>VFSW01009108.1_pt1 | contig 14182 bp, 14 predicted proteins | sample 5358111 | NCBI WGS metagenome assembly VFSW01 (sample SAMN11554181, study PRJNA540505) | mine drainage metagenome | isolation source: sediment from site ElyBrook_90M | place: USA: Ely Copper Mine, Vershire, VT | collected 2017
GTCGTGCGGCTTTCCCGGTCCCGCGAAAGCTCGGGGAGCAAATCCGCCTGCATCGCCAGCGGAGCCCAGAAATCGGATACGATGCCGCTGTCGGTTCCGGTGAATCCAGGCGCGGCCACGCCGATGACAGTATAGGGGCGGCCGTTGAGCACCACCGTCTTGCCGGCGATGGCCGGGTCGGCGTTGAACCTCTTGCGCCAGAGGCTGTTGCTCAGCACGACCACGGCGTCGCGTCCCGGTATCTCATCTTCTCCGGGCGCGATTCCACGGCCCAGCGCCAGGGGTACGCCGACGGTGGAAAAGTAGTTCCCCGAGACCAGCGTCCCCCAAATGCGTTCAGGGGTTCCCGAGCCGGCCAGGTTCGCGGGCGCAAAAGGAAAGTGCGCTGCCAGACTTTCGAAGACTCCCGCGCAGTCGCGGCGATAGTCCTGATAATCGGGGTAGGCGAAACTGTTCCCGCCGGAGACGACGTAGAGACTCCCAGGGTCGCGCACGGGCAAGACGCCGAGCAGCACACCGTTCACGGCACTGAAGACGGTAGTATTGGCGGCAATCCCCAACGCGATGGAGATCACCACCACCGCCGTGAAGCCGGGTTCCTTGCGTAGGAGCCGGATTGCGTAAGCGATATCGCGAAGTAGCATGGCTCTCAGCTTCAGGCGCTGGCGGGGGCGGTCTCTTCCACGATGCGCCCGTCGAACAGGTGCACGGTGCGATCGGCGAAGCTGGCGTAGCGCGGGTCGTGCGTCACGATGCAGACCGTGGCGCCCTGCTTGTGCAAGTCGCTGAGCAGGTCCATGACCGCCTGGCCGTTGACCGAGTCCAAATTGCCGGTGGGCTCGTCGGCGAGAAGGATCGAAGGGTTCCCTCCCAGCCCGCGGGCCACGGCCACGCGCTGCTGCTGGCCGCCCGAAAGCTGCGACGGGTAGTGTTTCATCCGGTGCGACATGCCGACTTTCTCCAGCGCCTCATGCACGCGCTTTTTCCGCTCCGCGGCGCGCATGCCGCGATACGTCAAAGGCAACTCGACATTCTCGTACACCGTCAGGTCGCCGATCAGGTTGAAAGCCTGGAAAATGAAGCCCACTTCGCGGTTGCGGATGCGGGCACGCTCGGCCGGCTTGAGCTTCTCGACCGCGCGGCCGTTGATCGAGTAGCGGCCCTCGGTGGGCGTGTCCAGGAGCCCCAGGATGGAGAGCAGCGTGGACTTGCCGCATCCCGAGGGACCGCCAATCGAGACATACTCGCCTCTCTGGATTTCCAAATGCACGCCGGAGAGCGCGTGCGTCTCCACCTCATCCGTGTAGAAGATCTTCGTGACGCCTTCGAGCGATATCAGTGGCTGTGCTGATGAGTCCATATTCGAAGCCTCGCTTTCCAATTTCACGCCAAGCCGCAAAGGCGCAAAGCTAAAATGATCTTCCTTTGCGTCTTAGCGTCTTTGCGTGAATTAGTTCAACCTCACTCTTTCCTGTGCATCCCATTGGGACATATCCGAAAGAATCACCTTATCTCCGGGGCGCAGCCCTTCCAATACCTCGATGGTACTTACCGAGCTGCGGCCCAACTTCACCGTTACGCGCGATGCCTCTCGTCCATCGGGACTCAGCCGGAACAGGCTGATGGTGCTGTTCGGCTGTCCCGTCGCGGGGCGTCCTACATATACGACGTTATCCAGATGTTCCAGTTCGATCGTTCCATCGACGCTCAGGTCGGGGCGTGCCCCTGGGGGCAGCGCGCCCTTGAGTTTGACGTCCACCGTCACGGTTCCCTCGCGGACGGAGGGATCGATGCGCGACACAGAACCCGGGATGACGCCATTGCGCGTGTCCACCTTCACCTTCTGCCCGATCTGAACGTCCTTGGCCTGTGTCTCCGAGATCTTCAGCTCCGCCTTGAGCTTCTGCGGCTGCACGACTTTGGCGAGAATCGTCCCAGCGCCGGCCGTCTGGCCCACCTGCACCGGCACTTCTTGAAGCACGCCTTCGACGCCCGCCCGCACGCGCAGAGATGCGACCTGATCGCGCTTCAGTGCGGCCACGGCCCGCGCCTGGTCCACGAGCCCGCGTTGCACGGCCATTCGCGCCGCAACCGATTCCGACTGTATCGCCAGGCGCTGCTCTTCGATCTTCGTGCGGTTGGCCAGGTCCGCTTCGTTCGAGAGGGAAAGCTGGAGGTTGAGATCGGTGAGCAGCTTCGCGTTGTTGAGGGCGGTGTCCTGGGCGGCTTGCCTCTGCGCCTGTTTGTAGGAGGACCGTACGCTTGCCAGCAAGGACTGCTGGCTTAAGCGGTCTCTTTCGAGTTGGACTTCGAGGTCCTTCAGATTCGCCTCCGCGCTTTTCACGTCGTATTCGGCGCTCAGCGCCGAGAGCTGCAACTCGGGGTTGCTCAGCACCAGCAGTACGGTGTCCGCCTGGACCAGAGCGCCGGGCAGAACGTTGATCCGCTCGACACGCCCGCCCATAGTGGTTGGAATCCACAGGATCTGCTCGGGCACCAGAGAGCCGAGCCCGCTGACCTCCCGAACCATGGGACCGCGCTTCACCGTGTCCGTCCAGACCGTGGCGCGCTCGACCGTAGGGGCGGCCGGTTTGAGCCGCGACACCACGATGGTGACCGCCACAACCACCGCCGTGACCACTACGCCAATGACGACGTTGCGGATCAGGCGTCTGCGACCGGCTCCTTGGCGTTGGATATCCATGACGATCTCCACCATGCCACGTGCATTCGGCCTGCCAGGTGCCGGAAGCTGCTAACTGGTTCTGTCACAAGGCGATTCAACGTACCAGGCCCCGAGCCACTGTCCGCTTTTGGGACAAGGCTGTCCGATCCGGGGATCTCAAGTCGGGTTCCTGCGGCCTAACGCCCGGATTCCAGATCGCCTGCTGCGGACTGTTCCAGCAGCGCGAAGGCGGCTGGGGAATCTTCCGCGCTGACTTGCAGCCCCATTCCGCGAGTAACGAGCCAGTCAATGCACGCCATGTTGGCGTCGGCCAGGAAGCTCTCGATCCCCGCCGAGTCGAGCCAACCTTGGGCCAGGAAGGCCTCCGAGATATCGCCGAACTGACGGATGGTGACCAGGTCGGGAGCTGCGTGGCTCTCAGCGGGTCTTGACGAAGCCTCGGGGGCCGGGCCAAGATTCCTGCGATCCATCTCCGCCTTCAGTGCCTGCCGAGCCACATCGGTAAGCGCTGCCGCGTCTTCCAGGAGCCGCTCCAACTGGCCATCCACCATGCGCGAGTAAACTTCCGACAACCGTTGATACTCCTGCGCAGGGTCTGTGCCGTCCATGCAGCGATGATACTCCAATGGTTCGAGGCTCTGACGTTGGAAGACCGGCCTTACTACTTAGGGGCCAGGATGTACGAGTACGCCAGCAGCGCCACGCCGATAAGGAACGGAATGAGACCGGCCAGATAATCCGGCTCGCCGCGCTCCACCGCCCTGATAAGAATCATCATGCCGATCCCGACGGCCAAACAAATCAAACCTCCCAGCCGCAGGCCTCCGTGGGCGCGGCGCGTGGCGATCCTATCCTCCTCGCGCATGATCTCAAGAGCGGAAGTAGCTCCGGCCCCCTGCGTTTCGGCGACCTTCTTGAGCACCTCGCTCTTGTAGTACGCTTCTCTCTCCCGGCGGCGAGCGTCCGACCAGGACGCCACCGCCAACCATGAGAACACGGCAATGGCCCCGACGTTCAAGAACACCACCTCAGGCAAACTTTGAATCACGACATCCTCCTCTGCATATTCCGTTCATTGCATACGGTAGGACTTCGCGAAGGAAAGCCCGGTTGCACTTTGTGGGACCGCGCAGGATCGAAAGTAATGCAACCGCGAGGGGCCGCCGTTGGTCGTACCATGAAGGAATCAGCGTGAGCGCGAGCGAAGACCGGGCCGATGTCGAAAGAGTTCTGGCCGGTGACGTTTGCGCTTTCGAGGGGATTGTGCGCCGCTGGCAGAGTCCGCTCATTAACCTTGCCTTTCGGTTCTTCCAGGACCGCGGCCGCGCGGAGGAGATGGCTCAGGAGGCGTTCCTGCGCGCCTATCGAGCCCTCGACGGGTGGCGCAAGGATGCGGCCTTCTCGACCTGGCTATTCGCTCTGGCCACGAATCTGTACCGCTCCGAGCTAAAGCGGATCCCGGTCCGAACCGTGTCGCTCGACGATGTGGCCGAGCTGGGAGCCGCACGCGCCGGGGAGGGGAGATGGGAGGACGAAGACCGCGACCGCGCCGTGCGGCGCATGGTTCTCGCCCTTCCGCCAAAGTACCGGGATGCTTTGGTCCTTTTCTATTTCCACGACATGGACATACCTGCCGCGGCGCGAAGCCTGGGGCTGCCGGAGGGCACGGTAAAGGCAAGGTTATCCCGGGGACGCGAAATCCTGCGCGGCAAGCTCCCACGGCTGCTGTCGGCGCCGGCCCTGAAGGAGGCTTGATGGAACACGACGATTTGGATCGGGTGCTTTCGGGTGAGGAGAACATCGTTGCCTCCTCCGGCTTCGTCGCGGCGGTGATGGACGCGGTGCGAAGCGAGGCTGCGGCGCCGCCACAGATTCCGTTCCCTTGCACGCGCGCTCGGGCCGGATGGGCCGCCTCCCCGCGGGCGCTGGTGGCGTTTCTGAGCGCGGCCCTGACGCGGCCCGGTGGCCAGGCCGCGTCATCCGGACTCGCTGCGTTTATTGAGTCGGCAAGGGCCGCCGGCGCGGACTGGATCGTCCTGGCGCTGCTGCTGTCGCTGGCTTCGGTAATCCTCTCTATGCGCCTAACCGACAGCAGGACCTGAAGGGCGCGGGCGCTACAGCTTGTCCACGATCCAACCATCACGCAGATAGATGATCCGGTTTCCGCAAGCCGCGTTAGCTTCCGAGTGGGTCACCTGAATGATCGTGGTGCCTTCGTTGTTCAGCTTCTTGAACAGTTCCATGATTTCCCGGCCCTGGCTGGTGTGCAGGTTGCCGGTGGGCTCGTCGGCGAGGATCAGTTTGGGCTTGGCGATGACCGCCCGCGCCACGCCCACGAGCTGTTGCTGGCCGCCGGAGAGCTGCTGCGGGTAGAGGTCCTTCTTGCCGACGATCTGAAATCTGTCGAGGGTGTCGCAAACCAGCGCCGCGCGCTCGCTGGACCTCAGGTTGCGGTAGGAGAGCGGAAGGTCCAGGTTCTCGTAGACCGTCAGGTCGTCGATCAAGTGGTAGCTCTGGAACACGAACCCGATGTATCGCTTGTTCAGCTCCATGCGGTCCTTCGGCTTCATCTTCTGGACCGGGTGGTCCAGGAAGAAGAATTCGCCCGACCAGGAGCCGTCCAGCATGCCCAGGATGCTCAGCAGAGAGGATTTCCCCGCGCCGGACGGTCCCATGATGGTGATGAACTCGCCTTCCTTTACGTGCAGGTTGATCCGTCGCAACACGAAGTACTTGCTGCTGCCTGCATCGTAGTGTTTTTCAAGGTTGTCTAGCTGGATCATAAAGGTCGCATGAACGGAAAGACGCTGGCTCGTGCGCCGCGCGAAGCCGCTGTCCGCTTCTGGGACGCGAATGTCCGCAATCGGCCCGCGTCGTACGCTGAAAAGAATTGGCCCCCAGGCAGGACTCGAACCGACAACCCTTCGGTTAAAAGCTACCTGCTGTAAGGGGCACGCATCTAAACACAACTTCCGGCTAAGCGAACAGCTCCTGCGCGCGCGTGAGCCTCTCTTGTACGGTAACGCCGTTCGGGCACCGAACCGCGCACGTAGTGCAATCACTGCACCGAACCTGCTGATGCTCAGCGGCAATCCGGAGAAAACTCTCCCGCCCGAGGGCAAACTGGCCGTAGCCATCCGCGTACATGACGAACCGCACCATGTCGGCGACCGGCAGCCCCTTCGGACACTGTCCCTGACACCGGCCGCACATGCGGCAGAAGTAGGGGCGAATTTCCTCGAGACCGGCCATCAGAATCTTCGAGTCGGCATCGGTGAACTGCTCTGCCATGGCCCGGAAGTTCTGCTGCAGTTGGTCCATGTCCGTCATGCTCGGCACGGTGGTTGCGATGCCAGGATTCTTGATCGCCCACTTCAAAGCTGCTGCCGGGAAAGTGGCGGGCCGTTGCGGCTGTGCGGCGCCGCCTCTGCCACGGGCGCGGGCCATTACTTTCATGGCCACCAGCCCAACCCCCGCCGCGGATAACTTCTCGATCGCGGGGCCGTAGCTCGCGTCCGAGGCGAAGTTGTACTGCGGCTGCACCACCTCCACCTTGGTGGCGATGATCCTGTCGACGATGGCCGGCAGATTATGTGTGCTCACCCCAATGAATCGGATCTTGCCCTGTTGCTTGGCCGTGCGCTGAGCGTCAAGCAGTTCGTCGGAGATGTCCGCCGGGCTGTTCTTGCCATGCAGATGCCAGACGTCCAGGTGATCGGTGTTGAGTTCCTTGAGGCTGGTCTCCAGCTCCGCCATGGCGCCGGCCTTGTCCTTGGCGTCTACCTTGCTCGTCAGAATGATGTCTTTTCGCCGGGCGCCTAGCGCGGCCCCCACCATGCGCTCATTTTGGCCGCCCTGGTACCCGCGGGAAGTGTCGAAGAGGTTGATGCCCAAATCGACCGCCCGGGTAATCACAGTCGGATCCGATGTGATCATGCAGCCGAAACCCACAGTCGAGACCTTGAGGCCCGTTTTGCCGAGAACGCGGTACTGAACCGCGGCCGCCGACGCCGCTTGCTGCGGCAACAGAGCGGATGAAGCCGGGTTGGACGTTGTGGATGCCAGACCAGCGGCGGGCAGTGCCAAGCCGGCGGCCAAAAAACCGCGCCGAGAGGTTTCAGTCTTCACAGTTCTGTCTCCTTAATCCTTTTCGATGGTCGAAACCGGCATTCATTATAGACCTATTCCAGCGGTATGTCAGCCGCATCCCGCTCCTGCGACGGATAGAAACCGATGGTGGCGCCAGCCGAGTCCACTGCTGGATAGGGATAGGCCCCCAATGCTAACATTTGGCATGACTCGCAGAGCTGTGTTGACCCTTGCGGCATGCTCGCTGGCCCGCGCGGCCAACCGCCTCCCGGCCAACAAAGACATCCGCTGGGCCCTCGGGACCAACCTTTGGAACTCCTTCCCGAGGGTTGCCTTCACCGACATTCTGGATCTCATGAAGGACACCGGGTTCATTGGAGTGCGCCTGACCCAGTTCCCCCAGATCCTCAAGACCTACGACATCACGGCCGCGCAAATGGAGAAAGAAGTCTCCAAGCGCAACCTCCACGTCATCACGATCTCTTTCAACGCACCGGCCCAGGACCCCGCGCGCCGCGCCGAAATCATGGCCAGCGCCAGAACCGCCATGGAGTTCCTCAAGAGCTTCGGTGCGCAGCACCTGGTCGTGTTTTCGCCCAGCCGCATCGAACCGCCCAGCGACGCCGCGTTCAAGACCATGTGCGACTGCTACAACCAACTGGGTGAACTCGCCGGCGGGATGGGCTTCCGCGCCGGATTGCACAACCACATCGGACAGATCGTCCAGGACGAGGCGGAAGTCGACCGGTGCATGGCGCTGACCAAGCCGAACCTTTTCTACTACGCTCCGGATGTGGCGCATCTCGCTCTGGCGAACATCGATCCGGTGAAGTCACTCGACAAGCATCGCAACCGGCTCATGATCCTGGACTACAAAGACGTCTCGCCGGGTGGAGGACGGTGGCTCGACCGCATTTGCGACATGGGGGATGGGAACGTGGACTTTCCGGGTTGCCACCGCGTGCTCAAGTCCATGGGCTACAAGGGCTGGATCTGCGTGGATCTCGACATGGCCCGCCAGGGGATACGCTCGAGCTACGACCGCTGTGGCGCGTATGTCGTGAACAAGCTGGAGCCAATCTATGCCTGACCTGTCGCGCCGGAGTCTCCTCGGAGCAGCCGCTGCCACGGCATTGGCGGCGAGCTATCGGATCATCGACCCGCACGTGCATGTCTGGAAGAAGGACCCGCGTTACCCCTGGGCGAAGGAGACCGCCAAGCCTCCGGAGAAGGATGCCACGCCCGAGATGCTGCTGGAGCTGATGAAAGCCAATAGCGTCTCGAGGACTGTCATCATTCAGGTAATTCACTACCGCTACGACAACAGTTACCTCGCCGCCGTGCTCAAGCAATACCCGCGGTACTTCCAGGGTGTCTGCCGGGTCGATCCGCTGAACCCCGCCGCGCCGGACCATCTCTCGCGCCTGGTTCAGGAGCAGGGGTTTCGCGGCGTGCGCCTCAGCCCCGCCGGCGACCGCTCCGGCGACTGGTTCCAGGGGCCGCTCATGCCCCCATTGTGGAAGCGCTGTGAGGAACTCAAGGTCCCGATGACAGTCCTCGCGCCGATCACCCGGATGCCCGACGTCGTCCCGCGCATCGAACCGCTTTCCAGCCTCACGGTGGTCATCGACCACATGGCGGACTGCCCGGTCAACCAGCCTGCCGAACTCGAGAAGCTGATCGCGCTGGCCCGCTATCCGAGGGTGTTCGTGAAAATCTCGCATACCTGGTCGCTCTCGCGCCAGGCTTATCCGTGGCTGGATGCCCAGGAGCACGTGAAGCGCTTGTACCATGCGTTCGGACCGAGGCGGCTGATGTGGGCGACGGACTGGCCCATTTCGGAAGTGACCACTACCTACGCTCGCACGCTCAGCGTGGTGCGCGATGAGATGAAGTTCCTGAACGACGAGGACAAGCGCTGGATACTGAGCCAGACCATCCAGCGCGTCTGGCCGTTCCCGGCTCCGATCTGAGCCCCGAACGTAAGAGAGGGGTTGCGAAAGGCGCCCAACCACTCGGTCGGAGCACTAGCCCGCCGATGCGACCACATCAGAGACCGGCCCGAGCAGTGTCTTCTGCGAAACCGCCGCCGGCCTGGTGGTCAGCAGCACCAGACTGAGATCCTTCTCCGGATCGAGCCAGGCGATCGTGCCCGTCGATCCGCTGTGGCCAAACGTCCGTGAGGAGGAGCCTTTCGCGAGTCTGCCCTCACCCGTCATCCAGCCCAGGCCCCAGGGCAGATTGAGCCCCTGGTTCTGGTTGGTGATCATGGCTGCCGCCGTCTCTGCTTTCAGCACGGGGGGACCGGGATGGACGAAGTATTGCAGGAAACGGCTCACGTCACTCGCCGTCGAATGGGCCCCACCCCAAGGCGATCCCAGATCGCGCCAGTAGGCGCTGTTCCAGTCCCAGTCCGTGTGCTCGTCCACCTGGCATTGCATGGTATCCGGCATCTTCCTGCCGCCCAGTCCAAGCGAAGTGTCCAGCATGCCAAGCTTCTCGAAGACCTGAGCGCGGAGGAAGTCGCGCAGGGGGCGGCGTGTAACCCGCTCCACGATCTCACCTGCCAGGAGCACGCCCATGCTCTGGTACTGCACCCTGGTTCCGGGAGAGAAGCGGAGCGCTGTGCGGCAGGTGGCCGCCACGAACTCTTTGAGCGGTGCGTGCCGCTTGCGCAGTTCTTCGTTCTCAGGGAGCATGTCGGGCAAGCCGGAAGTGTGTGTCAGCAGGTGTCGTAGGATCACCCGGTTCCGCTCGCCACCCTGAAACTCCGGTATGAACTTCTGGACCGGATCGTTGAGAGAGAGCTCTCCTCTATCCGCCAGAATCATCACTGCCGTGGCGGTCATCGGCTTGGTGATCGAAGCCAGCAGGAACACGGCCCGCGGGGTCCGTGCTGCGCCGAATGCCTGGTTGAGCACCTGATCGCCGCTTCTGACGTGCAAGACCGCGGCCGCCACCTCGCCCGCCGTCACCTTGGCGCTGACAAGCTGCACTGCCTGGTCCAGCCTCTCCCGGCGAAGCGCCAGCGCCACGCTGCTGAACAGCAGAGATCGTCGTGTCACAGTAACGGCATTATATCGCGCACAGCATGCGGACTTTGCGAGAGTCACAGTCTCTGGGTCCGTATATACTGGGGTCTGCACGGGAGAACGGAATGGAAGACTCGTCTCTGCCCGCCGTGGAGTTGGTGATCAAGACCATGGCGGAGACCGTTGTGGCCAACGAAGCCTACTTCAGCGAGTTAGACGCGGTCGTGGCCGACGGTGATTTCGGCTATTCGCTGGCGCGCGGTTTTTCGGCGGTTCTGGCCGATTTTGACCAGTTTGACCGGGTCAACATCGGCACATTCCTCAAGAAGATCGCCTTGGTTATTTCAAGTCGAGTGGGCGGCGCTTCCGGCCCGCTCTGGGGGACTGCCTTTCTGCGAGCTGCCGCGACCGCCGGGGACAAGCAGACACTCGCCCCCAGCGACGTGATCGCCATGCTTCGAGCAGCCGCGGGAGGCATCCAACAGCGCGGCGGTGCGGTCTTGGGCGACAAGACGCTGCTGGACGCGCTGATCCCTGCTACCGACGCTCTCGAGGCGGCCTTGGCTAGGCCGGACGGCACGGCGGCGCTCCAGCACGCCGCCGAAGAGGCCAGACGGGCAGCCGAGGCAACGGTCAGCATGATCGCGAGGAAAGGCCGCGCTGCATACACCGGTGAGCGCAGCGTCGGGTCGGTGGATGCCGGCGCGGTGGCCATCGCCGTGATCGCGGAAGGTATCAGCGCCGCATGGAGCAGGCGCTATGGAACCGGAAAGGAGTCGGCATGAAGAAATTCGTCAATGATCCCAAACAGTTCGTCCCCGAAATGCTCAAGGGTCTGGTTTTGGCCAACCCGGACACGCTCAAGTACGTTCCCAACTACAACCTGATCATGCGGGCGGACGCCCCGAGCGACAACAAGGTATCGATCATTCAGGGCTCTGGTTCGGGCCACGAGCCCGCGCACGTCATGTTGGTGGGGCGCGGCATGTTGGACGCTGCTTGTCCGGGGGACGTGTTCGCCGGTCCGCCGGTGGACTTCGTCTACGAGACCTCCAGGTTGCTGAATTCCGAGAAGGGCATTCTGCACCTCATCAACAACTACACCGGCGACCGGCTCGCCTTCGAGATGGGGCGCGAACTCGCCGACGCAGATGCGATGAAAATCGACGCCCTGAACGTAGACGACGACGTGGCAGTGGACGGCTCCACCCATACCGTAGTGCGGCGTGGAGTGGCGGGGAACTTTTTTGTGATCAAAGCTGTTGGTGCGGCGTCCGAGAAGGGTGCCGATCTGGCCGCGCTGGCCGCTTTGGGGCGGCGTGTCAACGGCGTCACGCGTACCATGGGGATCGCGCTCACTTCCTGCACGCCTCCCGCCAAGGGCGCGACGCTGTTTGAGATCGGGCCGGACGAGATGGAGGTCGGCATCGGCATTCACGGGGAGCCGGGACGCCGCCGCACGAAGATTGTCTCAGCGAACGAGATTGCGGAAATTCTCGTGGACGCCGTCGCCGGAGATCTGCCCTTCCGCAGCGGTGACAGCGTGGCCTTGATGATCAACGGCCTCGGCGGCACGCCGCTGGGCGAGTTGTACCTGCTATATGGCTGCGCCCACCAGCGGCTTCAGGCCAGGGGCATCTCGGTCCGCCGCAGCTACGTGGGCGAGTACTGCACCTCGCTGGAGATGGCGGGGGCCTCCCTGACACTGGTCAAACTGGACGACCAACTCTTCGACCTGTTCATGGCGCCCGCAGAGATCCCGAACCGGGTGTTCTGAATCAGGGTGATTGACATTTGTAGCATTCTACCGATGTCCCGCGGATGCTCCATCCGAGCACCAACATGTTGATTCTGTATGCCTTCGCGACATGCGGTCCTGCCCGTCTATGTCCGCCTGAGCCCGCTGCTCCCTGAGCCGAATGTTCCAGTGGCGCGATGCGGTGGTGAATGTGAAGCCGGACACGCTCATCCGATGGCATCCCAGCGGATTCCGTCTGTTCTGTCTCTAGAGGTCGAGAGCGGCGGAACAACGCTTAAAATCTACTTCCGCGGCCGCCTGCTTTTGTTATGTAGAAATTCACTGATGCGCTCCACCGCCTCCGTCAGGTTCTTGTACGAGTTCGCGTAGCTGAAACGAATGTAGCCCTCACCGAAAGCCCCAAATGCAGCGCCGTCGACGCAGGCAATCCCTGCCTCTTCGAGTAGCGCATCCGCCAGTTGTTTGGATCCCCAACCGGTGCCGCGCACGTTTGGGAAGGCGTAAAACGCCCCGCCTGGTCGGGCGCAACGGAAGCCTGGCAGGCCGTTGAGACCGTCGCAGAACGCGTCGCGCCGGCGCCGGAACTCGGCCACCATTCTCTTAGTCTCGTCATGCGGCCCATCGAGAGCCACCAGGCCGGCGCGCTGGGAGAAACTCGCCGTGCAGGAATTCGAATTCACCATGAGCTTGGTGACCGCGGTTACGAGCCACTCAGGCATCACACCGTAGCCCATTCGCCAACCGGTCATGGCGTAGGTTTTAGAGAAACCGTCAAGGATAATCGTCTTCTCCAACATGCCGGGGAACCCGGCGATCGAAACAGGCGGCTGGTCGTACCAGATCTCGCTGTACATCTCGTCGGAGAAGACCATCAGGTCGCGCTCACGCACCATCTCAGCAATCGACGCCATATCCTCTCTCGAAATCACGCCGCCGGTCGGGTTCTGCGGCGAGTTCAAGATCAACAGTCGTGTCCGGTCCGACAGGCTGTCCCGCAAGCGGTCTAGGTCGAAGACAAATCCGCGCTCTTCGACTAGCGGCACGGGGACCGGGACCCCGCCCGCGAAACGGATCATCGATTCGAAGATCGGAAAGCCGGGATTGGGGTAGATTACCTCGTCGCCCTTCTCGATGAGGGCCAGTATCGCGAAGAAGATGATGGGCTTGCCGCCCGGCACGACGGAGACGTGCTCCGGTCCGACCTGGATTCCGCGGCTGCGGCTGATGTAGCGGGCGACGGCTTCACGTAAGTCCGGATACCCCTGCGTGGGCCCGTAGTGTGTCCAACCATCGTCCAGCGCCTTTTTGGCGGCTTCGACAATGTGCTTGGGCGTGGGGAAATCCGGCTCGCCGATTTCCAGGTGAATGACGCTGCGGCCTTGCGCTTCCAATTGTCGCGCCCGCACGAGCACATCGAACGCCTTCTCCACGCCGATCCTGTTCATACGCTCCGCAAGGTTCATAGTGTTGATTCTAGCGTGAGGCCGAGGTATCCAAGATTTCGATCTGCTTCAGCCCGAGCAATTTGCTGCGCCCGTTACAGCGGTCGTGGTTGCCAAGCTTTCCCAATGCGCTGGACCTTTGACCCGTTTCGACTGCTGCTGATTTCTGTCGCCGGATGGTTGGGCCAAAAGCAACGCAACGCGACGCGACGCGATCGATTGCCTTTGGGTGGAGAACCGGGTCACGCTGCCGGGTTCAAAGCAAGAAGCACTATCGCCCGGCCGGCCCGCTGTGGCTGAACGGGACCGAACTGCGTGTGCCCTCGCCAGGGAACACTAAGACCAGCGGTTTTCGTATAGTGGGGACTTGCCGGGGAAACCGGCTGCCTGACGTTTGACAGGAAAGGGGCCAAATAGAGATTATGCGTAAAAGTTCCGTTTGTATCGTCGCTTGCGCCGCAGTGCTGGCGCTTGTGCTTATCCCACTGCTCGCACAGCAGCGGGGAGGTCGACAGGAAGCCGGCGGGCGGCCGGCAGTGGCAACTGGGCGAGGTGGTCAGCCTGCAGCCGCGCTTGCGCGTGGCGGCCGAGCCCCCGCCGCCGTCCCGCAGGTGAATGAGGATCCCCTGCCTAAGATCCCGGTTGGTTTCACTCCCATTTTTAACCGGAAGGACCTCACGGGCTGGCACATCAGCAAGACCAACCACCATGGCGTCACGCCGGACTACCACGTGATGCACGGCAGCATCCTGGTGGGGACGCAGAATCCTCTCGGCAAGGGCGGGATTTTGCTGAGCGACAAGAAGTACAAGAACGTTGAGGTTTACATGGAAGTCAAACCCGATTGGGGCTGCGACAGCGGGCTCTTCCTGCACGCCGACGAAGGGGGTGGCGGCTACCAGGTCATGCTGGACTACTTGCCGGGCGGGACGATGGTGGCCGGCATCTACGGCGAACGGTTGACGGGAGTGAACATGAATGGTCCCGGCTGGGACACGCTGTCTCCGGAGGTTCGTCGGGAGATCCAAGCAAAGCGAACCGAGGCCTGGCAGCGGGCGTGGAAGCGCGAGCAGTGGAATTCCGTTCGCGCACGGATCGAGGGAAATCCGCCTCGAATTACCACGTGGCTGAACGACGAGATCATGTTCCAGGGGACCGACACGGCGAATCACGC
>VFSW01009109.1_pt1 | contig 14181 bp, 12 predicted proteins | sample 5358111 | NCBI WGS metagenome assembly VFSW01 (sample SAMN11554181, study PRJNA540505) | mine drainage metagenome | isolation source: sediment from site ElyBrook_90M | place: USA: Ely Copper Mine, Vershire, VT | collected 2017
GAGCTTGCGTCACGCCACGACCCCCGTCGAGAACGGGGTCCGTGCAGGGCATACACAAGTGGCGCGGTTCCGGGCGTGGGCGCTGCCGCAGGACTCGTCGCCTTGGCCTGCGTTGCGCGCAGCCTGGCTGCTTCTGCCAGCATCGTGTGTCCGCGCGCGATGAGCTCGTGGGCCTCGGCTTCGATGGCCTCGGGCGATGCGTAATCTCGCATTGTGGCCGGCAGGATACGCCCGGCCGGGACCGACAAGGAGCCACGACGGATGCGACTGGACACCTTCGCCCAACGCGCGTTGGATGACGACGTGGACCCTCTCGATGTCGTCTTCCGCCACCTCGACCAGTGGCGGCACCTTCCGAACTACCAGCTCGAACGTCGGGCGGACGTCTTCTTCTCGGTCTACCTGAAGGAGGTCGTCGAGGAGTTCACCGGCCTCGCGCTCGAGGAGGTAATCATCCCGGAGCTCCCCATCAAGCGCGACCTGATCTGGCCCGAGCTGCCGACGAACAAGTCCGTGAAGGTCGACTACGCGCTCTTCGCCAAGGATCGCCGTCGGGTGGTCTTCGTCGAGCTGAAGACGGACGGTGCCTCGCGTCGCGAAGGGCAGGACACCTACCTAGAGACGGCACAACGCATCGGGTTCCGGCGCATCGTCGAGGGCGTCCGAGCGATCATCCTCAACACCTCCGCTCACCGGAAGTACCACCACCTCGCGGGCGCGCGGGCCCGGCGCGGCTACCTGACGCGACCGCCGGACCTGGCGGGCCACCTCTACCCCGTCGTGCGCCCGGACGTGCTCTCGCACCTGGAGGAGATCGTCGTGGAGCAGCACGACCCGGCCATCGACGTTCTCTACCTCCAGCCGGAGGCGACGGATGGCGACCGGTGCATCGACTTCGCACGGTTCGCGCATCACGTTGGGCGCCACTCGGACCCGTTCAGCCAGCGCTTCGCGGAGCATCTGGTGCGGTGGAGGGGCGTGGCCGGTAACCACGAGCCGATCTGAGGGGCGCTCGCCCCAGCGCCCCGGGCACACGGTCCGGCGTTGACCCCGACGGGCCGCCGCAGGAGCCCCGATCATCGAAGGCGTGTGCCCTCCGTCCTCATTCGGCGAGCGCCTTCGGTGATCCATCAGTGCCGAGACGACCGCGTGGCACCCAAGGAATGCCTGCGAAGAAGTCCCTTGCCGCTTCGAGCGTCGAGAGCAGCTTCGTAAGCTCATCCTTGCCTGCGGTCTTCTGACTCACCAGGTGGCTCAGATCCCCGATGTACTTCGTCCACCGTACTTCCACCTCGTTGGCGCCAGCCTGGAACGCCCGATGCGTCTCGTCCCAATAGGTTGCCAGGTGCGTCTGCCACCCGCCCAGCACGTTCTTCTCGGCGAAGACTGTCACGATCTTCTTGGCGAGGCGCTGCTGCCACGAAGAGCCGAACAGAGCCCAGCCTGCCAGCGCAGCGAGGGAAACGATCCCGACAGCTATGGTGAGCGGACCTCCGATCGCAGCGATGAAGCTCATCACGGCGGCCGTGCCTCCGGGGATGCTGATACCAAATGCGGACAGGAGGCCCACCACCTTGGCAGCGATCACGTAGGCGCCCAGGTTCCCGAGGGTCGCAGCCCACGCGGCGAGTGCGCCGACGGTCGCCGCGCCGGCCAAGCCGCCCACGAAGGCGCCCTCCGCGTTGAATGGAATGTTCACGACCTGTCGTTCACCATCCAGCGTTGGGATGGCCTGGCTGTATTGGTCCAGATACCGCTTCACCTCATGACTGAGCTGCTCCGCGAGCTGACCCGTCTTCGTCTCGATCTTGTGCTGTAGCTGTTCGAGAAGATACGCAGCGGCGTACTGCTGCGCGTCCTTTCGTTCCTCGAAGTGCTCACGGATCACTTGCTCGACGCGCTTCACGTCCATGTCGCTGGTGTACGCATCGTGCGCCGCCGACATGGATTCACTCCTGAGTCGGACGATCAGCCCTTCTACCCGCTCGCGGCTTTCGCGCATCCGAGTGCGACGCTGCGGCTCGCTAGCGCGAATCTGCTCCAGCTCTTGTTCTGCTCGCCGCATGTCGCCGGTCATCTGCGTGTATGCAGCCAGTTGCGCCGCCAAGTGTCCCTTGGATCGGTCGCGGAATCGCACCACCTCGTTGTCAGCTCGCTCCCGCCAGACACGTGGCAGCGTCTCGCCCAGGAGTTTCCGAAGCTCACCCTCCAGTTGAACGCGCCGGTTCGGCGTCTCACGGTAGAACGTGAAGAGTCGGCTTCGCACGAGCGCCGCATTGATCTCTCGTCCCGACGCCTTCGCGCGGTCGGCGAGAATCGAGGAGCTCAGGTTACGCCACAGCCTACGAGTGGCCTCTGCGAGGGCGCCGTCGACCTGGCCATCCCGAATCTGCGGCGCAGCATGCGTTGCAACGACAAGTAGGTTCGACAGGGGCTCGAACTTGGGATCGAGCTGCTCAAATGCCGGCAGCTCGCGAATGATCTGCGCCACGCGCATCAGATCCTGACCGTTCATGAAACCGACGAATGGGCATGCGTAGATGGCAACGTCGCCTTGAATGGGATTTGCCTTGGCCATTTCGGTATCGACTGCGTCGTTCTCGAAGCCCGGTAGGTCGATGATGTTGCAAGCGCGCAAGATGGGAGCATCGAGATACACGACGGCAAAGTGTGCAGCGCTCTCTGCATGTCGGCCCTGATGCGTTCCGTACTCCCGAAGAGTCTCGAGGTTGCCGCGCACCTCACAGGCTTCGGTGCAGTGCTTCTCGTCGTTCCACTGCAAGGGGTCGAAGCCCTGCTTGAGCATCCACACGCTCTCGCGCATCCACGTCGGCCGATCACTGGAGTGACGGATGTACGTGACCACCTTGGTTGCAGGCTGGTAGCTCGTCGGCAGCGCATCCGACCCGAGCAGGACGTTTGCGATGGTGGACTACCCTCCGTCGAAGGGACCGGTCAGTGAGACGTTGGGCTTTCGGCCCAGGAGGCCGGCGAGCCTCATGAGCTCGTCGACTGTCGGGACGTCCGGCAGGCTTCTCATCGCCTCCGGGGCCGACCCCGCAAACTCGACGAGCAAGCTCAAGTCTCGCTGAAGCTGCGCAGTCGGGCTGCCGAGGTCGAGGCCGGTCCGAACTGGCGGGGACGCTTCCTCCGCCTGCTCGGCGGGGTTCACCCCGAGAGCTCGCAGCAGTCTCAGCATCTCGCCCCAAGGAACCGTGTCAGGGTTGTCCTCAAACCGAGAGATTGCAGGCTGGGAGAGGCCCGTCCCCTCTGCGAGGGCCGCCTGCGACAGGCCCGCGCGCTCCCGCAGCGCCTTCAGGTTGATCGTCATCGAGGACTCCGGTTACGCATGAACAACCAACTGTCATCCCGTTCGGAGATAGTCAAAGTGAATTTATGCGAATTCGCATAGAACACACACACTTCTCGTAAGTGGCCTCAAATAATGGAGTTTGTCCAGTCTGCGTTGCGCGCGTCGACTCCATTGACACTGAACGGACGATGCTCCATGGTCTTGGCCGTGGGCGGTAGGGATCGACATCCGCAGGAAGACGGACCCACGCTGGGCGCGCAGGCGCTCATGCGGGCAATCATGGCGTTGCCGTTCGTGCAGCACCTCAAGGAAGCGCGCGTGGTCTACAAGCGCAACGCACGGGGTGAGCACGTCGTCGCCGTCGTGTTCCCGCCACAACCGCCATGAGCTCGACGCCGAGAGAGCCGGCCGGTCTCCTTGCACCGCGACGGTCACGAGTTAGGTTCTGCTGCGGTTTGGATCGCCCTACAGCCGGCGCGAAGCGCCAACAAGGAGATCCTGACCATGAAGGCACGTATCGTTTTCTTCGACTCGGTCGCCGTAGAGCTGAGTGTTCGCCGCTGCGACGACGGAACCGGCAACATTCGCGGCGTCTACACCAAGTTCCTGGGGCGCCCATCCGACCCGCATCTGACCTTCATCGTGGAGGCCAGGAAGGGGCTCTACACGCCTCACTTCTCGGCGGAATGCGAGACCGGCACGCCGTTCCGGCACTATCTGCCGGTCATCCCCGAGAACGCGCTCGTCGACGAGCTGACGCGGTTCGGCGACGAGATGGTTCGCAAGTTCGCACGCACGCTGGAGCCGGCTGATCTCGATTCTCTCGAGCGGGAGGGGTGGACCGTGCACCGCGTGAATTGGAAGGCGGTACGGCGGTGGATGCGCCCCGCCGCGCGTCGGGGCCGGTTCGGCGAGTTCCGCATCGACGCTCGAACGATCAGCTCCTTCGTGCTGCACGTCGTGCGGACAGCAACGCTACCCCGCGCGCTCATGGCGTTCCCCGCCGACCAGCCCGCTCGCGCCGTCCTCATCCGATTCGACGAGAAGGGCGACCTCCAGGTGAGGAGCCTTTTTCACTTTCCCGATGGCTTCGGCTGTCGCGCGCCGGACGGAGAGATCGTGCTCGCACACGCACCGGGATGGTACGTGCAACCGTGCGCCTTCGCTGACGATGCGGTGACCAGACACCTCGTCCCTGCGGACCGACTAGCGCAGGTCCGCGACGAGATCCGTGCGTGCTTGGCGCGCTATCCGCGTGCAGGAGAGCAAGTCGACCCATCCGCGTTGCCCCTTGGTTTCGCATGGATCCTGGGGTTCTTCAGCGATGACCTGCTGCACGTGTTGCTGGCCCTTCGCCACGAAGACATCGAGCGGCGGCGGCGGCAGATCGCCGCGTGAGCGAGCCGATACGCCGGACATTGAGATTCGCCGTGGGACGGCTCTTTCCCTGTGATCGTGGGGCGTAGTATTGGCAGCCCGATGCCCACGAACCTCCGCGCTCAGCTCTCCGCCTTCGCCGACACCTTCGCCAACTCGGTCCTCGCTGCCATTCGCAGCGCCTCCATCGAGGATCTCCTCGCGGAAAGCGGTGGTGCTCCGCGACGTGGCCCCGGTCGCCCGCGTCGAGGAACGGGGACGGGCGGCCCCAAGGCCAAGAGGACCAAGGGTGGCAGACTCGCCCGGCGCTCGACCGAGGACATTGGGAAGACCCTCGCCCAGGTCCTCGCTCTCCTGAAGAAGAGCAAGACCGGACTGCGCTCGGAGGAGATCCGCAAGGCGCTCAACCTCGACGTGCGCGAGGTGCCGAGGGTGCTCCGCGAGGGGCTCGCGAAGAAGGCACTGAAGTCGAAGGGGCAGAAGCGCGCGACGGTGTATCGCGCGGCGTAGCCGCCGACCCGGCGATCCCGCTTTTCGACGAGGGAGACACGATGCCAGCACGCCCACATGGGCTACTTCGGAAGGACCGGATCGTACGCCTCACCTGTAAGCACCAACGACGAAATCTCGGGACGAGACGCGTTGAGCTCCGCTGTAGACGCCGTATACCGAGTCGGTTCTGCATACGGAATCGCGACGCCGTACGTCGCGTCCAGGTCTTCCGGTCTTATCTCGAAGCATGCCAGACCGGCACCAACGGTGATCAACTTACTTGCTAGCGGCGTCACCACGAGCCTGCAACCACCGAGTATCTGCATGCTCTTCCGGTATCGATGCATCGCACCCAACACCTGCCGATACGCCTCAAACGGATGAGCTTCGTGAACGTACACTATGTTCGTCATTGGCGTGAACTGCGAATCGAACAAGACCTCGCGGTACTCGACTAGGAGCCGGTCCGCCCGTCGCGGTTCTCGCGATGGATGCGGAAGAATCGGACATATCTCCGCCGTAGCAGGAATCACGGCGCTCAACACTTTCCTAAACTGGCTCACTCGATTCTCCCCAAGAATCGGGAACCACACCAACGGCCAGTCCCGCATGCTCTCCGCCTGAAGGGCTCCGGCGTATCCCGGGATCATTACTAGCTCATTGCGCGGATCCTCCGACTGGATCCTTGCGTCCAGGACGGGATCCTCAGCCACCAGGACCTGAAATGTCACACCCTTCGCCACTAGGGCATCGCGCGCCGTACGATCTGGAATCAATCTCTCTAGAAGACCGATCATGAGCGATAGATACGCGACGCGCGGCAGCGATCCCACGTCGAGTATCACGTGCGTCTGGTCTGTGACCTTCGCCACGACCTCGTCCGTGCCAAGGCGCAGCGCATGCGTCGCGCTGATGTCATCTTCACCTGCCGCCGAAGCACTGATCACGACGTTGGTCGTGGCCCCTAACGCGCCAAATACGCGCTCCAGCGCGACGGCGTTGCTCTCAGTCTGAGCACGCAATTCGTCGCTGAGTTCGTACCCAGGGAAGGAGACCAACAACAGGTCAGCCCGTTCCACCCTGGCTCCCGACCGCGTCACGCTGTCCACAAACGCTGCCGTCGTGTACCGACTCCTCGCGTCGAAACCTCGACCCGCGATATATAGAATTCGAAGCGGAACTTCCCGAAACATGTGTTCCCACATCTCCGGCACTTCGTCGCCGCGTCCGAACACATAATGATCCCAAAGCATCGTAGACTACAGCTCCGCTAGCTTTTGCTGAGCTAACCGCCCACGTTCCATCCACACTGATAACTCTGTAATCGTCACATCCTGCCAGCCACCCATCTGGAGCGGCAAGCCGTAGTAGACACAAAGAGTTCGATTTAGGTAGTACACTGTCCCTGCGCGCCGCGTGGCGCTCGCCGCACTCGCGCGCGTCACCAACAGATTCTCCGCAACGCACTCTGCGAGTACCCTTCGTAGCGCAGCGATGTGCTCTGTCCCACGCGCCAACTCATTCTTGAGTTTCTCAAATTCCATGTCTGAGAGCCTGACGCCGGTAACGCCTGGGGCGTACGGCGCATTGGGCAAGAACGTCCGCTCGCGGCAATACGCGCCGATAGAGTCCAGCAGTCGCTGAGCGCGCCTCCCCTCGGTGTGCCCTTTCGGGATGAAATCGCGCTTGCGGCGGGCAGCCCCAAGGAGGACGTCCTCTTGCTCTCTAGAAGACAACACGGAGTCCGTCCGCCGCAGAACTTGTTTTGCCTTCATGCCATCGTAGAGCGCAGCGGCCAAGAACAGCAGCTCCTCGACGTTGCTCGTCGCCATCACGCATAGTTGCTGTAGGCCAAAGTAGTAGGGCACATTGAGTTCCTCGCGCATGAACATACTGGCGGCGCCCTGAACCGCAGAGCTGTCTCGCTGCTCCAGCTCCTCCACCGGCAACGGCTCCAGGTTTAGCGTATGCTGTCGTTTCGCCTCGTCCCTCAGGAGGAGAGTGCGCGTAACGTACAATTCTCGCAGGGACTCCAGTGAGCGCTCGGCCAACAAGACTTCCGCGTGCGCCACCCATGTCGAATACCGCGCCTTCCCTCGGTACCGATCAAGTTCCTCGGCCAAACTCTTGCAACCGCGCTCTAATTCCTTGCGAATGTCGTCGACATTCACTTCGCTACTAAGATGCTGGGCGAAGCCACCAGCCGGAATCACATTTTGGGTTTCCAACCGACGATCCAACACATTTTCCGCGAAGGCACAGAATTGATGCGGCTTCGCCGTCCAGATCTGCTCAAGTGAATACTCGCGGAGGTCACGCCCCTCTCGAACGCCCGGCGAGAGCAGTTCGTCTCCGAGAGCGACGCTCCGTTCCGCCAACCACACAGGTAGCCTCGCTCGCGCCTCCGTCAATTCCCGGATGAACTGTTCCCGCTGCTTCCGCCGGAGTGTCTGTACGTCATCGATCATCAGCAGGCGCTTCGGTGCGACGGAGCGCCCGCCAGCCACAAACCTCACACCACTTAGCCATAGAAGACCCTCGAAGCGGGCATGCGGCGGAAGCACTCCGCCCTTGCGCCCGTCCATGCTGGCGTAGACGGCTCGCTCCCGTTGCTCCGCCCAGCGCAAGAGTTCCTGTGGCGAGTCGGTCCTCGGAATCGAGGAGAGGTCACGGGTCTCCTCACCGTAGCTAAGATGTACGCCGCTCAGTTGCTCCGGCGAGGCAGCGCCAAGCAGCAAGGCCAGGTCCCGTAGCGTGCGAAGAACCACGCGGCAATCAAACAGAGCGCGAAATAGTCCTTCTTGCGATAAGGCCCCTCCTGGCGGCAAGTCCGCGTAGCCGGAAGCACACGTGAGCATTACGCCAAGAAGCCTCGGGCCCTCGTGCTCGTCCAGTATTTCGCGTTGGACTAATCGCTGATACGTCTCGCTCATGTCGCTGCTGCGGCGGGCGTTCCAAAAGGCCCGTAGCGCCATGGGTGTGAAGGCCCGAAGCAGAGTTGTTTTCCCGCCGCCTGGAGGGCTTCTGAACACGTGCATTCCGCCTTCGAATGCGTCGTCCGCGAGTCGCTCGAGGATGCTCGGCGCGAATAGCCGAGCGAACTCCTGATCGGACGTCGAACGCTCCGACATGCGTTCCAGGAATGGATTGGCGCGGTAGGCCATCGTCAGAATTCACGATGCCGACTGATACGCGGGAAAAGTCCGAAAAACTTTTTCGACTCCGGTCCCCACAGCATATATACGGAGTTGTTTGGTGTGTTGTGCGAAAGTACAACAGGGAGGGCGCAGCCCGCAAATCCGAGCCGTGCGTCCTCAGTTCCGCCCACGCGAAAGTGCTGGTCTACGACGCTTTGGTCGCAGTAGCGATCGTTCGTCAGGAGTCGCTGGAGGTCGGACGACGCGTCGCGCGTCACGGCGACGTCGTACTCTATCGGGCACAAGACGCGGACTTGTAGCGGCTTGTACCCCTTCTCCGACGTGAACCGCTCCGACCAGTATTCGATGTGCTCGATCGCCTGCCTCGTCGCCACATACAGCAACAGAAATACTTCGTAATGTGACGTGTCAACGAGGTCGCCGATGTTGAGCTGCTCGTACACCTTGCGCAACTTGCCCGTGTACTTGTGGAGCTTCGCGTCGTACCTAATATAGGTATTGCCGCTGCCGGAGAAGTCATCCAACAGCCAGATCAGATTGAACTTTTGATCCTTCCGAGCGATTCCCGCCTTCGTCAGTTCTGTGCCCAGCGACTCCGTCATGTCCTGTTTCTTTTCATCGCTCAGCTCGTAGGCCTGCCAGATCTGTTCATTACCGATGCCACCGTCACTGGCACGTCGCAACTCATTCGTGCGAGCGCCGTCGCTGAGGCCCAAGTAGAGCGATTTTAGTCGCAGCTCCGTAAAACGTTCGTGGCGCGTAATCGCCTCAGCCCGGTAGACTGGCACGTGGCGCTCCTCAGCCACCAGTCGAATCCGCTCTCGCTCAATGAGGTCTGGGTACGCCATTTGAACTAGGTGCGATAGCTCCGGGTCTGAGAAGAACACGAGCTTCGTCTCTACGAACGTCAGGGCCGCCGCTCGGTCGACTGGATCGAACTGATTCAGCCAAAGGGCCAGATTCTCGACAAATCGCTTACCCGGACTGAAGCGCTGATACGAGTCGTACTTGTGCGTCGCCAGCAACTGGAGCGGCGGCACGCGCTGCCTTACAGGCCCCTCGTCCCATCCCATGACGCTTGCGAGGAGGCTTTGAGCGTTTTCGTCTCTCATAGCGCGTCGACTCCTGGATCTGCGCCGCCGAGTTCGAGTCTGAAGCTGCCACGATCGAGGAGCACGCAGTGTTCCAGGTACCACAGCGTTGCCGCCACATCACGCTTGTGAGCGGGCGCCAGGTTCCAGCCTCGGTCAACTCGCCGAGACGGGACATCGACGCTAAGAGAGAAGCGATGTTCGAGTAAGGCCGCGTCGTTGCCAGGCCAAGCCCCTTGGTCCCCAATGGTCAGGATCTGGTGAGGATGCAGGCCGCAAGCCTGGATGAAGTCCGCAACGAGGTGGGACTTGTTCACGCCCGTGCCAAGTATGTCCACGGAGTGCTTGCTGTGGACGACGCGCGACGGGTCGAGCCCATCCTGCCGCAAAGCATCAGCAATCATGAACCAGTTCCTGGTCGCATCGACGCCGTCGAAGAACCTGACACTCACTTGATGAGGATGCGTAGTCCGTATCGTCTCGATAGGAGCGCCTAACGACTTCAGGCGGCCAACGATGCGCGAGACGTGGCTAAGGAATTCACTCGAACTCGTGCTATGCGTTTGCTGCTCGCTCAAAGCGGTTATGTCCCCGCAGTTATATAGGCCGACGCGTATCTCGGGCCAGAACCTCTCCGCTAGGCCCTCGCGCAGGCGGTCAATAACGGAGCCACCGCGACCCGTCGCAATACCCAGGTGAACGCCGTGTGAAATGAGACGTTCCAACTGCTCGATAACTGGCTTTGGTGGCGCCCCATCGTGGCGCTGTGAGTGGCACAGAGTACCGTCGTAGTCGAAGATGAGGCACCGGAATGGCTGGAGTTCAAGCATTCGTGTGAACGAACGCTGCGCGCGCAGCATCGAGCCACCGGTGCGTGCCAAGGGCCAACTGGCGCCCAGTACCTCGTACTTGCTGTGTACCCCTCTGTCCGTGGAGTCAACCGGAGCGGCGATAAGGTCGCGCAGAGCCACGTAGTGTAGGGTGCGCCCGAAGTCCTCAATGCGTGGACGCCCGGGATCTCTTCCTAGCTGGTTCGCAATACTAGAGACGAACCGCATTTGGGCAACGAGGCCGGCGACCAGATCGCGGGGCCTGGCGCCACGAAACGGCATGGTTAGAGTTGGCACGGCGGACGGAAACAGTCGGCGGCTCGCCTCCCATAGCGCCGCAAGCGTCGGATCGACCAGGGCTAGGATGGCGCAGTCTTCGGGCCGTTCCGCAAGCCACAAGTGCCGGCCATGCGCGAACGAGCGCAGATCGCACATCTGGCAATGAATCAGCGCAGCCTCTGAAAGCTTTGATTCGAGGTCAGCGGCAACAGGTCTGAGCAGCGGCGAGAAGACAACTATCAGGTTTCCACGATTCGCCGCTTCGACTGCGAATTCGGCAGAGTCAGCCAGCCAATCCTCCAACGGACGAGAGTCGAGCTGAAGTTCAGCGAGGGACACGGGGAAGTGGGTGCCGCTGCCATCTAGCTCTTCATAGGCACGCGCTATCAACACGGCATCCAGCAAGAGACTATTTGTGGCGAGATAGCCGTCCTTATCTACTAGCTCGAACACATGTGTGGCAATATCCGTAAACCGGTGGGCGCACTCGACGAGGTCGCTCGAGCCACGGTTAGTGAGCACATGGACAACTCTGGCACTGTGGGATCTCGCGCGCTCAAGAGCCTCGACAATGTCGGGATTCTTGCCTTCGGCCGAAATGAAGAAAACAGGACTAGTTGCAACAAGTGTCGGGTTGCAGATAATCTCAAGCGGTGTGGATGGTCTGGAGACTCGTCCAGTATAAGTCTCGTGAAGATTGCACAGTAACGAGGCTACAGTATAGGAGCCGCCTGAGCCGACTCCGAGGATGCTCGCGGCGCTGGCGCTTGCGACCGCATTCTTGAGCGAGGTCACGTCTACGTTCAGGGCTCGCTCGTATGTCGCTCCGAGCTTGGTTAGCTCAGTGTCGTATTGCGTTGAGGGCATCGCGGCTACCGATCAGCTTAGGCGACGCGCCGAGAACGCCCCTCCCGTTGGTGCCGCGCCGCTGAACGCTCTGCCTTTGGGCGCCGGCCTGGAGCCGCGCAAGTTTGCAATTCACTACGAACGCCCATCAAGAGCACACCGAGCATGTTCTGCCCCTTGCCGTTCACCTCGCCCCAGGTGCGATTCACCGCATTATTTGTCTTGCCGACTTCCACCAACCGATGGGCACCCGTGGAAATAAGCAGTTGGCGGAGATCGTCATGTTGGCTGAACTTTGCCCGGAGCACGTTCCGCATTCGCTCGTATTTTATTTTCGACCAGTCGGGTACGATGTCCCACGTATACAGCCCGTGCGCGGCCATTGCGACGAGACTGGGCGTTGGAGCGCTGAGTAGCCATTCTCGAACAGCGGGTGTCCTCGCCTTGCCCGCTTGGTAGGCATGCTCCGCAGTGGGAAATTCGCGACCTTCAAATAGGAATGGCCGCCTGAATAGATTGCTAAAAGCACCATATGGCTTCTCGTTTGCTCGGTAGAAGCAAATGTCGGTCGTCCGAGCTACGCGGACGCTTTCAGCGACGCCAGTGTCTCGCTTCATGGGTAGCTCCGGTGAGAGGCGAATAGATGCGCTCGCCCCGCTGGCGTGAAACTGGGAGGGACGAGCGCGCGGCGCATGGAACGCGGTCGATGTTACTAGGAGATCGAGGCGCTTGCAGTACCAGAAGTCGGCCTGCTCCCATCGCGACGCGTCACTGACGGGCTAGGAGTAGGGGCAGCAAGTCGTGGCGCACACGCCGAGAGGGGCGTCGTTTCCGCTGGTGTCAGTCGTTCCACGTGTGGCCAGCCGCTCGCCCTCGCCGTACCGACAAGGGAGCCACGAGAGCAGTGACGACGCGATGGGCCCAGGCCGCATCGTGTCAGATCGAGATCACTTCCCTCCGCAAGAGCCCCAGATCAGTGATCTCACCGACAAACTGTCCGTCTGCGAGGATGCGCCCCGAGACGCCGTCGCCCTCGACGCTCCTTGACGCGGCGGTCTCGGGCCCGACGGCGGCCTCAAGCGACGCATTCGGTTCGCTCAAGGCGCTCGCAAACGACTGGAAGAGGCTGGCTTGCAGGCCGAGCACCGTGCCCGGAAGGAATTGGAGGAACTCATCCCAGTAGTAGCGATAGCGCATCGCCGAGTAGAATGGAGCGAACGGCGCGAACGGGGTTACGACGAACTTGTCCTTCTTGATCGTCACGGTGAGCACCGGTTGCTGCCTTGGACTCCTTCGCGCACGTAGACGCAGATCGCGTCCCTCTCCGATGAAGCCCATCAAGGCGAGGGCAGCACCGTAGTGTCCCCGGCGAATCGCATCGGGCGGGAGGCGCGGCAGGAAGTCCGAGGCTGACGGCTCGCCGGGCGGGTCAACCCACGCCACCATACTTGGTTCGTGCCCGGTGTCCCCGTCGTGTCGAACGAATGCGCCAACAGCAAACTGCTTCGTAGGAGCGGGAGTGAGAAGCGTCGCCCAAGCCTTGAGCTGGTCGAGTGCCGCTCGTAGGACCGATGTGTCGGCACTGTAGCGGTCGCCGGTCTTCACGAAACTCCCCTTGCACTCGAGAAGCGCCACGTCGCCGGTCTGTTTTTCGCAGACGAAATCCGGCTGTTCACCGGGGTATGCCCCTGCGACGGGTTTCAGCACCTTGGCGACGCGAGTCCGTTCGGCGTGCGTGACTACCTGACCGTGGGTCACCGCATTCAGCAGGGTCGGCAGGTGATCCCAGTAGACGTAGCCCCGACCCGCCATGAAGAGGTGTCCGATGCCCTCGCCCACGCGGCTCGAGTCAAATGCGGCAGAAGCATCCTTCCTGGCGAAGAGTGGCGTTGGCGTAAGTCGAAGGGGACCGCCGTCCACGATCAGAAGCGGCTTCAACCGAATCCACATGCCCACCGCCTGCTCAGCGCTTACGGCGAAGTCGAAGGTCCGAGCGAGTTCCGTCTTTGCCGACGCCAACATCAAGAGCTTGGCGTCAATCGACAGAGTCGCTGGCGCTGAGCCCGTCGGGCGCCCCTTGAAACCGGTCTTGGGATCGAACGGGCGCACGTGCTTTCCTTTCGCAGCGAGGATCGTCCTGTCGATCTCGTACGTCGGCAGCGACGCCGCTCCCTTGATGTCGTCAAGCAGGCTTGCGTACATGGGCATCCCTTCGGCCAGGTCAGCGCGCCGGGCATCAAGCCGGCTTCGACTCACTCTTGAAGACGTGCTCGCGGTGCCAAGCGAGATACAGGTGGTGCCCCTCGGCGAGCCCCTCCACCCTCAAAGGCGCGCCGAGCCCAAGCACCCGCGCGTCCTTAGCGCTCAACCGCTCCGACACGCGCACACCTCCGTCGTCGTCCACGGTGATGAACCCGCCGTCGAACACCGCGTCGAGGTGTGGCGCGAGCAGCAATCCGTTGAAGGCATCAAGCCGCTCGGCGTCCGTCGCGCAGTCCGCCCAGGGCTTGATGTGGCTCGCGCGAAGTAGCTCCGACACCGCGAGCCCAGTGATGGCGCACCGGCCATCCCAATACTCGAGGAGCCGAGCGCGGAAGATGTCCTGCCCAACGCGCTGGACGACGAGCCGCTCGATCTCGGTCGTCCTGGGGAGCCCTGCTACCTTGTCCTCGAAGACGCGCAACGGCGCGTCCGGCAGCGCCCTCGAGAGCTGGAACGCCCGTCGTAGCAGCGAGTAGAGCGTATGCCCTGCACGGACCCCGTTCTCGACGGGGGTCGTGGCGTGACGCAAGCTC
>VFSW01009110.1_pt1 | contig 14181 bp, 15 predicted proteins | sample 5358111 | NCBI WGS metagenome assembly VFSW01 (sample SAMN11554181, study PRJNA540505) | mine drainage metagenome | isolation source: sediment from site ElyBrook_90M | place: USA: Ely Copper Mine, Vershire, VT | collected 2017
CAAATGCCTGTAAAACCATTGGAGAACTCCATGAAGCTCTCTAAAGGCAGCCTGGGGTGGGTGATTGTTACCGTCCTGGCGATTTTCAGCACGCTAACCTGGCTTTTCTGGGATTTTGTCCGCGATGGTATCGTTGTCCCTATATATTATTTAATCTGGTTGGTTCGCCTGATCCTGAACAGTATCCCCCAGGTAATATTTCTGATTCTGTTGGTTTTTGTCTGTTTTATGATTGCCTTGAATACCTTATTGAAGCTTCAATCCAGGCAGTACAAACAGGCTGCGTCACGTTATCGATTTATTGAGGGAGGTCGTTATCTTTTTTGGAACCGTTTACTCACCAACCTCCGCAGCAATCCATTTTCCAGAGATGAATTTGCTTTGGAAGCCAGGAAATTGATCCTAGAGATCCTTTCGTACCAGGAGGGAGTTGACATTCACGGGATTGAGCAAATGGTAGCCGAAAATAAAATAAGCGTTCCGGCAAGTGTGATGCAGTTAGTTCTTTCCAGAAAGCTGCAGTTTCCTCCAGAAAAAGGGAATTCTCTGCGCAGGAAAATAGCCAGGTTGCTCCGCCGGTCTTTTCCTGAAGATACGCTGGGTGAGCAAATGATTGATGAACAAGCCAAAGAAATTATCCATTTCATTGAGGATCGATTGGAGATAAGTCATGACGAACAATAACCCCGTTCACACGGTTGAAGTCTCTACTTTAACTGCTCAAATTATCCACGAAGTGAGCAAAGCCATTGTCGGCAAAACCGAAGTGCTGGAAAAAATTATGGCAGCCTTCCTCTCCGGAGGGCATGTATTATTAGAGGATTATCCCGGTTTAGCCAAAACTCTCATCGCCAACAGTTTTGCTTCGGTATTGGGCATGTCGTTTCGCCGGATCCAATTTACGCCGGACCTCCTTCCCGGCGATATTACCGGCGGGTATATGTATGACCGGGAGCAAAACCGCTTCGTTCTGAGAAAGGGACCCATCTTTGCCAATCTGGTACTGGCGGATGAGATCAACCGCGCTTCTCCCCGAACGCAATCGGCCTTGTTGGAAGCCATGCAAGAACGCCAGGTAACCCTGGAAGGCGACACGCTGAAACTGCCCGAGCCGTTCATCGTCATCGCCACCCAGAACCCTATCGAATATGAGGGGACTTTTCCGCTGCCCGAGGCCCAATTAGACCGCTTTATTATGAAACTTTCTATCGGCTACCCTGATCCGCAAGAAGAGAAAGAGATCGTCCACCGTAGAAGAGAGCGTAAACAGGATGAACAGGAGTTGCAAATCGTTGGAGAGGCTCAGGACTTGATCGAAATGCGGCGCCAGGTAGAGGAAGTTTTTCTGCATGATGATATTGAGCAATACCTGGTGGATATTACCCAACGGACCCGCTCCCACCGCCAGGTGGCCGTTGGCGCCAGCCCCAGGGGTACCCTGGCACTGCTAAAACTGAGTAGGGCCTGGGCGGCCATGCAAGGCAGATCTTTTGTGCTTCCCGATGACGTAAAGATCTTTGTCAAGCCGGCTTTGTGTCACCGCCTGATCCTCCATCCGGATTTGTGGTCAACGCCTCTGGCAGCCGAACGAATATTAGTCGACATCGTCCAATCTGTTCCCGTGCCTGTTCTTCCAGAAGAACAACAATGAGAAAACCGCTATTCCTGGTCATTACCCTGATGCTTGGAATGTTTATCATTGGGATAGCCACTTTACAAAGCCGGCTGTTAATTCTGGTTATTCCTCTCATCGTATACCTGTTTGCAGCCATCTTGCAACGTCTTGAGCGGGTTAGCCTGTTGGTAAACCGGGAGATATTTCCGGACCATGCGCCTCAAGGCACCCCCATAAACGTCAAGCTCACCGTCATCAATCAAGGCGCTGTAATCGACGAGCTGGAGATAATAGAGCTATTGCCAGGCGGTGTGAAACCAACTCTAGGAAAAGCCTCTGCGTTGACCTGCCTCGCCCCACAAGAAAAGTTTGAACTGGAATATGTCATTGAGGCCACTCGCGGTGAATATAACTACCATGTCTCAACTCGCGGGCGAGATTTCCTGGGTTTTTTCGAGCTGGCGGCGATTTATCCAACCGCCCCACACCTGGTCATTTATCCGCGTTATCCCAAACTGGACAAAATAAAAATCCGGCCTCCGCAGACGCGCGGGTTTGCTGGGCCGATTGCGGCGCGGCAAGGGGGAACCGGTATTGATTTCTTTGGGGTAAGAGAATATCAAGCGGGCGATAACCAGCGGCAGATCAATTGGAAGCTGGCTGCCCGCTCTTACAATCAACTCTATACCAATATTTTTGAACAGGAACGCGTTGCCGACGTGGGCATAATCCTCGATTCGCGCCAGCATCTGGATGTCAGCTTACCCTCCGGTTCTTTATTTGAGGATTCTGTACGCGCTGCGGCGGCATTAGCCGAAAATTTTCTGGATGATGGCAACCGGGTAAGTCTTTTATTATACGGTTCTGGCCTGCAGAGCGTATATCCCGGCTATGGAAAAATCCAGTTTGACCGGATTCTCAGGCTGCTGGCCAAAGCCAAAACAGGCCTTAACTATGCCCTGGAAAGCCTGGCTTACCTGCCCACGCGTTTTTTCCCGGCGAAATCTCAGCTCATCCTGATCAGCCCGCTTCAGCCTGAAGATATCTCGGTAGTTGTCCAGATGCAGGCGCGCGGCTATGCAGTCCTGGTTATCAGCCCCGATCCGGTAACCTATGAATCTGCTCTTTACCATGATTTTTCCAGCCTGGCCTACCGCGCCGCTATTTCGGAGCGGTATTTCATGCTGCAAAAGGTTCGGCGGAGCGGGGTCCAGGTGGTCAACTGGCGGGTCGACAAACCCCTTGAAGCCGAAGTGCGCGAGGCATTGGCGCGCCAACCCCTTACTTATCGGACCATTGGAACGGGCCTATGATAGTAAAAAAAGTCTTATTGGCTTTGATTGTCATAACGACTGCCGCATTTGCATCAGAATATGGCGTCGAAGGCGAGTATATCATCGCCACGCTATCCATCGCATCCGGCATCACCTGGCTGCTGCTGGAATTTTACGACAGGCGTCTTTTGAATACGATCTTTTTTATACTTTTCACAATCCTGGCTGTGCTGGGCTGCCTGAAAAGTATGTCTTCGCTCATCCTGCTGATTGGTTTTATCACCGACCTGGCCGCATGGGATCTGTCACGCTTTCTGCACAGGAGTGCAAATCTCGCCAAAGTGGAAAATAAAGCCGGCTTTGAAAAAAAACACCTCTCCAGGCTTTCGCTCACGATTGGCGCAGGTTTTTTGCTGGCGCTACTGCCTATTTTTATAATTTTTCGATTGAGTTTTGTGATCATCTTTTTTATTACTCTCCTGGCAATGATTCTCTTGAACAGGTTTGTCCTTTACGTGCACAGACAAAACGAAAAAGGCGGTTAGAAATTTACGCGATGAGGAAAAGAAGGTGACCTCAAACCTGTTTTTTATTTTCCTGAAGCCAGCTCTACAGCAACCTGGTTGCGCAATCTGCCGCGTCCGCGATGAATTCGAACTGCGCTACATCACCAATGTGGTGTCTGAAAGCGTCAACGATACTTCTACCTGGATGCATATTGTGGCATCATTAGGCTATTGCCCAAAGCACACCTGGCAGATGGGCTTGCTGGAAAATAGGGAATTAGGTGACGCATTGGGGAACAGTATTATTTACGAACGCCTGGTTAAAGTGGTTGAATATCATTTGAGCCAGTACATCCATCAAAATCAGTCCAGGCATCAGAGCAGGTTTGTAAAGCAGCTCACTTGGCTCCTCAGGTCTAAAAGGTCTCGTTCGCCAGATCCATTTGAACCCCTGATCCATGAAAAATGCCGTGTGTGTCAAGTGGGAGCTGGTATCGAGGAATCTTGCGTAGAGTGGTTGTTGGAAGGCGTGTCTGAGCCGGAGCCAGAGCTCAGGGAAATGTACCAACAATCAGGCGGCCTATGCCTGGTTCACTTCCGCCAGGTTTTATGTGTAAGTAATCCAAAGTTTGAAAGCGGCGTCGAATTCTTGACCAACTTAATGCTGCAGAACCTATCTACTCTGAAGAACAACCTGAACCAATATGCAGGCAAACTATCCTTGGACCGCCGGATGGAGGAAATGTCGCCAGACGAGAAAGTCTCCTGGATCAAGGCCATGAGTTTCTTCGGCGGCAATGTAGAGAATTTATTCTTGAGCCAGAAAATGACAGCTACCTTTGATGATAAGGATAAGTCACAGTGATCGTAAAAGATTTCATGCGTTCAAATGTTGTTTGCATTTCTTCCCAATCCACCTTGAGAGCTGCCGCAGAAAAAATGATCCGGGAAGGGGTTGAAACGTTATTTGTAATCGAGAATGATCAGCTCGTGGGCGTTATTGGGATCCGGGATTTGTTTACCCTGCCGGTCCCTGCCAGTTATGGCGGCCCGATGCGCAGCAGGCAAGATGAGGAGACTTTGGTTCGCCAGTGGGGGATTACACCCATCGTGCAGTTGATGAATACCCAAATAATCAGCGTCACTGAAGAACGTCCATTGATGTCTGCCGCTGAGATAATGGTAAATAAGGGAAAGCATCCCCTGGCTGTTTTGCGCGGCAATCAACTGGTTGGTACAGTCGATCGAACCGATGTGATTCGGGCTTTACTAGAATCAGGGAACATAACCCAAGAAGGGAAAAACACATGAGTAGCAAAATAGGGGAAACGAACAATCCCAATGTGCAAGCCTCCTTTGAAATTCCGGAGGAGAAACACCTGGAAAGAAACGTGAGGTGAGATACGAACCAGCTAATGCTGCTTCGCCATGGCGAAAGCGCCTGGAATAAGGAAAACCGTTTTACCGGCTGGACGGATGTCGATCTCACCGAAAAAGGGATTGAAGAAGGCCTCCAAGCTGCGCTCCTGATTATGCAGGCTGGATACGATTTCGATGTGGTTTATACATCAGTTCTCAAACGCTCCATTCGGACCGTGTGGATTGTCCTGGAGCAGATGGATCGCATGTGGCTACCCGTAGAGAAAAGCTGGAGGCTCAATGAACGCCATTATGGCGCTCTGCAGGGATTGAACAAAGCTGAAACAGTCCACGAATACGGTGAAGACCTGGTTTCTCAATGGCGACGCAGATACACGGTGCGTCCGCCAGCATTAGACTGCTCGGATCCAAGATTTCCCGGTCATGACCCCAGGTATCGAGACCTGGATGTAAAAAACATACCGCTCACCGAGAGCTTGAAGGATACTGCTGACCGGCTGCTGCCCTATTGGTTTGATACAATTGCTCCGGCTATTCGATCTGGGAAAAAGGTGCTGGTTGTCGCTCACGGGAACAGCCTGAGAGCTTTGGTCAAATACTTGAATAACCTATCGGATCAGGAGGTGGTGGATTTATATATCCCGACCGGCATTCCGCAGCTATTTGAGTTGAATCATGAATTGAAACTCGTCGAACACCATTACTTAAGCAGTTGGTCATTCAGCCCTGGTGTGATCGGGTAGAGAACAACTAAAAAGGGATGTTGATCAGGCGATCACACAGAACATCCTGGACTTTTAATAAGATGGCTTCGATCAGGAGATAAACCTTTTGCGACACAAAAATGATTATGTGAACCTCAGAAAAACAGAAAATCAGCCGCAGGAAATGGCAAAACAAGCAGTCGCTTCCCCACCAACTCGGCGTTACCAGACTTTGCTTTTCCAGGGGTATTTATTATTGGCAACAGTGATTTTTGTAATTCTTGCTTTTTTCGCCAGAGCTACACCATACTCGACAATCGATCTGGCGATCACGCGCCTCATTCAACCCTATCATCCATCCTGGCTTCTCTCTCTGATGATTTTTATCGCTGAAATTGGAAATACACTTGAAGCAATCTTATTAACCAGCGTGATATGTTTGACCATTTACATTCTTGGGTTTCGATGGGAGGCGCTGGTGGGCTTGATCAGCGCCTACCTGGCCTCTCTGGCGGATTCCATGATTAAATTGTTTATTCATCGTCCACGACCTGCGGCGGACCTCGTCAACGTATTCCAACATCTAAATGATTTTAGCTTTCCAAGTTGGCACGTCGTATTTTACACAAGCTTCTTCGGTTTCATGCTTTTTCTCGTATATACGCTTCTGAAAAAGTCATTGTTGCGTAGTTTGTTGCTCTTGCTATTCGGCTTACTGATTGTACTCGTTGGTCCTTCCCGTGTTTATTTAGGCGCGCATTGGGCAAGCGATGTTTTGGGCGCTTATTTGCTGGGCAGCCTGATTCTTTGTTTGGCTGTGTGGATTTACCGATGGGGAAAACCAAAATTCTTTAGCAGAAAAAACAGCCAACAGAAAGCCTGAGGAAAATTGACTCTAACCCTGACGCCCCTCTCCCAGTTTCCTTTAATTCATCCTGGCGATTCACTGGATCAACTCATCCTGAATGGATTAGAAACCAACGGAATAAGCCTCGCTGATCAGGACATTCTTGTCCTGGCGCAAAAAATTGTATCAAAGTCCGAAGGTCGCCTGGTGAATTTAGATAAAGTTCAACCTTCGACAAAAGCGATCGATCTTGGTCTAAAGGCCGAGAAGGACCCGCGCCTGGTTGAGCTTATCCTACGTGAAAGCAGTGAAGTCCTCCGTTATCGTTCCGGCTCGGTAATTGTCGAGCACCGCCTGGGATTCGTGTACGCCAGCGCCGGAATTGACCACTCGAACGTGCAGGGAGATGGGGAATGGGTACTTCTCCTCCCCGAAAATCCTGACGCCTCGGCACAGCGCATCCGTGCCGGGCTGGAAAAAGCCAGCGGCAAGCGCCTGGGTGTTATGATCATTGATTCCCACGGCCGCGCCTGGCGTGTAGGTACCGTAGGCGTCGCCATTGGTCTGGCTGGAATGCCCGGCCTGGTAGACTTGCGTGGGAAACCGGACATGTTCGGTTACAAACTTCGTATCACGTTGATCGGCGCAGCAGATGAATTAGCGGCGGCAGCTTCGCTGGTGATGGGCCAGGCCGCCGAGGGTACGCCGGTTGTTCACGCGCGGCTTCCCTTATCCCTTGAGCGATGGCTCTCTGCAGGAATTGCTTCGCCCTAAAGAGAGCGATATGTTCCGATAAACACTCAAAAAATCTGTGTCGTTAAGATCTGATCGTTCTTATCTCAAGCGTTTGTATTCCTTGAGACGTCACCTCTGTGTAGGCATAATGACCTTGCGATAAAGGACCTGGATTGATCACTTGCGTTTCACCTATACGATCGATCCCCACTCCTTCGTGAATATGTCCGGTGAAACAGATCAATGGCTGTTCCCGTTCGATGAATCGGCGGACGGTTTTGCTACCCACATGCACGTCTCCCTGGGCCAGGTCGTTTTGCGTATTGTAGGGAGGCTGGTGACAAACCATGATTTTGGGTATCTTTAGCTCCAGCCCTGATAGGGCTTCCTCAAAGAATAGTTCAAAGTCTTCTTCAGTAAATTCATTGGGAGACCGAATCAAACAAGGCAGTGAAGCGCCAATGCCAAAAAACGCCAGATGCTCAATGAGGATATGCTTGCGATGGAGATTAATTTCTTTTTGTGAAAGGTAGTTCTCAACGTCCGGCCTATCCCAGTTGCCAGGTATCGCTAGAATAGTAGAGTTGAACCTTTGAATTGTTCGAATCACTTGACCAACATTGGAGGTAGATCCGCCGTTAGTTAAATCGCCGACCAGCAGAACCAGGTCAACCTCAGAAAGGGCATGGCCAATCTGAGGAAGGTATTTTACATTATCGTGCAGATCAGGAAGAGCAATAATTTTCATGGTACGAATATGCATGTTGAGAAGAAAGACAACTATCTTTAATCACACTCATTGTAATTCGAATACCTTTTGATAAACATCTTCGCCGTAACTAGTCTGCAATGGTTCGCCTTCGACTAATTTAAAAGTTCGTTCTCCGCCCTCTTTCCTTTCAGCCTGCAGGAAAATGGCGCTTTCCATTTTTTGGTCATAAAAACCATGCGCCAATTCATACAAATGCGTCACGAAGAAAATCTTGATGCGCTTTTCCAACAATGCGCGAGTAACTTGCCTGGCAATCTCTGAGCCTTCTCGCTCGTTTGTTGCCGCAAAAGATTCATTGAATAGCACCATGGAATTTGGCGTTATCGTATCGGCTATAACGCTCATTCGGCTGAGTTCTTCATCCAGTTTGCCGCTTTTCATGCTGGCGTCTTCTTTCCTTTTATAGTGCGTGAAAAGGCCTTTACAAAGATTAGCGCTGAAATTCTCGGCCGGCACAAACATACCGCATTGCATCATCAATTGAGCCAAACCGATGCTGCGCAAAAAAGTTGATTTGCCACCCTGGTTGGCGCCTGTGATAATTACAAGATCTTTGTTATCAGCGAATACATCATTGCCGATGACCTTTTGCTTCATGGTTAAAGTCAGGCAGATATCGTACAAGCCACAAAAAGAGTGTCTGCGTTCGTTATTAGGTGTGGGCAAGGGAAAAGATATTGTCTCCTCCATTGGAGCAAGTTGCTCAGATAAGTTAATACAACCAATATAAAAAGCCAGTTCAATCCGCAGCATATTAAGAAAACTATCAATATGATCAGCGGACTGAGCCAATGCATTAGCCACAAGGTTGATTCCTCTGTCCTTCAAATCCGACAGTGCTCTTGTACCAGCCTCATCACGTTCACTGATGTAAAAATTGTAAACGGGATTTTTGGGAGCAAAGAACTCCTTTATCCAATTTCGATTTCTGGCATTTGGTTTGCGAAGTACGTAATCGGTACCTTCATTACCTTTGCCCAATTCGGCGCTGAGTAAGACACCGTCATGGAATTGCAGCTCCTTTAGGTGATTTTCTACGATGGCAAAATATTCATCATCCAGCTCTTTCTTGATCATAGCGAAGAATGCCGTAAAGCCCTCGGACTCGAATTTATCGGAATGTTCATCTGCGATATGTTTTAATTTTTTTAGCAAGTCCACAAACATTTGCATCAGATTAATTGCACTGTTTAGCACCCCGGTTGGATAATGAGTGAATATACCCATCCAATGCTTATGCTTGTTCTCAGTAGAATCGATTGGAATTTGATAGATATCCCTGACCACGGATGGGTTTTTAAGGCAGTCTTTGAGGATATCTTGGCGATATGTGATTGTGTCTATATCGCTCAGACCGGACAGAACAGCTTTCTTTCCTACATCAAATAAGAATTTATCGCCGAGCGCCATGGCGTTGAACAACGTGTTTAATTCCAGGTCTTGTGTCAACTCTCGTTCATTCGATGGTAATTGCCGCTGCAGGTCAAAATCCTGGTCTTTAAACATGAGAAAAGCCTTCATGATTTAATACGCTCCTTCAGACAATCGAATGTAACGCCATATTTCTCGGCAATCGACAATGCGTAAGCAAGTCCGTCGGCAGGCTTTCTTAAAACTTTAAAGGTCCGCAAGGCCGGATTTTCAGGGACAACCGTGCTGACCATGCTGATGGTTTTCTCACTTAACGAAGCCAATTCATCGATGAATGTTACACAAACACACAACAGATCCAGTTGGATTATTTTCTCCAAAATCTTTTTACTCAAAAAAACCGCGTCTTTCAAGGTGGTCGAAGTGAAAATCTCATTCAGGATAACAATACTGTTGGGTGTGGCCTGGTCCAGAATGGCATGGATTCTGACCAGGTCATCCTGCAGCTTGCCCCGCAGATTCTGGATATCTTCTTCTTTTTCAAAATGGGTAAAGAGCTTATCGTATAAAAAGAGTTGCGCTCCCCTGCCCGGAACAGCACAGCCTAAGCTGCCCAGGTAATGTAATTGTCCGAATGTGCGGGCGAAAGTTGTTTTGCCGCCCTGGTTCGGTCCGGACACAACGATGATGCGCTCCTTGTTTTTCAGGTAAAAATCGTTGCACACGACAGTCGAATCCTCGGAGATTCGCTTATTCGCCAGGGCTAAATCAAAGCTTTCGTAGGCACAAACCTCTTTATTCTTATCGGAAATCTTCGGATAACAAAATTTCAATCCTGCTCGCTTGATTTTTGCGATATAGTCCAGGTAAGTTACGTAAAATTGGATTTCCCGGTCAAAGATACGGATGGTTTCGTCCAGAAACTGGTTGTTTCTCCCACAATAATCATCCAGCGTTTTGAATAGTTCTGGATATAATTTGGCCACACAATCCAGGATTTGCGCTTCAACATAATTCATACCCGCCCCAAAGTTAAGCGATACCAGGTAATCTTTCACTGCACCTTGTTTAAATTTACTAAATGCTTCCTCCACATCTATGCTGTAATCACTTTCAGATTCATATTTACGGACCCTGACCCAATTGCCCTTTATAAGCACGCAATATTTTACGGTCAACAAATCGGTTTTAACCTGATTGGTTTCCGACAGAAGCTGTGTGAATTGGAACGACCCGGCATAGTTTGTCAAATACTCACGGAAAGTTAAAAGACCGCGTGATTTTAAATCTGCCTGGGATAGATCTTGTGCCAGGCTATCGATGGCGTCACAATAGGTTACCACCGCCTCCAAAAACCATCCTTCTTGATGGTTTTTGTAATATAGCTTATTGACCATGCCAAGATACCGGCGTATTACAATCATTTTTTGGGCAAACGATTTTATTTTCTCCAGCAATGTTTCATTTTCAAGATCTTGAGCGACCTCCTGGCGGTACTTGATGGTATCAAAATCATGCAAAGGTGAGTAAAAAAACGGTTTCAGGTTATATTCCTGCTTGCCGGCCGTAATGGCGTCAATAATCTGATCAAGATTTAGATCAGTTAGAAAGACGGGCGCTTCAGGAATTTCTTTTATAAGGCTGCCTTCAATTTTCTCAAACAGGATGCTAGAAAAAGTCATAGGAAAAATGCCTCTCCTTAATCTGTGGCATAAGCATCAACGATGATGATAGACCATCCGGTCCCCGACCATTTTCACCAAAGCCCGGATCCAGGCAGCCTCTTCTTCCGTGTTCAACAGACCGCGCTGGATTGCCGTGCGTTTCAATAGAAAACTGCGCAAATCCTCCGAAAGCTCTTCGAAACGGTGGATCTGCGTTTCCAAAATCATACGGGATAAATTGGCATCCGATATTTTTTGGAGGACGAACGACATGTGGGGCAGGCACAAGCCCCCGGACCGAGTAAACCGGTCCTGCTGTTCTGGCGATTGGAGCAATTCTACGATAGTTTGGATCTGGCGGGTTTCCATTTCCGCCAAAAATTGGCAGGCAGGGCAATGAACAGCCCCTGGAAAAGAAACCTGCTCAGACGGCATTGCATCCATTGCGGCTTGCATGTCGGATAGGATGTGTTCGATCAGCAAGGCATATTCCCCGCTGATCCCTACTGGCGAAGCGATTTTCGAATACAGCCAGGAGTGGAAATGACAAAATCCTTTTCGAGCCACAAATGCTTCTTGCACCTCCGCATTACGGGTCAATTCGTACTGATAGGACGCAAAGAAATTAAAAATCGCCTGAGACTGCGCGGCGCAGATCGAACAGGTGAAACCGGAAAGCAGATTAACGACCTTACCTTGCTCCTTTTGGGAGACATCTCTCATTACTACATCACTCTTTTCCGCCAACTGATCATCTGTAATCGTAGCCGGAGCGCTTACCACTGGCGTTTCGCCAGTTAATTGCGAACGCAGTGACTGCAAGGTTTGCTGGATTTGGTCCCGCTGGCCCTCATTTCCGGTTCCAGCCAACTCGCTTTCCATCTTTTCAATAAGCTGTTGAGAGCGATCAAGCGTGGAAACCAGGAATGAAAGTTCTTTTTGTTCTGCCAGAAATAATTCCAATGCGGATTCGAATTCCTGCAACCCGCTGCCATTTTGTTCTACCGCGTCACGCTGCAGTTTGATTTGCATCCCTTGTTTTGCGGATAGGGGGAACAAGCGCGGAATCGCCGTACCCAGAATTTGTTCCATTTCCTTTTGGATGTAATCCGTAATATTCTTTAATTCGCCACAATCCACTAAATCCGTCTTATTGACCACCACAAAGAGCTTGCGTTGGTACTGCTGGATATCCCGTAAAAACTGCCCCTCAGCTTCCGACAGCGGGCCTTCGACGCTGGTCACAAAAATGACCGCATCGGCTTCTGGCAAAAACTCATAGGTGGTCTGCGTGTTTTCATGCCGGCTTGAGCCGATCCCTGGTGTGTCGATGAAATACAGTCCCCGGCGAAGGAAGGGGGAAGCGATCTCGATCTGTGCGTTGAGCAGCCCTCTGGCATTTCCAGGATTTCCTTCTTCGGTAATGTATTCGCGCAGCTCCGACAGCTCGATTTCTTGATCCAGAGTCCAGCCCTTGAATTTTAATAAGGCGCGGTCCTTTGGGCCATAACACAGCGCGGTAATCGCTGAAGTCAAGGGTAAATAACCGGTCGGCAGCAGGTCGCGGGCAATAATGGCGTTCATCAAAGAACTCTTGCCGCGTTTGAACTGCCCCACCACCACCAGGTTAAAGCGGTCCTGGGCCAGTTTCACGAGCAGCTCCCGCAACGGGTCATCGTATTCCGTTTTTTCCACCAGATTTTTCAGATCCATCAATGCCGCAGCCAGAGCTTGTTTTTCAAGCACGTAATTCCGCAGCGGGGAAGAATGGTTTACCACGTTCATTTGCTTGTTGCCTTTGATTTCTCTCTTAATCCAATCGATGCCCAGGGTTCACAAAGCAGGTTTTCTTCATTGCCAGGTCGAGCAGGCCCATTTCCCAGGTATGTTTATCGCAATAACCTAAAGAAGCGGCGATATTCCTTTGAGTCTCACCCTCGATAACGTGCTCCAGGAGCAGGTTGTCCAGGTAGCGTCTCTCATACTCTTTTCGAATACGACAGATCGGACAACCAGGCTCATGCATCACAGGAACCAATTCCAGAAATGATAGACTAAGGTTCATCCGTTCAACTCCTAATAAAAAGCTTCTACCCATATTCCTGGTCGAGTAGAAGCTTTCTAACAGCCGTCCGGTATGGCCCTCTGCCCAGGATGCGCCAGCCCCTTGCCATTAAAAAAGCCTCTACCCAGCAAACCACTTGGTAGAAGCTATCAGACACATGCCTGTGTCAATAAGCGAGCCTCATCGCTTGATCATTATTGTATGCCGATGCATTTGGCAGGTCAAGTTAATTCAATTTAATGTACGCGACGCGTTTGCCTGGCAACGGATAAGAACCACGGAATGGCCGCTAACTGCAGCACGACTGAGAAAGCAATCATCGCCGGCAGTGAAACACCGTAAAGAAATCCGATCGCGGCGCTCCCCAGAAACCAGAAGATTCCGTACCCCGCCGTGAACAATCCGTAGGCCGAGGCGCGGTGCTGAGGTGCGACCATCGGCGCTACGGCTGCCGGAATAATCGATTCATGCACGCCCATACCCAATCCCCACAATGCCATACCGATGAGAGCCGCCCAAAATCCTCCCAGAAACACCAATGGCGCAAAGAGAGCCGCGATGATGGTCAGGACGATCAAAACCGAAAAACCAAACCGGTCGTAGAGGCGTCCGAACACCAGTGAACCCGTCCCACTTACACCCATCGCCACGGCATAGAATACGGGAATTATGTCTGGTGAAACGGTGGACGTTTGGGCGAAATGGTAGGCGATAAGTGGGAAATCAGCGAACCCGGCCGCGACCATCCCCGCGCCGGCGAGATACAACCAGAAGACCCGCGGCAGGCCCCGCGTTTGAACATCCGGAGCGCTCCCTTCCATTTCTTCAGGATGGGGATAGATTCTATGCGCCAACAACAGCAAACTCAAGTTGATCACGGCCGGCACGGCTAATGCGGCAAAGGCCAGGTGATAATCCCCGCGCAATGCCAACACTCCTGCCACTACTAACGGCCCGAATAATGCCCCAAATTGGTCCAGGGCCTCATGCACGCCAAATGCCCACCCATACCCCATCTGTTTGGCGGCATGCGATAACATCACATCCCGCGGCGGATTGCGGGTGGCTTTGCCTACCCGCTCCAGAATGATCAGCACTGCCGCCATCTGCCAGTTACCCGCCAAAGCAAGCAGCGGCACCGACAACATTTGGACGAAATAGCCAACGATGGTGATCGGCCAAAATTTCTGGGTCCGGTCGGCGAGCCTGCCCGAGACAAGCCGCAGGCCGTAGCCGAGAACTTCACCC
>VFSW01009111.1_pt1 | contig 14181 bp, 9 predicted proteins | sample 5358111 | NCBI WGS metagenome assembly VFSW01 (sample SAMN11554181, study PRJNA540505) | mine drainage metagenome | isolation source: sediment from site ElyBrook_90M | place: USA: Ely Copper Mine, Vershire, VT | collected 2017
CGTGAGCCGCGTGCGGAGGTGGTCGCCGGTGCCGTTAAGAAAAACTTGCGTCTTGTATTCGAGCCGCCGGAAGGCGCGCGAATGAATCACCCGGTCGCGGTCGCGCTGATATTGCGTGCGCCAGAGCGGCGGTTCCTCCGGATGCTGCCGCCCGCGCGTGTCGCCGCTGAACTGCGCGAAGGGCGCGAATGTGTGACGTTCGTTGTCCTCAAGTTCCTGGCGGTAACGCGGCATGACGAATTAAAAATGAACAATTATGATTGCAAAACCAAAAAAGACTTCCCGGCGCTGACTTTGTGTTCAATCAATTTGGATTGTAGGCACCGCCGTAACCGGGTTCGTAAAGCACAATGCCCGCGCCAGCTTCGCGCATCTGCGCGAAGTGTATGTCTATGGAATACACACGACATTCGGCTAGCGCGGAAAGCGTGGCAATCAACACATCGTTCCATGGCGGATTGCAGCCGCGGTCGCGCAGCCGCCAGGCGACTTTTTTGGCAGCGTCCCAGGCGGAATCTTTCATCGGAAAATACGGGACACACTCAAAGTGCGCCTCCAATTGTTCGCGGTCCTGTTTTCGCGCGCCGCCAAGCACTTCGAGTTTTACCGGGCCGCACCAGGCGGCTTCGTATTGCTCCAAAAGATTTTCGAGCGCGAGCTTGACCTGCAGGTTGCCGTCGCGTCGCAGCGCCTCGATCCAGACCGATGAATCCACGAGCACCATGATCACTTCAAACGTCCTGGGCTTCAACTTCGTTGTTCGTGGCGGGATAATCGAATTTGCCTTCCCGCAACATCCGGCCAAAGTCCCGTGCTTTTTTCCGGCTGAGAAAATCCCGCACGGCGAACGCCACCGCCGGACTGTTTTTTTTGTGTCCGGTGAGCTTCAGCAACTCATCCAGCGTTTTTGCGTCCAATTCGACTGTCATTCTCATATGAAAAATATGATGCAATTTGCATCATTTGTCAATATGAAAAGCATCTTTTAATTTTTAAGCAGCTCCTGGACGGAAATGCCGCGCAGTTCAAACAGCCGGCGGATGGTGTCCTCGATCAGATTGTTCGGGCAGCTCGCGCCGGCGGTCACGCCGACAGTGATCGCGCCAGCCGGCAGCCAGTCGCGTGTTTCGACCTCCTGGTGTAAATGCTGGTTATAATGGACGATCAGCTTATCCGAAACCATTTTGCCGGCGTTTTTAATGAAATAGGTTGGCAGTTTAGCCTCGCCCATTTCGGCGAGATGCGACGTGTTGGACGAATTGTAGCCGCCGATGACGACGAGCAGGTTCATCGGTTCGACCAAAAGTTTCTGGAGCGCATCCTGCCGGTCCTGTGTCGCGCCGCAGATGGTGTCGAAGAAGCGGAAATGTTTTTCGATATTTTCCGCTCCGTATTTGTTTTCCATTGCGGTCTTGAACCGGCGCTGCACCTCCTCGGTTTCGCCGCGCAACATCGTGGTCTGGTTCGCCACGCCGACGGCTTGCAAATGGAGATCGGGATCGAAGCCGGCCGAATACGCGCCCTCAAATTTTTTCAGGAATTCCTCCTTGTCGCCGCCGCGCAAAATGTAATCGCAGACATAATCCGTGTCCGCCAGCGTGAAGACGACGAGATAATGCCCGCTGCCGTAGGCGCGCGCCTGCGACGTGGTGGCCTTGGTCTCCTCATGCTTGGCCTTGCCATGAATAATGCTGGTGACGTGTTCTTTCGAGTATTGGCGGACGCGTTTCCAAACACTCATCACGTCGCCGCAGGTCGTATCCACCAAAATGCAGCCCTTGGCCTCCAGCTTTTTGCGTGTGCTCACCTCGGTGCCAAACGCGGGAATGATCACGGCGTCGCCCGATTGCAGGCGCTCCACTTCGTCTTCCGTCGGCTTGGCGGCGATGATCTGGATGCCCATGTTTTGAATTTGGTCGTTCACCTCCGGGTTGTGGATGATTTCGCCGAGCAGGTAAATGGGCGTGTGCGGCGCGTGTTCGGAAAAATATTTCCGCGCGGCGTAGGCCAGGTCAATCGCGCGCTCCACGCCGTAGCAAAAACCGAATTCCTTCGCCAGCTTCACGGTCAGGCCGTCGGCGGACAACATGCCGCCGTTGGCGCGGACGCTTTCGACGAGTTCGCTGCGGTAATGCGACAGCACTTGGGCCTGCACGGCGGCCATGATGTCGGGGCGGCGGAGGTTGATTTTTTTGCGCTGGTCTCCGTCGGGAGCGTCGTGCGATTCCTTTGACATGATGGAAATTTAGCACGAACAGCAGGGGCGTCGAGCAGGATTTGGACGCGCTTTGTCTTTACCGATGCCAAACGAAAGGCTTAACCCTAGCCACCGACCTATCGAACGCCGCTTGTTGTGCAGGTTTGCACTGGCAGCCGGCAACTGTTAAAAATATCGAATGACCGTGACGTTCCGGCTTCGCTTTAGCACCCAACCCGGCCAATCGCTTTGGCTGGCGGGCAAGCATCCGCTGCCTGCCCATCCTGTGCCAATGCAATACGTTGATCCAGAGCACTGGCAGGTGAAGGTGCCGCTGGAACCTCAAGTGACCGGTGCCACCTTGGATTATTCCTATGTCTTCATCCGAGCTGACGGTTCGCGAACCACCGATTGGGGCCAAGACCGCAAGCTGGTTCCGGCACGATACGGACGCCCGGAATTGCTCGTGCTGGATGCTTGTAATCACGCCGGATTTGTCGAAAACGCTTTTTACACCCAGCCGTTCAAGGAGGTTTTGCTCGCGGAACATTTCACGGAGGTCAACACCGTTGTCCCGCAAAACCCGACGCACACGTTTCGTGTCAAAGCGCCGCTGCTGGGGCATGGCCAAACTATATGCCTGCTGGGCGATGGCCCTGCGCTGGGCCATTGGAACACGCAGTCACCCGTTTTACTGGGGCGTGTGAAGGCGGAGGATTATTTTTCCGTGCAGCTCGATCTGCGCAACCAGTCGTTTCCATTTGCCTATAAATACGGCGTGTTCGATGTCCAGACAAAGGCTTTCGTCCGTTACGAATACGGCATGAACCGGATTTTGGCCGACGCCGTCGCATCGAATAAGCACACGCTTGTGAACGACGGCTTCGTCCGCCTGCCTGCAAACACCTGGCACGGCGCGGGGGTGGCGATTCCCGTATTCAGTCTGCGCAGCGAAAATAGTTTTGGCGTCGGCGAATTTCTCGACCTCAAACCGCTCGCCGACTGGGGCAAACGAGCGGGCTTGAAACTCATCCAACTTTTGCCGATCAACGATACCAGCGCGACGCAGACTTGGCAGGATTCATATCCTTACGCCGCGATTTCCGCATTCGCGCTGCATCCGCTTTATTTGAATCTCGCTGCGGTCGCCAACCCGAAGAACAAAAAACGGGTTGAGCAATTGGAGCCGGAACGCCAGCGGCTCAATGCGCTCGATGCCGTGGATTACGAGGCGGTGATGCAGACCAAAATCGGGTATCTAAAACAGATTTTCCCGTCGCAAAAGGCCGCCACGTTCCGCAGCAGGGAATACAAAAAGTTTTTCGCCGAGAATGAACACTGGCTTGTGCCTTACGCGGCATTTTGTTTTCTCCGCGATCAATTTGGCACGGTGGATTTCAACCAGTGGCCGGAGCACCGGAAATTTGATGCCCAAAAAATTGCCACGCTCGTGCAGGGCAATGGGGACATCGCGTTTTACTGTTTCGTCCAGTATCATCTGCATTCACAGCTCAAAGACGCGACGGCGCATGTCCATGCCGCCGGTCTGGTTTTGAAGGGCGACCTTGCCATTGGCGTTCATCGCCACGGTGCGGACGTGTGGCAGCAGCCGGACTTGTTTCACCTGGACATGCAGGCCGGGGCGCCGCCCGATCCGTTTTCCGCGAAAGGCCAGAACTGGGGCTTCCCGACCTACAACTGGCCGCGCATGGCTGCCGATGGTTTTGCGTGGTGGAAACAGCGGTTCACACAGATGGGGAATTGTTTCGACGCGTTCCGCATTGACCACATCCTCGGCTTTTTCCGCATCTGGAGCAGTCCGGCGCACGCGGTCGAGGGCATCCTTGGGCATTTTGTCCCGGCCATAGCGGTTGAACAAACTGAATTTTCCGCGCGCGGTCTCGTGTTCGACCGCGACCGTTTAACCAAGCCGTTCATCACCGACACAGTGTTGTCGAACACCTTTGGGGACGAGGCGGATTTTGTCCGGCGGGAATTCCTGAGCAAAAACGACCTTGGTAATTATGCTTTGAAGCCAGGTTTCGACACCCAGCGACAGGTGGAAAACCATTTTGCCTCGCTGCAACAAAACGACCGCAACGCAAAATTGAAAATCGGCCTGTTCGATTTGATCAGCAACGTGATTTTGCTTGAGGTCGAAGGCAAGTTCCATTTCCGTTTTGCAATGGAGCAAACGTGGTCGTTCAAAAATCTTTCGGCGGAGGCGCAAGCGAAGTTGCGGGACTTGTATGTGGATTATTTTTTCCGGCGTCAGGACGATTTCTGGATGCGTGAAGCGTTGCAGAAGCTGCCGGCGCTCAAGCGCGTCACAAACATGCTCATTTGCGGCGAGGATCTGGGTTTGGTGCCCGCGTGCGTGCCGGAGGTGATGCGCGATCTCGGCTTCTTAAGCTTGGAGATCCAGCGGATGCCCAAGGTGATGGGCGTGGAATTTTCGCGCCCGGCGGACGCGCCCTATCTAAGCGTGGTCACGCCCTCGACGCACGACATGAGCACGCTTCGCGGCTGGTGGATGGAAGATCGCGAACAGACGCAGAAGTTTTTTAATCACGAACTTGGCCTGCCAGGTGAAGCGCCGCCGGCGGCGGAACCGTGGGTCGTCCAAAGCATCGTGCGCCAGCATCTCGCGTCACCGGCGATGTGGAGTATTTTTCAAATCCAGGATCTGCTTGGCATGGATGGCGGTTTGCGCCGGGCCAACGTGGTGTCCGAACGCATCAATGTGCCGGCGATTCCGAATTTCTACTGGCGTTACCGGCTGCACCGGACGTTGGAAAAATTATTGCAGGCTGACGAGTTCAACTCACATTTGAAGCAGTTGATTTCCGAATCGGGTCGTTGAGCGGCAATAAAGCACCTTCATGAAAAGCAATGGTGAACGGCCGTGATTCAAAGCCTGAAGTATCTGCTTCAGGCGGACAACTGAAGAAATTTTTCAGAAGCGCGGCGGCACCTGATGAGGAAGTGACTGAGGCACGGGAGCAACCGCCCGCCGGTCAGACTTTAATATGGATCCAATTGGTTGACGATGGCAGTGGGTAAAGTCGTTCCCAATCCGGTTAAGGAATTATCATTGTTCCATTTTGGCACCCAATCCGCTCGCCCGTCCACCACGAGAGTCCTTTTTGCAGATTCCACATGGCCGTCCGCAAAGAGAATATCAGTCCGGTAATTATGGCGGCTGGAAATCAGTTGAGAGTAAATGCCAGATGGGTCAACCGTCGGATCCAGATTGGCGCCATAGGAGACAATTTTTGGATCACGAACGTCAGCAATGGCGATCATGTCCGTTGGTTTTTTAATTCGCGCTTCGGAAACATAGGTAGTCAAAGGTCCATCAACGTCGCCTCCCATGCCTAAACTCGTATTCCCGACCGGACCATACGCCCAGTCGTTCCAACCATAGGAAAATGAGGTTATATCACTAATTCCAAAGGGATCATACACGCCTGTGGGTGTAGTAGCGCCAATATGCACATTGTTGGTGTCCCAGGTTGACCAGGGGGCTGCTGCCGGACAGTGAAAAACCTTCCGATTGTTGCCCATATAAGTCAAGATTCGTGGCGCCCAGACATAATATGTGCCATGTGCCTGGGATAAGCTGCCAGGATAATACTTGTAATCGCCAACATACAACGTAAGGCTAACTCCCATTTGTTTGAGGTTATTGGTGCATGATGATTGCTGTGCTTTGGCCTTGGCTTTGGCCAGTGCCGGCAGCAGCATGGCCGCCAGAATGGCGATGATGGCAATGACCACCAGCAGTTCAATGAGGGTGAAGGCGGTTTTGCCGGGATTGATTTTGAATTTGGAATTCATCGAATGAGTTTGGCAGACCGGTTGATGGCTCTTATCGGGCGTTGCGGCTTTTATTGGCCATTTGAAGCGCTTGGATGGCGGCGGGATCGTCCTTGTCGGCGGCCTGCGTCAAACGCTGCCCAAACGCGGCGCGCTCGTCATCCAATATCTTTCGCTGCTCGTCGCTCAAAGTCATCTCGCCCAGGCTGGCAAACGCGGTTTGGGCGGCCAGATAATCCTTCGCCTTTTCCGCCGCCAGTGCTTTATCCCAAGCCTGCCTCGCTTCGGGTGGAGCACTGTCAAAGGCCCTGACTTGATCTGTCGTCAGCTTGCCGGCTTTGGAGCCGCAGCCCGCCATCAACAGCATTGCGCTGATAAGGCAGGCGGCAAACAAAACCGGGGTTAACAACTTGGGTCGAATTTTCTTCATTTTATTGTCTGGTCACGACCGGCAAAATCCAACTCAACCGCCACCGATGATTTCAAGTGGTCGCGGTGGTTGAATCGGATTGACTAGTTTAAGATTAACCTTTATGGCCAAAACGTCATGTGGCATGAAATGGCCACAAGCTTTGACAGCCTGTATGCGGGTTATATTTTGCTCAAATGGTGGCGACGACGGTGTGGCCGATTCATGCCACATGCCAGTGTTGAGCATCTTGGTTATTCTCTTGGTCTCACATTGGACCAGCACATGCCGTCATGTGTCGAATGCCGATTTGACGCGCGATTTATCCGCACCGTGGACAACCAGCACACCCGAGCCGCAAATTTGAAAAACTTATGAATAAAATCATCCTGTCCGTCGCCGCGATGCTGGCGGCTTTGACCGGCGGCGCGCAAGCGTTCCGTCCACCGGCGGTTCCGCTGGTGACATTCGATCCCTATTTAAGCATCTGGTCTTGCGCCGACCAACTGACCGATCGCAACACCCAGCACTGGACGAAACACGAGCATTCCCTGGTAAGTCTGATCCGCGTGGATGGCCAGAGTTTCCGGCTCATGGGCGATGATCCGGCCAGCGTGCCGCCGCTGCCGCAAGTGGGCTTGACCGTCACCCCCACGCGCAGCATCTATGAATTTGAAGGCGCGAATGTTCACGTGACGCTGACGTTCATGACGCCAGCACTGCCGCAGGATTTGGACGCGCTGGCGCTGCCGCTGAGTTTCATCACCTGGCAGGTGCGCTCGGTGGACGGGCAGAAACACGCCGTGTCTATTTACGACAGCACCAGCTCGGAACTCGTGGTCAACAAGACCAGTGAGAAAGTGGGTTGGATGCGGGAAAAAGCCGGCAGCCTGACCGCGCTGCGCATCGGCACAGTGGAACAGCCGGTGGTCGGCTCCAGTGGTGACGATCATCGCATCAACTGGGGTTACGCTTACGCCGCCGCGCCAGCCAGCGAGGCGAGCACCGTGATTGGCGCGGATATCACTTTGCTCAACGCATTCGTGGCGGACGGCAAATTGCCCGCGACGGATGACACGCGGATGCCGCGCGCCGTGAATGATGAGCAGCCGGTGATGGCGTTTGCTTTCGATCTCGGCCGCGTCGCCGCTGTGCCGGTGATGCGCCAGGTAATTGTCGCCTACGATGAAATTGTGGCGATCAAGTATTTTGGCAAGAAGCTGCTGCCGTATTGGAAGCGCAATGGTGCCACTGCCGATGAGATGTTGCAGAAAGCCGCGCACGATTATCCTAAGCTCGCGCAACGGTGCGCCAAGTTTGACGAAGAACTGACTGCCGACGCCACGAAAGTGGGCGGCGCCAAATATGCACAGATGTGTGCGCTGGCTTATCGCCAATGCGTCGCCGCGTGCGGACTCGCGGCGGATGCCAACAAGCAGCCGCTGTTCTTCACAAAGGAAAATACCAGCAATGGCGACATCGCCACGGTGGACGTTTTTTTTCCGATGGATCCGCAGTGGGTTTTATTAAGCCCGACTTTGGCCAAAGCCACGCTCGTGCCGATTTTGAGCTACGCGGCTTCGTGGCATTGGAAATTTCCAAACGCGCCGCATGACCTTGGCACTTATCCGATCGCGCGCGGCACCGATGATGGCGGCGAAGGCATGCCCGTCGAAGAGAGCGGCAACATGTTGATCCTCTGCGACGCGATTTCGCAGATTCAAGGTGATTCAAAGTGGCTGACGCCGTGGTGGCCGCAACTCACGCAATGGGCAAAATATCTGGAGCAATACGGTCTTGACCCGGAGGAACAACTTTGCACGGACGACTTCATGGGCCACCTTGCCCACAATGCAAACTTGTCCGTGAAGGCCATTCTGGGGCTGGCTGCCTACGGTGATCTGTGCAAAATGCGCGGCGACCGGGAAAATGCGCAGAAATATGGCGAGCTTGCAAAAGTGGATGCGGCGCATTGGGTGAAAGTGGCCGCCGACGGCGATCATTTCCGGCTCGCGTTCGACAAGCCCAATACTTGGAGCCAAAAATATAATCTGGTCTGGGATCGCATTCTCGGCCTGAATGTTTTCCCGCCGTCCGTCGCGCAAATGGAAGTGGCCCATTACAAAAAAGTCATGCAACGCTACGGCGTGCCGCTGGATTCGCGCACGCATTTGACAAAGAGCGACTGGTCCATCTGGAGCGCTTCGCTGGCCGACAACCAGGCCGATTTTGAAGCGATTATTTCGCCGATGTATGATTTTCTAAACGCCACCACCGCGCGCTCGCCGTTCATGGATTCCTATGTTACGGATGACATTCACAGCGACGGCATGCACGCCCGCCCGGTCATCGGCGGCGTGTTCATCAAAATGCTGACCGATCATGCCATTTGGAAAAAATGGGCCAGCGCGGACAAAACCAAAGTCGGCAATTGGGCACCGCTGCCGGAGATGCCCAGGCTCAAACTTACGACGGTGATTCCCGCCGCGCAGAGCGACCCGGGACAATGGCGATACACCACACAGCAACCACCGGCCAATTGGACTGCGCCGGATTTCGACGCCGGTGTCTGGCCGGAGGGCAAGGCGAGTTTCGGCACGGACGGCACGCCCGGCGCGATTGTCCACACGGTCTGGAATACGGGCGACATCTGGTTGCGGCGCGAAATCAGTCTGCCGAACCAGAAATTCTCCAACCTCCAATTCTACGCGGATCACGATGAAGATGTGGAGATATATGTCAACGGAATTCTCCCTTCGACCGAAAGCGGATTTACAACTTGCTATGTGCCTTTGGACATCCGGCCGGCGGCGCTGGCACTGCTCAAACCCGGCGCAACAGTCTTGGTGGCTGTGCATTGCCACCAGACGGAAGGTGGACAAAATATTGACGTTGGCTTGGTCAATGTTGAGGAAGCGAAGAAGTAATTTGGATCAAATTGTGCCGTGCTGTTTCAGATGGATGTTTTGCCTGATCGTGAACCGCGCATTGCGCATCTGTTCAAAATTTTCTGGCGTGAAAGAATGACGGACCAGACACGGTCCTTAAAACCGGAATAGACAAAACCGATGACAACATTAGTATTAGCCCCAATGAAATTCACGCACTCAACACCAGCCGGTTCCGGCAGTCGTTTGCCGGAAGGTCAGTTCATGAAAATCTTAACTCTGCTGCGGACCGGTTGGTTGTTCGCCGCATTGCTGATTCTGGCCGCCATGCCGAGGGCTGAAGCGGCCACGGATCATCCCTTCCTGCATCCGCTGTTTTGCGATCACGCGGTGCTGCAACGCGGAATGTCCGTGCCGGTCTGGGGCTGGAGCACGCCGGGATCAAAAATCACCGTGACCTTCGCTGGCCAGAGCCGGATCGCCATCGCCGGCCAGGACGGAAAGTGGCTGGTCAGACTCAAATCCATGCCCGCTTCGTCCGAACCGCGAAGCTTGTCCGTCACCAATTCAACCACGCACGAATCCACCGTCATCAACGACGTGCTGGTCGGTGACGTGTGGCTTTGCTCCGGCCAGTCGAATATGGAGATGGGCGTGCAAATCTGCAACGCAACCAATGACATTGCAACCGCCAACTTTCCCCAAATCCGTTTGCTGACCGTGCCCCGGCTCATCGCCGCCGCGCCGGTGGAAACGATGCCGTGCCGCTGGCTGCCGTGCAGCCCGGACACCATCAAAGAAGGAGTCTGGGGCGGGTTTTCGGCGGCGGGTTTTTTCTTCGGCCGGGAATTGTATCGCGAACTCAATGTTCCCATCGGCCTGATCCACAGTTCCTGGGGCGGCACGGTGGCCGAAGCCTGGACCAGCGCGGAAGGACTCGCGCCGCTGGGCGATTTCAACGATGCCGTTCAGACGCTGCGCGAGGAAGCCAGCGGCACGCATTCCGATGATTACCTCCAAATTTACGAAAAATGGTGCCAGCAAAAAGATCCAGGCACGCAGCAGGGCTGGGCGGCGGCGGCCAGCGTGGATGCAAATTGGAAATCCGTTCAAATGCCGCAGCCTTTCCAACAAGCCGGCCTGCCGGGATTCAACGGCATGGTTTGGTTTCACCGCGAGTTTGATCTGCCGGCGGATTGGTCGGGCAAGGATTTGAAACTTGACCTTGGCCCGATTGATGATTTTGACACGACTTGGGTCAACGGCGTGAAAGTGGGTCAAATGAACCGTTACGACCTGGTTCGCACTTACACGGTTCCCGCCAGCGCGGTGAAGCCAGGCAAAAACATCATCACCATTCGCGTGATGGACACGGGCGGCATCGGCGGACTTACCGCGCAGCCGGACCAGATGAAGATCGCGCCGGTGAGCGATCCGCAGGCCGCGCCCATTCCGCTGGCGGGCATCTGGCAGATGCGCGACTCGGCACCGCTGGCGCAATTGGGTTCACCGCCAGCGCCGCCCGATGAAGGCAATCCCAACGTCGTGACCGTGCTTTACAACGGCATGATTGCGCCGTTGCTGCCGTTCGCGATCAAGGGCGCGATCTGGTATCAGGGCGAGTCCAACGCCGGTCGGGCCGCTCAATATCGCCGGTTGTTGCCTGCGATGATTGGCGACTGGCGGAACCGTTTTGGCGAGGGAAATTTTCCGTTTTATATCGTGTCGCTGGCCGCGTTCCAGGCCACCAATGCCGAACCTCGTGAGAGCGACTGGGCCGAACTGCGCGAGGCGCAGGCGTTGACGGCGAAAAATGTGCCCAAATGCGGACTCGCGCTGGCGATTGACATTGGCAATGCCCAGGATATTCACCCGAAGAACAAACAGGAACTTGGACGCCGGCTGGCTTTGGTCGCGTTGGCGAAAACATACGGACGGAAGATCGAATACTCCGGCCCGTGGTATCGTTCCATGAAAGTGGACGGGGACAAAATCCAACTGAAATTTGACCATGTGGACGGCGGTCTCGTGGCCAAAGGTGGGAAGCTCACGGGCTTCGCCATCGCTGGTGAAGATCATAAATTCGTCTGGGCCGACGCGGTGATTGATGGCAAAACCGTTGTCGTGTCATCGCCCGAAGTTCCCCAGCCGGCGGCCGTGCGTTATGCGTGGGACATCAACCCGGTCTGTAATCTTTACAATCAAGCGGGACTGCCGGCGGTGCCGTTTCGCACCGACGATTGGCCGATGATCACCGGAAAATCAAAATAGCGAAAGGATGTGAGTTTGCATCCAGGCATTGCCCGAAATAAGCCAGTCGCGATCTGTTTCTGGCTGGTTGTCTCGGTTATTCTGGGAATGACTTCGCCGGGGTTCGCTGCGAGCACGTCCGATCCTTTCTCAACCGATCCGGATCAGGCGTTGGAACGCACCTGTTTTCAAACCGGCGCACCGTGGAGTGAAAAATCAAATCTGCGTTCGGACGTGGCCATTGTTTACGGCATAGACGCGAAGCTGCCGGATCGCATCGCCACTTGGCGCGAGCACGGCTATCGCATCCATGTGATGACCGGCGTGTCGTGGGGAAATTATCAGGATTACCTTTACGGACGTTTCGACGGCATCAATCACGAGGACGAGGCGCAAACCGTGAGCGACGGGCGCAAAAGCAGCCACGGCGGCGACGTGTATTACATGTGCCCCGGGACGAATTACGGGAAATTTCTGTGCGTCGGCGTTCAACGCGCGCTCGATGCCGGCACGGAGGCCATTCATCTCGAAGAACCGGAATTCTGGGTCAACTCCGGCTACTCCGAAGGTTTCAAGCGCGAATGGAAATCATTTTACGGCGACAACTGGCAGCCGCCGCATAGTTCCGTTGACGCGCAGTGGCGGGCGTCCAAGCTGAAATATTTTCTCTACCGCCGCGCGTTGCAGCAGGTTTTCGATTACGTCCAAGCTTACAATCAGCGCACCGGGCGGCACGTTCACTGTTATGTTCCGACGCACAGCCTGCTCAATTACGCTTCGTGGAACATCGTCAGCCCGGAGTCCAGCCTCGCGCGGCTCAATGGCTGCGACGGCTACATCGCGCAAGTCTGGACCGGCACGGCGCGCACGTCCAATGTTTATCGCGGCCAGCTCAAGGAGCGGACGTTTGAAACCGCGTTTCTCGAATACGGCGCGATGCAAAATCTCGTCCGCGCCACCGGCCGCCGGGTCTGGTATTTGAACGATCCCATCGAGGACAATCCGGATCACGACTGGCGCGATTACCAGCGCAACTGGGAATCCACGCTCACCGCCTCGCTTTTGCAGCCCGAAGTCTGGCACTATGAAGTTGCGCCTTGGCCGGAGCGCATCTTCGATGGCCGTTATCCGCAATCGGCGAAACCGGAGAATCGCCAATCCATTCCGCCCGGCTACGCCACGGAATTGCAGACCGTGATGAACGCGTTGAACGACCTGCGGCAACCAAAAGTGAAATGGGATTGTGGGACGACGGGCATCGGCGTTTTGATCGGCGATTCGCTGATGTTCGAGCGCGGCGATCCCGCGCCGAGCGATTCGCATTTGAGCCACATCTACGGCCTTGCGCTGCCGTTGCTGAAGCGCGGCATCCCCGTCGCGCCGGTGCAATTGGAAAATGTCACCGCGCCAGGTTATCTGGATGGTTTCAAGATTCTGCTGATGACCTATCAAGGCATGAAACCGCAAACACCGGATGTCCACGCGCCGCTCGCCGACTGGGTGAAGCGTGGCGGCCAATTGATTTTCTGCGATGACGACTCCGATCCATTCAATTCGGTGCATGAATGGTGGAACACCGGCGGCAATCAATTTTCCACGCCCCGCGAAGAACTTTTTGCCCGGCTTGGTTTCAGCCGGACGAAAGCGGAAAATTCGACGCAGACCGAATGGCTGTTCGGCCAAGGTCAAGTGGTTTGGCTGCGCAAAAATCCGGTGCAACTGGCCGCCAGCGCGGAAGGAGCGGATCGAGTGGTCGCCGTCGTCCGGCAGGCGGCGCAGTCTGCCAAACTACAGTGGCGCGAAACCAATTCGCTGTTGCTGCGGCGCGGGCCTTACCTCATCGCAGCGGGTTTGGACGAATCCATCGCTGGCGAACCGAAAACTTTGCGCGGCCGGTTTGTCAACCTGTTTGATCCCGAACTGCGCGTGCTGGACAGCGTGCAGATTGTTCCCGGCAGCCGTTATTTTCTCCGCGACCTCAATGCGGCGCCCGTGCGCTCACCACAACTGCTGGCCTCCGCGTGCAAAGCGCTGCCGGTGAAATCGCCGGCTAAAACCCTGTCGTTCCTGGTCGAAGGCGTGGCGCAGACGCCGGCAGTGATATTGTTCCGCGCCGCGCATCTGCCCAGCGCGGTGACACTCGACGGCCAGCCCGTTGAACAGTTTGATTATTCAAAAAAAGACGGACTTTTATGGATTCGCTTTGTCAACGAAGCCAGGCCAAGAACGCTGTCGCTCCAATTCTGAAACAACAATGGCTTTAAATTTTTCTCGACGTTTGGCGGATCTTTTTTGCTTGAATGCGGTTCAAGCCGGCACGCGGCTGGTCGCGGCCTGGCTCCTCGTCGAATCCGGTTGTCTGGCAACGGCACAGGTTTTCTATCAGAACCCCGTGATCCCGGCTGATCATCCCGATCCTTCGATCATCCGCGGGGGCAAGGATTTTTGGGCCACCTGCACTTCATCCGAATGGGGGCCGCAGTTTCCGCTGCTGCATTCCACGGATTTGGTCAACTGGAAATTAACCGGCGCTGTCTTCGCCCACCGGCCGGAGTGGGCCGTGGGAAATTTTTGGGCGCCGGAAATTTCCGAATACAAGGGCCGGTTCGCGATTTATT
>VFSW01009112.1_pt1 | contig 14180 bp, 10 predicted proteins | sample 5358111 | NCBI WGS metagenome assembly VFSW01 (sample SAMN11554181, study PRJNA540505) | mine drainage metagenome | isolation source: sediment from site ElyBrook_90M | place: USA: Ely Copper Mine, Vershire, VT | collected 2017
GGCCCGCGCCTCCTGGGCGCGCTGCCCCCGGCAGACGCCGCGGTCGCCTCGCGCCTGCTCGCCGACGAGGTGGGCTACGAGGACCCGGCGGAGCACCTGCGCGCGATGCTCGACAAGCGCGCGCGTCAAAAAAGATTCAACGAGCTGCAGTCGATGATTTCGAACGCGCGGTCGGTGGACCCGGCCGTGCGCGACGAGTACCAGCGCCTCGTCGTGGAATTGAAGGGCACCAAGCGCTGACGCAAGGGAGAACTATGGCGATCCAGACCAGTCAAGCGATGAAGAACCTGATCGACCTCGGGAAGGAGCACGGCTACCTGACCCTGGAGGAGATCAGCCGCACGGTTTCCGTGGCGAACATGAAGTCCGAGGAAGTCGACGAGCTGATGACCGCGCTCGAGGACCTGGGCATCGAGCTCGTCGACCGCAAGAAGCCCGAGGCCGAGCGGCCCGCCGTCCAGCGCGAGCGCTTCGCCGAGGACTGGGGCGGCTCGTCGGACATCTCGAACTCGATCCGCATGTACCTGTCGGAGATGGGCCGCGTGCCGCTGCTCAACCGCGAAGAGGAAGTCACCTTGGCCCGCAACGTGCGCGAGCGCGAGAAGGAACTGCGCATGCTCGTCCTCGAATCCCCGGTCACCATGCGCGAGATCCGCTCGTGGGAGACCCTGATCGAGCAGCAGGAGATGACGCCCAAGGAGCTGATGCCGCGCGGCCGCAAGACCAACGCGGAGCTCTCCGGCATGCGCCGCAAGATGAAGTCGGTCGCGACCTTCATCACCCGCGCCGAGAAGGCCATGCAGGTCGTGCGCGTGAAGCTCGAGAACCCGAAGCTCAAGCCCCAGCGCCGCATCAAGCTCCAGAAGAAGATCGAGTCGATCAACAAGGCCGTCATCGCGCGCATCGTCAGCCTCAACCTCAACCAGGACAAGATCAAGCGCCTGACCAACAAGATCAAGAACCTGGCGGCCAAGATCGAGGAGTGCAAGGACGAGATGGAGCGCTACCAGAAGCGCTACGGCTGCTCGCACGAGGAGCTCAAGACGTACTACGCGCAGGTCAAGAAGGGCAAGATGCGCGAGGCCGCCTTCCGCGCCAAGACCGGCTACGCGACGACCGGCGTCGAGGCCGCGATGGAGAACATGGACGCGGTCGTCGACCGCCTCCAGCGCATCCAGAACACCCTGCCGATCCCGATCGACAAGTTCATCGAGCTCAACGACAAGATCGTGAACCTCGAGGAGGTCATCCTCGAGGACAAGCTCAAGCTGATCAAGGCCAACCTGCGCCTCGTCGTGTCGATCGCCAAGAAGCACGTGAACTCGAATCTGGAGCTGTCCGACCTGATCCAGGAGGGCGGCCTCGGCCTCATGAAGGCCGTCGAGAAGTTCGAGTACAAGCGCGGCTTCAAGTTCTCGACCTACGCGACGTGGTGGATCCGCCAGTCGATCAACCGCGCGATCGCCGACCAGGCGCGCACCATCCGCATCCCGGTGCACATGAAGGAGCTGATTTCGAAGCTCACGAAGGTCACGCGCCGCTATCGCCAGGAGTTCGGCCGCGAGCCGAGCCTGGAAGAGTACACGCGCTCGCTGCACATCTCCATGGACAAGGTGAAGAACGTCCTGAAGATCATGCAGGAGCCGGTGTCGCTCGCGACCCCGATCGGCGAGGACGAGGACAGCTACCTCGAGGACTTCATCGAGGACAAGACGACGGCCGCGCCGTCGAATTCCGCGGGTACCTTCCTGCGCCGCGCGGAGATCGAGAAGGTGCTGTCGACGCTGACCGATCGCGAGGCCAAGATCATCAAGCTGCGCTTCGGCATCGACTCCGGCTACCCGCGCACGCTCGAGGAAGTGGGCCGCATCTTCCGCGTCACGCGCGAGCGCGTCCGCCAGATCGAGGCCAAGGCCATCCGCAAGCTCCGTCACCCGTCGCGCAGCAAGTCGCTGCGGGACTACCTCGACTAGAATGAAAAAAGTCCTGGAAGCCGCGCTGCTCGCCGCCACTCTGGGCATCGGCTTCTTCGTGTTCCACTCCTGGCGCGCGCGCCGGGAGCTCGCCTCGCGGCCGCCGTCGAACCTGCCGCTCGGCCCGGGCCCCGACCTCGAGAATCCCGACGCGCCCGCCCCGGCCGGGAGGCCGCGGCGCGGCGTCGTCGAGCTGCCGATGCTGAAGCTGACCCGCCCGCCGAAGCCGTCTCGCGCCGGCGCCGAAGTCCCGCCGCCGGCCGCCTCCGCGCCGTAGACCGGCGACCGCTTCCGCTTATTCCAGCTCGAAGACGAGCGCCGCGTCGCGCGCGCCGCCGGTCCGCACGAGCCGGATCAGACGCCCCGCGCACGCGGCCTCGAATCCGGGCGAGAGCGATTGGCAGCTCTTGAGCGGTCCGGAGACCTCGAATGAGAGCTCCGCGGCGTCGGCGCCGGCCGGGAGAACGAGGCACAGCGTCCGGCTCTTGGCGGAATCGCCCGCAAGCCAGAACCGCGCGCGCTCGCGCGCCAGCCACCAGCGCGCGGCGTCGCCGAGCGGCTCGACGCGGGTTTTCTCGGGCAGGCCGTCCAGAACGGCGGCCAGGCGGGAAAGGCCCGCCGCCGAGGGTCGCGATTGCCAGACCACGACTCCCTCCTCGGCCGAGACTTCGGCGAACACCTTGAGAATCGCGGCGGCGTCCGGCTGGGGCCCGGGCGCTTCGTCCTCGAGCGTCATCGGCAGCTCGACGATCCCGCTCGAGTCCGCAAGCCCCCGCCCGCGCATGAGCAGATACGGATAATGCGTGAGGACGCGCGCCGCCGACGGGCTCGAGTCCCAGGCGTAGCCCGCGGCGGTCAGGAGCTCGTCCAAGTCCCGCGGGAACTGCAGTCCGGGCGCTCGGAAGCCCTTGACGCTCGCGCCGGGGACGCCGCTTTCGAGCAGTTCCTTCGGCGTTCGGATTTCGCCGGCCTGGGTCTCGCCCCAGATTCTCCCGGCGTCCTCGGCCGGGCGGTAATCGCGGGCGCGCTCGACGCCGCTGCCGTGCGGGGCGTCCGCGAACGCCGGGTCGTGAACGACGGTGTGGGCGGCCAGCTCGCCGCCGAGGGCGCGGATCGCGCGGAGGCCGGCGGTCAGGCCGGCGTCGTAGAACGGCCCGGGCTGGCCGCCGTCGGAGTGATTCGTCTGGACGAACCAGGTCGCGCGCACGCCGCGCGAGCTCTCCCAGACCGCCCAATCGCGCGCGGCGGAAGGGGAGACTCCGGACTCGATCGAATGGCTGAGGAGAAGAAGGCCGGACGCGTCGCCGGGAAGCGAGCGCAGCCGCGCCCAGACGGGGGTGTACGCCTCGTACCAGGCGCGGAAGATCAGCGGCCAGACGTCGGCGGCGGGCTCGAAGGCGTTGGACGGCGCGCGCGCGGCGTCGAACGCGCGCCCGGCCTGAGGGCGGACGACGAGATCGCGCAGGTCCGCGCCGATCACGTAGACGCGCCCGGCGCCGAGGGTCCGGCGCGTCATCGCGGCCTCGCGGGTGTCGGGGAACGTCGCGAGGACGTCCGCAAGGCCCGGGCGCGCCGTCAGTCCGCCGGTCCAGACCCCGGCCTCGGTGGAGGATGAGGCGAGCGGGATCTCGAGCTGCTCGGGACGGACGAGGAAGCCGAACCCCGGGTCGGCGCCCGCGCGAAACCGGATCCGGCGCCGGGAGCGCGAGGCGGCGACCCGGGCGACGCCGGTGAGATCCGGCCAGGGGGCCAGCGCCGTCGCCTGGACCGCCAGGACGCCGCCGCCCGAAACGTAGGCGCTCAGGCGCTCGACGTCGGCCCGGTTCAAGCTCATCCGCCGGTCGCCGGCCGGAACGAAGACGAGGCGGTGGCCCAGCGCGGCGCCGAGGTCGCTCGTCACCGTGAAGGGCGCGCCCGCGGCGCGAAGCGCGCGCTCGGCGGCGAGGGCGTCCTGCGACGCGTCGAGGAGAAGGATCGCGACCTGGTCCGGGGAGCGGTCCGGCAGGAGGGCGGCCTGCTCGGCGGCTCGCGCGGCCGTTCCGATCTCCGGGGCGGCGGGCGCGCCCTCGCGCGCGGCCGCGCCGGGACCGCCGGCCGCGAAGCGCCATTCCCGCGGGATCCACTCGCGAGGCCAGAGCAGCCAGAAGAGAAAGAGGGTCGCCGCCAGCTGGAGAAGAGCCTTTCGGATCACGAGGCGCTCTCCGCTTGGATTCCGCTTCGTTCCATGCGGCCCCAGCCGGTCGCGCCGCTTAAGTGGTCGAAGATGCCGAGCAGGCGGATCAGCGAGATGAGCTGGCGGTAGCCGAAGTTCTCGAGGACCGCGAAGAACATCAGCAGCAGCCAGTGCCGGAACTTCGGATAGGCGCGCGGCGTCATTTCGCCGAGGAGGATTCCGCACAGCGACAGCGTCGTTCCGCACAGGAACGCCACGAAGAAGAACGCGATGACGTAGTCCGACTGGATCGAGCCGCGCAGCCAGAGCAGGAGGAAGACGGCGTAGCCGAGGGTCTCGAGGACGATGCCCCAGCCCTCGAACAGCCAGAAGAACGGGTAGCCGAACATGCCGATCGCGCCGTAGTCCGGGTTGAGGAACATCTTGGACTCGGAGGAGAGCACCTCGAGCAGGCCGCGCTGCCAGCGCCGCCGCTGGCGCGCGAACACGCGCAGGGTGCTGGGCACCTCGGTCCAACAGACCGGATCCGGCACGAATTTGACCGCGTAGTCGTCGATGCCGCGCTCGCGCAGGAGCGCGTGCAGACGGGTCACCAGGTCCATGTCCTCGCCGACGGTGTCGCGCCGGTAGCCGCCCGCCTCGAGAACGAGCTCGCGCTCGAACACCCCGAACGCGCCCGAGATGATCATCAGCGCGTTGAAGCGCGAGAAGCCCGTGCGCCCGCAGAGGAAGGCGCGGAAATACTCGACGATCTGGAAGATCACGAGCGCGCTGGGATTGATGTCGATCTCGACGACGCGGCCCTTCTCGATGCGGCAGCCGTTGGCGACGCGGACGATGCCGCCGACCGCGATGACGCGGTTGGGCGACTCGATGATGGGCTGGACGACGCGCTGCAGGGCGTCCGACTCCATGATCACGTCGGCGTCGACGCTGCAGAAATAGGGATGCTGGGCGAACGAGAGGCCCGCGTTCAGCGCGTCGGCCTTGCCTCCGTTTTCCTTGTCGATCACGAGAAGATTGTGGTGCCGGCGCGACTTGTACAGCCCGCGCACGCGCTCGCATTGCAGGCGGCGGTCGGAGTCTTCCTCGGCCGGCTCGAGGTGAAAGGCCGAGATCAGCCGCTCGAGCGTTCCGTCCGTCGAGCCGTCGTTGACGACGATGACCTCGTAGCGCATGTAGTCGAGGTGCAGGACGTTCCCGACGGTCAGCGCGATGCCGACCTCCTCGTCGTGCGCCGGGATGATCACGGAGACGGCGGGGGTCAGCGGGCTGCGGGAGAGCTGCGCGTAGCCGCCGTAGATCGAGCGCAGGAGATGCTGGTACACCTCGCGGAACGCGACGAGGGACAGGACGATGTAGACGGCGTTGAGGAGAAAGAAATAGTAGATCAGCGTGAGCTCGACGCGGGCGCCGACCGCGCTCCACCAGCCGGCGAGCGCGACGTGGTCGAAGGTCACGGCCGGGCCTCGAAGTCGGCGGCGAACTCCATCAGGATGTCGCGCACGGCGGCGGGCGGGAACGAGCGCGCGTGGTTGTTGATGATCTCGGTCGCCGTGCGGCGGCCGGCGGCGTGGAATTCGAAGACCAGAGAGATGAGGCGCGGCAGCAGCGTGGGCGGGAGGCGGTCGGCCTCGGCCAGGAAGACCGGAAGGGCCGCGGGGTCGCCGATGGCGGCCAAGGCCCGCAGCGCCACGAGCTTGAGGTCGAGCGGCTCCCGGTCGAGGGCGGCGATGAGGGCGGGGACGGCGCGGTTCGGACGCATGACGCCGAGCGCGTCCATGGCCCGGCCGCGGCGGTGGCGGTTCGGCGAGTGGAGCGCGGCGATGTCCTTCTCGACGAGGCCGAGGCGGTCGGCGGCCTGCTTCAAGGTCTCGAAGGGCGGTCCCTCGAGGTGGCGCATCGATTCGATCATGACCTCCTGCACGATGTCGAGGTCGCCCCAGCGGCGCGGACGCAGGGTCGCGACGACGGCGTCGAGCGGCTCCTCCATCAGGACCTGCTCGATGGCCGGGCGGTACAGCGCGGCGCGGCCGGCGCGGTAGCGCGCGCGCGCCGCATGATAGGAGCGAAACGCGAGCATGTAAGCCGAGAGCAGGATCACGGCGGCGAGAAGGAGCAGGCTCGCGACGACGACGAAGCCGAGGCTGAAGCGTCCTTCGGTGAGGGCCCAGACGACATGGAGGATATGTTCCACGCCGGCCGCCTAGCGGGCGAGGAGGGGCTTGATGGCGGCTTCGAGCGCCGTCGGATTGAAGGGCTTGAGCAGATAGGCGTTCGCGCCGGCGTCCATGGCGCGCTCGCGGTCGGCTTCGAGGAACTTCGAGGTCAGCATGAGGATGGGCGTGCCGATGCCCTCGCGGCGGAGATCCTGAATCGCCTCGATGCCGTCCTTGCCGGGCATGATCATGTCCATCATGATTAGGACCGGGGAGTGCTCGCGCACGTGCCGGGCGGCGTCCGTGCCGTCCTCGAACAGCACGGGCTTGAAGCCGCGCTTCTTGAAGAAGAACTTGAGGAGCTCGCTGATGCTCGAGTTGTCCTCGAAGATGACGACGATTTGGCCGTTTTCGGTCATACAGGAACGGGTCGAGTTATATTTTACGACATTAATAGCCGTAGAAGCCGCGCAGGGCCGTCAGCGAGGCGCGGATCTCGGCTTCGGCGGAGGCCTCGGCGGCCGGGTCGGAGCGGGGGGCGAGGCCGGCGGGATCCTTGTCCAGGTCGAAGACGGAGCTCGCGCGGTTGACGCCGTCGAAGACGACGAGAGACCGTCCGGCGCCGGTCAGCAGGCCGTACACCGGCCCGTAGCTCGACGCGACGACCCGCGCGGGGCGGGTGTCCTTGTCGAACTCCTCGCGGCTGCGCGCGAACAACGGCCGGCCGAACGGCTCCGCGGGCGCGTCGGGCTCGTGGCCCAGCAGGGAGTCGAGCGTCGGCGCGAGGTCGGTCAGGTAGGCGGCGGCGGCGGGGTTCCAGTAACGGCCCGCGAGCAGGCGCCCGGGAACGCGGACGATCAGCGGGACCCGCAGGATCTCGGGAAAGATCGTGTAGGCGTGGCCCCAGCGTCCGTCCTCGCCCAAGGAATCGCCGTGATCGGCGGTCAGGACGACGATGCTGTCGTCGTCGAGCTTCTTTTCCTTCAGGATCGCGAGAAACCGGCCGATGCAGGCGTCGAGGGCCGCCACGCGCGAGGCGTAGGGGGCGTAGAAGCCGTCGAAGTCGGGCGAGACGGAGACCGGACGCGCTCCCTCGCGCTGGATCACCGAGATGTGGATGTCCTGGGGCTGGGTGTAGACGAAGAGCGGACGCCCCGAGGCCAGCTCGCGGTCGAGGCGCCCCTCCAGCTCGTCGAGCGTCGGGCACAGCTTGTAGTTCCCGTACGTGGTCTTGTCGAGGGCGTTCTCGTTCTTGTCGGGCTTCAGCAGCTCGGTCAGGATCGCGTCCATCGTGATCAGCGGGCGGTAGCCGTCGCGGTCGACGAGCTTCTCGAGGGCGTTCATCGGCGGGAAGGGCGAGGGGTACTGCATGTGCGGCAGGCGCGCGCCGGCCCAGATCGAGGGCTCGGAGAGGCCGGTGCCGCCGTAGGCCGTGAACGCGCGCGCGAAGACGACGGACTCCTTGGCGAAGGCGTCGAGGGCGGGCGTGAAGCGGACTTTCGGATTGTACGCGCCGACGTAGTAGGCGCGCAGGCTGTCCACGACGAGGATGAACAGGTGCGGCGGATGAGGCGGGGGCGCTCCCCAATCCTTGACGAGCTCGAGGTTCCGGCTGCCGCGGCCGGGACGGCGCGGCAGGTTCGTGTTCTCCTGCAGGAACGCGTCGAAGTCGTCGCCGGCTCCCGGCCGCCGCAGCAGGCGGCGCGCGGTCGCCAGGGAGATCTCGCCGCTTTCCAGGCGCCGCACGGCGGGCGCCAGGCCGGCGCGGCTCAAGCGCAGGGGCGCGGCCCAGCGCAGGGCCGCGGCCTGGGCGCCCCAGGCGAGGGCCAGCGCGGCGGCGGCCGCGCCCCACAGCGCGCGCCGGGCGCGCGTCTCGTCGAGGCGTCCGCGGCGGGGGAGCTCGTGGAAGAACGCCGCCGCGAAGATCCAAAGGCCGACGGCGGCCAGGGATTCGAACAGGCGGTTCCAGTCCGCTCCGCCGATCAAAGCGCGCGCCGCCCATGGAAACGCCGCCATCGCGGCCAGCGCGGCGGCGCGGCGCGCGGGCGAGGCGGCCGCGGCGCGGGCGGCGGCCCGGACCGGGCCCAGCGTCCGCGCGAGCGGGGAGCTTTCCCGGCGCGAGGATTCCGAGCGGGCCAGCGCGGTCAGGCCGGCCGCGCACGCGAGCCCGGAGTAGGCCCACGCGGCCGGCCCCGAAAACGACAGGGACGAGAAAATCCAGATGAGCCCGCGCGTTCCGGCCAGCCACAGGGCCGCCCGCAGGGCGTAGTCCTCCGCGCGCGCGCGCCGGGACAGGCGCGCGGCGGCGCCCAGCGCGTCGAGCGCGAGCGCGGCGGCCAGAAAAAGCTCGAGATGGACGACGAGGCTCCAGGCCGCGGCGCCCGCGCCGGGAAGGCGCGCGGCGGGAAATCCGCGCGTGAGCGCGTCCGCGACGCCGTAGACGGCGGCGCAGAACAGGGCGGCCGAGACCGTCGGGACGGCGCGCGGGCCCGAAGGCGCGCCGCCGCCGGCGGCGCCCGCGGACGGCGGGGAGTTCGCGAGCGCGAGCTCCCACGCGAAATACGGGAGCCAGGTCGCGAACGCCCACATGAGGCTGGTCAAACCCGGTCCTCGCGCGGCGAGCCCCCCGGATGCCGCCGAGGCGAGCGCGAACGCGGCGGCGGCGGCGGCCCAGGCGTTCCTCGATCGGCCTCGGAGCGCGGCGGCACCGAGCGCGGCGATCAGGAGAAAGAGCGCGAGATGGACGCGCAGGAAGAGCTCGACCCAGTGCGGATAGCGCCGGTCTCTCAGGAAATTGATCCAGGAGAAAGGCAGGAAGCAGAGCAGCGCGTACAGCGAGGCGACGGCGGCGAGAGCCAGGAGAGCCGCGCGCGCGGCGGCGGCCAGGCGAGCGCGGGTCATGGCGGGGTTTCCGCGCCGCTCTCGAGCCCCGCCAGGGTCGCGCGCGTGCGGGCGGCGGCGGCCGAGTCCTTCATCGCGTTCTCGGCGCGCAGGCGGACGCGGTACAGGTCGGCGTATTGGGGGCTGGTCTTGATCGCGGTTTCGAGGAGCTCTCGCGCGCGCTGCGGGCGGCCGAGCTCGAGCTCGTTCATCGCGGCGGCGAGCAGGACGTCGGGGCTCGGCTCGGCGCCCGGCGCCAGGAGGCTCGACAGGGCGCGCTCGGATCCCTCGACGTCGCCGCGGCGGCGGAGGATGCGGGCCTTGGCGGCGAGCGCGTCGCCGTAGGAAGGGCTGCGTTCGAGAAGCTTGTCGAGCAGCGGCAGGGCCTCGCCGTCGCGTCCGGCGCGCTCGAGCGCGAGGGCCAGGTACAGCATCAGGTCGGGCTGCGACGGGTCCATCGCCAGGCAGCGGCGGTGCGCGTCGAGGCCGAGCTCGGGGAATCCGGCTTGCGCGTAGTCGCGCCCCATGTGGGGGCAGGCCTCGGTCGGGAACGGAGCGCTTTCGGCATAGAGCTCCCAAGCGTGCGCCGCGTCGAGCGGCCGGCGGAGGTCTTCCAGGGTTTGGGCTTCGAAGGACAGGTAGCGGGGCTCGTGCGGGAACGAAGCGAGAAGGCGCTCGATGTCGGCCAAGGCCGCTTCCTCACGGACCTCGTCGCGCGCGGCGACGGCGGAGTCCCAGAGCCGCGCGGGCGCGGGGGGCGCCCGCGCCCGGGGGCGGGAAAGTTAGGCCGCGCCCCAGCTCCACCAAAAGCCCGCGGCGAGCGCGGCGCTTCCGGCGGCGGCCAGAACGTTTTTCCGGGCGGGGGACATCAGAAGCTGTAGCGGGCGTTGAGCCCGGCGGAATAGGCCTGGTCGCGGACCGTGCTGACGCCGACGCGGCCGTTGCCGCGCAGGGAAAAGTCGCCGCGCCGGTAGGCCTCGATCTCGGCGACCGCGGCGTTGCCCGAATAGGAGCCGCGGACGCCGTCCTCGAGGAGCGCGTGCTCGACGCCGAGCATCGTCCACGAGCCTCCGCGCCAGCCCTCGCGCCAGTACGCGCCGAAGGTGCTGGAATGGCCGGGGGTGGACAGATAATTCCCGGACGCCAGGCGGTACTGGTACGAGGCGAAGTTGTACGAGACGTAGAGCGGGCGGCTGCCGCAATGGTCCTTCAGCCACGGCAGCCACCAGGTCGCCTCGGCGGAGGCGTCGTTGAGGGCGTTCCCGTCGCGGTACGCGGTGTAGTTGTAGGACGCCGAGAGCCGGTACTTGTCCTCGATGAGGCGGCGCCAGCGCACCCCGACGCGGTCGGTCACCACGTAGCCGATGCGGTTGTCCGGCGTCGCGCCGTAGAATTCCTGCTGGCCGTGCGAATAGGAGGGGATGATCAGCTCGTTGCCGTACTCCTTCGTGCCGGTGAGCGACCAGTTCTTGTAGGTCGTGTGCTCGGAGAAGTCGGAGACCCCGCCGCGCGCGAGCCAGTCGAAGCCCAGGCGGTCGGTCTCGGCCTGGGCGTGGAGGTCGTCCTGGCGCAGCAGCGCGAAGTAGCGGCTGCCGCCCGCGCCGCGCAGGTAATACGGCTGCCGCTGGGCCGAGACGCCGAGGTCGGAATCGGCGACGTGCCACTGCGCGCCCAGCTTCGCGCGGCTGAAGTCGGTGCTGCCGACGCCGGAACTCTTCAGATCGTGCATCATCGACTGGCCGTACTCCGCCTGCCAGCCGACGTCGCGGCTGGGACGCCCCTCGAGCCCGAACGAGTAGACCTGCTCGAGGATGTCGAAATAGGTGAAGCCGCCGGTCTCGTTGATCTGGGAGTTCTCGTCCATCGACGCCCCGGCGACGAGGTCGAGCGTCGGCGTCAGGTTGTGGCGCACGCGGACCTCGCCGGAGCGGTCGGCGTAGACGATGCGCTGCGGGCTCGGGGTGTTCAGCTCCTCGGGGCCGATCGACTGGGAGATCTTCAGGTTCGGGAAGACGCCGTCCTTGAGGCCGCGCATCTCGTCGTCGAGATGGCGCTGGGCGCGGACGTCGCAGGGGTCGAGCCTGACGAGGCGGCGGTTGATCGGGATCTCGTCCTCCTCGCGGCGCAGGCGGTGGAACGCCCGCCCTTCGAGGCCGAGGACGTAGGGGCTGTCCGCGGACAGCGTGTCCCACTCCTGCGCGTACCGGAGCGCCTCCTCGTTCTGGCCCAGAGACAGGCAGGACAGAGTCAGGCCTTCGAGCGCGCCGCCGCTGTCCGGGTTCTCGTCGCGCAGGTTCTGGAACGCCTCCTTGGCGGCCCGCAGGTCGCCGCGCTTGCGCGCGGCCATCCCGATCTCGTACCAGGAGACCGTGCTCGTGACGACGGCGGACTCGGGCGCCGCCCCCGCCGCGGCGCGCGGCGCCGCGCGGGGGGGAAGCGCGAGGCGGGCCCCGCGCACTTCGGGGCAGCCCCGCGCGTGCCGGCTTCGCGCAGGAGCCGGGGATCGAAGGGCTTCTGGAAGAAGCCGGCCACCTGGGGCATGGCCTCGAACAGCCCGCGCAGGTCGCCCTTGGCCGTGACGACGAGGATCGGCACCTTCGACGCGCGGGGATGGTCGCGCAGGGCCTCGGCCGTGCTGAGTCCGTCCATGACCGGCATCATCACGTCGAGCAGCATCACGTCCGGGAGCTCGGCGGCGGCGTTCTCCGGTTCGACGCCGAGCGCGGCCAGCGCCTCCAGGCCGTTGTGCGCCTCGGAGACGACGTGCCCGGACTTCTCCAGCACGAAGCGCATCAGCATCAAGACCGAGGGCTCGTCGTCGACGACCAGGACTTTGGCCACGGTCAGGACCTCCGCCGGGAAAGTTCTCTCAGCCATTCGGCGGCGAGATCCTTGGCGCCGAGGCCGAACGCGATCGCGAGCGCCAGGCCCAGCGAGCCGAGCAGAATCTGCGCGGCGGACAGCACGAGCTGGGGGCGGGCCCCGAGCTCCTCGAGAGCGGCCAGCGCGGAATAGCCGACGACGATCACGTAGGCGCTCGCGGCGACCGCGCCGCCGCCGCGGATGGAGTTGGAGGCCGCGGCGTTGGTCAGCACCTGGGAGATGAGGCGGCCGAACAGCAGGCCGCCGAACAGGATCAGCACGGCGGCGAGGAGGGCGGGGAGGAACGACGCGAAGCGCTCCAGGAGGTCCGAGACGACCGTCATGTTCAAGGCGTTCGCCGCCGAGACCACGAAGACGACGAGGATGAACCAGTACACGACGAAGGCCGCGACCGCGGACGGCGATTTGCCCAGGCCCAGGCGGGCGAGGAGCTCGTTGAGGCCCGCCTTGCTCGTGTGCTCGTCGAGGCGGATGCTCCCCAGCGCGAACTCCACGAGCGCGCGCGCCAGGCGCGCGGTGAACATCCCGACGAGGAGCAGGAGGAGGGCGGCGGCCAGCGATGCCAGCGCGCCGGACACTCGGTGGTAGGCGTCGAGGAACGGATCGGCGAAGAGTCGGATCAGGTCCTTGGACATAAAGACATTTTAGCATGTCGGACGCCCCGCTCTTTTGTAACAAAAGTGTCGTTGACCTCGGCGCATCGCCTGTTACACTCAAAAGGATGCGCCGCTTCATCCTTATAGCGTCTCTGGCGGCGTCCGCGCTGCCCGCGGGCGCCGCCGTTCTGCGCGAGGCCGAGGGCCTCGTGCAGGTGCGCGCCGAGGGCTCGACCCGGTGGCGGCCGGCGGGGCGTCCGCCGCTGGCGCTGGCCGCGGGGGACTCGGTGCGGACCGGCTTCCGCGCTCGCGCCGTGGTCGCGCTCGACGGGGGCGGCCTGCTGGAGGCGGGGGGCAACACGCAGGTCTCGCTCGACGAGGCGTCCCGCGGCGGCGCGGTCGTGAACCTGCTGTTCGGGGCCGCGCGCCTGAGCGCGCGCGCACTCGGCGGCCGCCCGCTCGAGCTGCGCGCGCCGACCGCGACCGCGCGGGTCCGCAGCGAGGCCGCGGCCTGGCGCACGACCGTCGGGGGCGGCGGCAGCGCGGTCTTCGAGGTCGAGGCCGGACTGCTCGGGCTCGAGGATTCCCGCGGCGGCGCGCTTCTCCTTCGGGAAGGCGAACGCGTCGAGGCCGACCTCGCCGGACTGCACGAGCCGGTTCCCACGCCGACGCCCGCGCGCGCGCGGCGCGCGGACTTCGCGTCACGGATGCGCCGCGAGCTGGCGCTGGACCAGGAGGCCGACGCCGCTCAGCGGCTGGTCTCCAACGAGATGCGCCGCGAGGAGTACGAGCTGGGCCATATCCAGACGGACGCCTCGGGCGCGGCGGTGCGCGTCGAGCAGTTCGTCGTGCGCCTCTCGCCGACCAGCTTCGAGTTCGTGGCCTTGAACGGGCGGCGCGGGAGCGGCCTGTCGTACTATTCCTGGACGGGCGTCTTCGACTCCGCCCTGCCGAACAATCTCGCGAGCGTGTTCGCGATCCTTCCCGGGAGCGTCGGGGCCCCCGCGCCGTGGACGCTGACCGGCTTCACCGCGACGAGCTCGAACGGCACGGACCGCCTCGTCGCGTCGGGCGCGGGCGGGCATCAGGTGGACCTCAACCACAACGCGGACCCGACCGACGACGTGTCCGCGCTCTATAATCCCGCGACCGACGGCTTCGCCAACGTCGCGGGCCAGGCGGTGTTCAAGGTCCTCTTCGACCGCTACGGCCTGTATTCCGACGGCGTGCTGAAGAGCGGCTGGACCGGGACCAACATCCAGAGCCAGGGCGACGCGACCCCGGCGACGAACACGGACCCGCTGACCGGCGCGGCGCTGGCCGCTGCCCTGCCCTCGTTCACGACCAACACGACCTTTCCGGACGCGGGCGCGGTCCGCCAGACCGTGTTCACGTCCTACTCCGACGGCACTTCGCTCACCACGGACAACCGCGCCGTCTCGCCCGGCGGCGGCGTGGTCTCGGGGGGCGGGGGGGGGGGGGGGGGGGGGGGGGGCGGCGGGGGGGGGGGGGGGGG
>VFSW01009113.1_pt1 | contig 14180 bp, 13 predicted proteins | sample 5358111 | NCBI WGS metagenome assembly VFSW01 (sample SAMN11554181, study PRJNA540505) | mine drainage metagenome | isolation source: sediment from site ElyBrook_90M | place: USA: Ely Copper Mine, Vershire, VT | collected 2017
CCGCCGAAAACGCTGTTCTTCGACAGCAAATCTCCAGGTAACTGCGGTTTTTAGGCTGAATATGCCGAGGATGTCGATGCCTTCCGGCAGGTGATGGATGTCAATGTGCTGGGTATGGTGCAGACTTTCCAGCCCTTTGTCGCAAAAATGCGCGAGGCAGGGCACGGCACGCTGGTTGGCATTGCCAGTGTGGCGGGATTTCGCGGCCTGCCCGGGGCCGGCGCATATTCTGCGTCCAAGGCTGCGACGATAGCCTACCTTGAGTCGCTGCGCGTCGAGCTGCACGACAGCGGGGTGAAGGTGGTTACGGTTTGCCCGGGTTATATCAAGACTGCGATGACCAGCGTCAACCCTTACCCCATGCCGTTCATCCTGGAAGCCAGTGATGCGGCAGGGCGCATTGCGCGTGTCATCACCAAACAGAAAGCCTTTGCCGTGATCCCCTGGCAGATGGGATTGGCAGGCCGGCTGCTCAAGTGGTTGCCTTGCTGGATGTATGACCGCCTGTTTGCCCATGCGCCACACAAGCCGCGGGGGTTGCTTTAGCTTCTAAACCCTGAAGCAGGTAAAAAAAGCCCCTGAGCCGTGAGGGTCAGGGGCGAATGTCTTAACTATTAGGGAGAGTTAAGATACCCATTCAGGGGGTGAACGGGTGATAGCTTGCGCTAACTGAAGAATCAGGCAAGCGAGATTTGAAAAAGTTCACGAAATCTGAAAATATTTTTTACAGGCTGATGATTTCCCCTCCCAGGGCTTCGGTCAGGTCGTTCAGCATCCTGGCCAATTCGCCGGTCATCAGCGCAAAATCGAGACTGAACAGCTCTTCTGCGGATGCTGCCTCTGCGGCGGACTCTTCCTTGATGATGTCCAGAAATTGCAATTTCTTGATTTGCAGCTGTTCGGTCAGCACGAAGGAAATGCGGCTATTCCAGGTGAGGCCCAGGCGAGTCGCGCGCTTGCCTGATTTGATGTGGGCGAGAATTTCTTCTCCTTCCAGCGCGTGGTTTGCGTAGCGCACGGATGCGCGGCTGTCGTTCGTTGTCCGTAATTCCAGCTCGCGGTCTATGGTAAAGCCCGCCGGTGCGTGATCGCCGGCCAGCCAGTCCGTCATCGCAGACATCGGGGAGAGCTCGGTGTGCAGCGGTCTGACGGGCATGTCTTCGAGCGTCTTGTGCAGGAATTCCAGCAATTCCTCAGCTCGTGCGGCCGAGGCGGCATGGACGATCAGGCGGCCATTGAGCGTGTCCAGCCACGCATGGCTGGTGCGCAACAGCGCAAAGGATTTGGGAAGCAGTTCTTCGGCGATGGCCTCCTTGATGGCTTTGAGTTCACGGCGACCGACCTTGTAACCCTGTTGCGCCTCGATGTTCGCGACGCGCTCTTTGGTGAAACGGTTGACCACGGAAGCGGGCAGCAATTTTTGTTCGGACCCGAGCGCAAACAGGATATGTCCGCTGGACGCGTAAACCAGGCGGTCATCGTTGCAACAGGGAATCCAGCCCAGGCTCTGTCTGGCAAGTCCGCTGCAGGGCAAGAGCGGTTTCTGCGCCAGTTTTTCCTGCAGTGCGTCGGCGGTGATTTTGCAATCCACGGGCAGGCGATAGATGAAGATATTCTTGAACCACATGGCGAAATTCCTGAAAAACTGTGAATTATACAGAGCAAATGCCACATGGAGGATAGCCGTGGTATGCTCATCGGCAGTTAAGTTGGCAACCGTTTTTTCGATGAGATTCCTTTTCCTGTTGATTCTTTTGATGACCCTCCAAGCAGAGGCCGGTCAGGACGATGATTTCCTGGCGGCCCGTGACGCTTTTCGCGCGGGAAACGCGCGCCAACTGGCAGCACTCGCCATGCGTCTGCAGGATACGCCGCTTGAGGTTTATGTCGCGTATTACCAGCTGAGGCTGAATCTGGATACGGCCGATGCCGCAAGCATACGCAATTTTCTTGGGCGTCCTGCGGATACGCCGCTGATCGACAGGATGCGCGCCGAGTGGCTCAAGTCGCTGGGAAAGAGGCAGCAATGGGAGCTGTTTGACAGCGAGTATTCCAGGCTCAAGAATCCCGATGTCGAATTGACCTGCTATGCACTGCAATCCGGAATGAGGCATCAGAATGCATCCATGCTGAGCCAGGCGCATGACTTGTGGTTGAGCGCAAAAGAGATGCCGGAGAGCTGCGATATTCCATTCGAAGCGGCCATTTTGGCAGGCGTGATCAGTCAGCAGGACATTTGGGATCGGCTGCGCATGGCTCTGGAAGCGGGCAATGTGACGCTTGCCAAATCGCTTTCAACAAGGCTTTCCGGGAGGTTCGCGATTTCGGCAGCCGCACTGGATCGCGCGATAAACAACCCTAACCGCTATCTGGAAAAGGCGCCCCTCGCAAGCAAGGGGCAGAGGATGGTTGCGCTGTTTGCGCTGCTGCGGCAGGCCAGGCAGTCGCCGGATATCGCGATCTCGCGCTGGGATAAAATCGGGAAGCATTTTTCGGAAAAGGAACGATCCTATTTCTATGGCTGGCTGGCCTATGAAGCAGCGCGCAAGCACGATGCGCGCGCGCTGCAGTGGTATGCGCTGGCTCAAGATGCGCCGCTTTCTGATCAGCAGCGGGCATGGCGGGTACGCGCGGCGCTGCGGGCCAAGGATTGGGGTGGCGTGTTGTCGGGGATAGGGGCGATGACGAGTCCGCAGCAAAACGAGGCGACTTGGCGCTACTGGAAGGCGCGCGCATTGCAGGCAACCGGCCGTCCTGTCGAGGCGTCGGAAATTTTTGTGCCCTTGAGTGCAGAGCACACTTTTTATGGGGAGCTTGCGCGCGAGGAAATCAGTCGCACGCCGGTTTTGAGCGTGACGCAACCCGCTTTCCAGCCGGACAAGAAGGAGCTGGAAGACATGGAAAGATTGCCCGGCGTGCAACGCGCGATCGTGCTTTATCGCATGGATCTGCGCACCGATGCATTGCGCGAATGGAACTGGACAATACGCAATTTTAGCGATCAACAATTGCTGATCGCGGCCGAAGTGGCGCGCCTTCATGAGATGTACGACAGGGCGATCAATACCGCAGACAAGACTCTGGTGTTGCATGATTTCAGCCTGCGCTATCTTGCGCCTTATCGTTCCGTGATGCGGCAGCATATCCGGGAGAATGACCTGGATGAGGCCTGGGTCTATGGCCTGATGCGTCAGGAAAGCCGTTTCGTGACTTCGGCAAGATCCGGGGTGGGAGCGACCGGATTGATGCAGATCATGCCCACGACTGCCCGCTGGATTGCCAGAAAACTGGGGCTTAGGGATTACCGGGCCGAGTTTTTGGAACAACTGGATACCAATCTGCTGCTGGGGATGTATTACATGAAAAACATGCTGACGTCTCTGGAGGGCAGTCCGGTTCTGGCCTCGGCCGCCTACAATGCGGGGCCAGGACGTGCGCGCCGCTGGCGTGCAGATGCGCCGATGGAGGGTGCAATCTATGTCGAGACCATACCCTTCGATGAGACCCGCGATTACGTGAAGAAAGTGATGAGCAACACCATGTATTATGCGCAGGAGTTCGGCGCCCCTGCGTTGAGCCTGAAAGCACGCTTGGGCATCATCGGGGGGAGCAGGCAGGATGCGGCGGACGACAGGAGCAGACTTGAGTAGCGATGCGAAAATATATTGTGTGGGCGGTGCGGTTCGGGACCGTTTGCTGGGGTTGCCAGTTGCGGATCATGACTGGGTCGTAGTCGGAACCACGGTGGATGAGATGCTATCGCAAGGCTTCTTGCCTGTGGGCAAGGATTTTCCGGTATTTTTGCATCCAGAGACGCATGAGGAATATGCGCTGGCGCGCACCGAGCGCAAGATCGCTGCGGGCTACAAGGGATTTGTCGTGCATGCATCGCCCGATGTCACGCTGGAAGAGGACTTGCTGCGCCGCGATTTTACGATCAATGCGATGGCCGAAGATACGGCCGGGAATCTGATCGATCCGTATTGCGGTTTGGTTGATCTGCGCGCCGGCATCCTGCGCCATGTGAGCCCGGCGTTCAATGAAGACCCGGTGCGCATATTGCGCGCGGCAAGATTCGTGGCGCGCTTCGGTTTCAGCCTCGCGCCGGAAACCGTGCGGTTGATGCGCGAGATGGTGGAAAACGGCGAAGTCGATGCGCTGGTGCCGGAGCGTGTCTGGCAGGAACTGGCGCGCGGGCTGATGGAGAAAACTCCATCGCGATTTTTTGAGACCTTGCGCAGCTGCGGCGCCCTGAAGAAAATCCTGCCCGAGGTGGATGCGCTGTTCGGTGTGCCCCAGCCCGAAAAATATCATCCGGAAATCGACTGCGGCATCCATACCATGCTGGTGGTGGATGATGCGGCAAGACACGATTATGCGCTGGAGGTGCGCTTTGCCGCGTTGGCCCATGATCTGGGCAAGGCGACCACGCCTGAGGATATTTTGCCGCGCCATATCGGTCACGAGGTGCGCGGGGTCGAGCTGGTCAGAACGATGTCCGAGCGCGTGCGCGCAAGCGGTGAATGCCGCGATCTGGCCTTACTTGCGGCGCGCTATCACGGCGATATTCATCGCGCAAAAGAGCTGCGCGCAGATACGATTGCAAGACTATTCCAGTCCACCGACGCATGGCGGCGTCCCTCAAGATTCGAGCAATTGCTTCAGGCATGCGCTGCGGATGCGCGGGGGCGCTGGGGGCATGAACAGGATGACTATCCCCAAGCCGGCTATTTGCTGCATCTGCTGTCTGCTGCACGCGCCGTGGATGCGGGCGAAATTGCGCGCTCATGTCAGGATGGCGGTACAATCGCAAATGCGGTGCAAAAAGCGCGCATCGATGCGATTGAAATTGAACAGAAAAGGATGAAGAATGCGTAAAAGGATGTGGGTGATTTTTTTTGCAATGCTGCCGTGTGCGGCTTTAGCGGCAGAAAAAGGCGTCATCACCAAACAGGAAAGGGATGCCAAGATAGACCAGGCATTCAGCGCGCTGGATACGGACAAGTCGGGCAGTTTGTCGCGTGCGGAAATAGAGCAGAATGCGCCGGCGTTGGCAGGCAGCTTCGATCAGATCGATGCGAATCACGACGGGGTCATTTCCGGGAAGGAATTCAAGAATGCCATTCTGACTGCGGCGAAAAGGCAGCGTGAATTCATGGACAACCTGGCCCGGGCCGACAAGGACAAGAATGGTATGCTGTCGCGCGAGGAGGCGAAGGTGTTGCCGAATCTCAGCGCGCGTTTCGACGAGATCGATGCCAATCACGACGGACAGCTGACGCTAAAGGAAATCTCGGACTATATACGTTCGCATGCCAACAAGTCCGCTGCGAAGCAATCACCGGCCGCCGCGCGTTAAAGCAGGCGCGTCAGGTCTCCGCAGGAAAAACCGGATAACGGCGCGGAAAGATTCCTGCCCAATGCGAGCACCTTGAAGAGCTCGCCCATTTCCGCGGGGCTGGTGAGTTTCTGCAACTGCGCGGAAAGCGGCAGATAGGCTTTGGGGTCTTCGGGCGAGGTATCGTCGAGCAATTCGGTGATGCCGTTGTTGATCAGAAAGAAGGCCTGGTTGGTATAGCCTGCCACTTCCAGCCCCGCATCGATGCCGGATTCGGCGATGTCGGTGAAGTCGACATGGGCGGTGATGTCCTGAAGTCCAGGCAGAAAAAAGGGGTCGTCGTGGGCGCGATGGCGATAGTGGCACATCAGCGTGCCCTGGGTGCGCTGCGGATGGTAGAACTCGCGCGCGCCAAAACCGTAGTCGATGAAGAGCATCGCGCCTTGCGTCAGACAGGCTGCCAGGCTTTTGACGAGTCCGCGGGACGCAAGGCAGATTTCGCTGGAGTAATCACCCTCGACATCGATTTTCTGGGCGGCCTGCAGCAGGATGGGGTCGCTGATTTCGCGTTCCTGCCAGACAAATCCAGATTCATCCAGCGCCACGCCCCATACGCTGATCCGTTTATCCTGCCAGTGCACGCGATGAACCGGAAGTGCGTCGAGCACTTCGTTGGCGACGATCGCACCGCTGAAATGCTCGGGCAGTCTGTCAAGCCAGCGCACGCGATGAAAGAGGTGCGGCAGGTGTTGCCGGATTTTTTCCTGCTGTCGCTCTCTGAGATCGGCGCTGACTTCGAGGATGCTGTAGCTGTCCGGAAGCAAGCCCAGGCTTTCCATTTCTCCCAGCACGTCGACCGCCAGTTTTCCGCTGCCGGCACCGAGTTCCAGGATGTGTGGCGCGCTGACTGAGAGGATCTCGGACACTTGCCTTGCCAGAGTGCGCCCGAAAAGGGGGGAGAGTTCGGGGGCCGTGATGAAATCGCCCGCCATGCCGAATTTATGCGCGCCTGCGGTGTAATAGCCAAGGCCCGGCGCATACAGGGCCAGCTCCATGTAGCGCGCGAAAGAAATCCAGCCGCCTGCTGCCTTGATCCGGTCGCGGATATGCAGAAGCAGGTCGGCGCTGTGCTGCATTGCGTACGCGCTGGGAGCGGGAAGTGAAGGCGTATCGGTCATGTCGGGTATAATTCGCAAGGGGTCAAGTTTAATGGAGGATGCGGTGCAAGGCAAAGCGATGTTGGTGACTGGGGGCGGCAGAAGGGTGGGAGCTGCAATTTGCCGTCGTCTGCATGCGGCGGGTGCCGACATCGCGCTGCATTACCGCAGTTCAAAGGATGAGGCGCTGGCCTTGCAGCAGGAGCTCAACGACAAGCGCTCAGGGAGTACCGCAATATTTCAGGCCGATCTGCTCGACCTGAATGCGTTGCCCAGACTGGTTGCGGAGGTTGTGGAGAATTTCGGCAGGCTGGATGGCCTGGTCAACAATGCATCGAGTTTTTATCCGACGCCTCTGGCCGGGGTGAGCGAGGATCACTGGCATGATCTTTTGGGCACCAATCTGCGCGCGCCGTTGTTTCTTGCGCAGGCGGCGGCCGACGAGTTGCGCCGTCGCCATGGCTGCATCGTCAATATCGTGGACATCCATGCCGAGCGACCCATGCAGGGCCATCTGGTCTACAGCGTGGCGAAAGCCGGACTGGTCGCATTGACCCGTGCGCTGGCCCAGGAGATGGCGCCCCAGGTTCGCGTGAATGCAGTCGCGCCCGGTGTGATCATCTGGCCTGAAGGGGAAGGGTGGGCGGATGATGAGGAGCGTCGCAGGATCGTCGCGCACACCTTGCTAAAGCGGGAGGGAGAGCCCGACGATATTGCAAAAGCGGTGCTCTTTCTGGCCCAGGATGCCCCTTACATCACAGGGCAAGTCATCGCGGTGGATGGCGGAAGAAGCATCAATCTTTGAATCCGGAATATTTATGAACGCAATCGTACAGCCAGTCCACTTCGACCATTCCGGCAATTTCAACAAGCTCAAGGGCAGACTGGAGCACCTGGTGGGCAAGGCCATCTTCGATTTCAACATGATCGAGGAGGGCGATACCGTGATGGTGTGCCTGTCTGGCGGCAAGGACTCCTATACCCTGCTTGACATCCTGCTTACCCTGAAGAAACGCGCGCCGATCGATTTTCGCATCATCGCGATGAATCTGGATCAGAAACAGCCCGGTTTCCCTGCCGATGTGCTGCCCAATTACCTGAAAGGGCTGGGCGTGGAATATCACATCGAGACGCAGGACACCTATTCGATCGTCAAGGAAAAGATACCAGAGGGCAAGACGACCTGTTCCCTTTGCTCGAGGCTGCGGCGCGGCATCATATACAAGGTGGCGGGCGAATTGGGCGCGAACAAGATTGCGCTGGGCCATCACCGCGATGACATGATAGAGACGCTGTTTTTGAATCTTTTCTTTGCAGGGAAGCTGAAGGCGATGCCCCCAAAGCTCGTCACGGACAAGGGCGATCATGTGGTGATTCGCCCTCTGGCCTATTGTGTGGAGAAGGACATCGCGCGTTATGCGCGCGGCATGCAGTTTCCGATCATCCCGTGCAACCTGTGCGGCTCGCAGGAAAATCTGCAGCGGCAGAACATCAAGGAAATGCTGAATTACTGGGAGAGGCAATATCCCGGGCGCAGCCAGACCATCTTTACCGCGATGCAGAATGTCGTGCCATCCCATTTGCTGGATGGCAGTCATTTCGATTTTCGCAACATGTTTTTAGGACAGGAAATTGCGGAAGGTGATATTGCGTTTGACGGGGCATAATGCCCGGGTGGAGAAGTTATTAAGGGGGGGGGCTTTATAATTAAATTCCTATATGCCAATTTCGCTTTATGGCATAGAATTAGACGATAAATTTGGAGGGTTATTGCCCTCCATATATTTTATTGCAGATTCGTTTAGGGAGAGTTTGATGGCGTTGGGATTGAGGCTGATGGGCTGGCTGAGTGTTGTGCTTCCGGCAATTTTGTTGAACGCGGCTTTTGCAGGCACACAGGATGAAGAGGTCAAGCGCGGCGCCTATCTTGTTCATCTCGGTGATTGCATAGCATGTCATACCGCCAAGGGTGGCAAGACCATGGCGGGTGGTCTGGGATTTAAAACGCCCTTCGGCACCGTCTATTCCACCAACATCACGCCGGATTCCAAAACTGGAATCGGCGGATATACCCTTGAACAATTCGATCGCGCGATGCGCAAGGGAGTGGCGGCGGACGGCCATAATCTCTATCCCGCGATGCCTTATCCTTCCTTTGCAAAGACCTCGGCTGAAGACATGCGCGCGCTGTATGCCTACATGATGCATGGGGTCGAGCCGGTCAGTCAGTCGAACAAGCAGAACGACATGATGTGGCCGTTCAGCATGCGCTTTGGTCTGAAGATCTGGAATCTGGTATTTCTAGACGATACGCCGTTCAAGGCCGACCCCCAGAAGTCGGAGCAATGGAATCGGGGTGCATACATCGTCCAGGGCTTGGGCCATTGCGGTTCATGCCATACTCCGCGCGGCATCGCCTTCCAGGAAAAAACCATGACCCAGGACGGCAGTGATGGCAAATATTTCCTGACCGGGGCGACGGTCGAAGGATGGCATGCGGTCAGTCTGCGCAATCAATGGCCGGGCTCCGAGTTCGCCCAATTCCTGAAGACGGGTTACAACAGCCATGCGACGGCTTATGGCACGATGACCGAAGTGGTGCATTTCAGCACGCAGAATTTCAGCGACAGCGACCTTGCCGCGATGGGCGAATACATCAGTACGCTGGCGCCGGGCACAGAATCCGGAATCTTGAAGCCCAAGGGGGCGGTGCTTGCGAAGGATGATGAGCTATACAAGACGCGCGGCGGACTGGGTTATGTGCAGTTCTGCTCCACCTGCCACCAGATGGATGGCAAAGGGGTGCAAAAGATATTCCCGCCTTTGGCTGACAACTCTTCCGTGCAGTCCAAGGATACGACCTCGGTCATCCATGTGGTGTTAAGCGGCTGGATGTCGCCCGAAACGCAGTCTGCAAAACGCGCTTTCGGCATGCCAAGCTACCGCAGCCTGAGCGACAAGGAACTCGCGGAGATCGTGACTTTCGTGCGCACCAAGTGGGGCAACCAGGGAGAGCCCGTGACTGCGGATCAGGTCAAGAAGGTGCGCGATGAGATTGAACTCAAACCGGTCGAGCCTTCCAAGTTTGCCGCCCCCCGCTTTGCAGACATGTTGGGCAAGCCGAATGCGGACGAGCTGATCTACGGCATGCGACTCATGTATCACACGAAGAAGATGTTGCCCGACAACGTGGGCGATGTGTTGAACTGCAACAGTTGCCATCTGGCTGGAGGTTCGGTGGCGCATGCTGCGCCTTATGTCGGTATTTCGGCTCTGTTCCCTTCTTATGCGCCGCGTGCCGGCAAGGTGATCGATTTCAAGGATAGGGTCAACGGCTGCATGAGGCGCTCCATGAACGGCAAGGTGCTGGATAAGGACTCCAGGGAGATGCTTGCGATGATCGCCTTCATGGACAACATGAAGGGCGATGCGCAGAAGGACAAGCCTATCCCTGGGCGCGGCGTGGGCAAAATAAGCCACAGCGTCGTTCCGAATGTGGAGAACGGCAAGAAGGTCTACAAGGATCAGTGCGCGGTCTGCCATGGAGACAATGGCGAGGGGATGAAGCGGGCGGACGGCAGTTTCGTGTTCCCGCCGCTCTGGGGAGACCAGTCCTTCAATATAGGTGCTGGCATTGCGAAGACTTATACGGGGGCAGCGTTTGCGAAGAGCAACATGCCGATGGCCAATACGCTTTCATTCCCGCTGGGGCAGGGGGGATTGAACGATCAGCAGGCGGTCGATGTCGCGGAATATTTCACCCATATGCCGCGTCCTGACATCGCGGACAAGGTCAAGGATTGGCCGAATGGCGGAAAGCCCGATGACTCGCGGTATTGATGGAATTGCAGGTTTACTAAGATAAGGAGAAGTACATGATGTTGAAATCGAAATTCAAAGGCTTGCTGTCGGCTTGCACGGCGCTCGCGGTCACTTGCGCGGCTACAGCCTATGCGGCGGACAATGATCTTGGCGTATATCCACCCTGGAGCCATGGCGCAAACAATCCAGCGATCGACAAGGGGATGGATTTCACCGTGCCCGAAGTCGACAACCTGCCTGACTTTCACGGCAATCCGATGAATCCCAAGCTGGCAGTCTTTGTCGGCGGCAACTACTTCTTCGCGATGGCTCCGCTGGTTGCCGAGTTCGAGAAGCAGAATCCCGAATTCAAGGGAAAGATCTACTACGAGACGATTCCTCCCGGCCTGGTTGCCAAGCAGATCATGATGGGCGGCACGATCACCGTCGGCAACATGACCTGGACGGTTCAGGCTGATGTGTATGCGGCCGGTTTGAAAAGAGTCGAGAGCATGCTCAACGAGGGTTATGTGAATTCGCCCATCGTGACCTATGCGACCAATACGCTGACCATCATGGTGCCTAAGGGCAATCCAGCAAACATCAAGAGCCTGAACGATCTGGGCAAGCCAGGCGTGCGCCTCGTGATGCCCAATCCCGAGTTCGAGGGAATAGGTCGCCAGATCAAAGCCAGCCTGAACAAGGCGGGTGGCGCGGAGCTCGTGAAGGCGGTATATGAGACCAAGGTCAAGAATGGGGAGACGCTGCTCACCCACATCCATCACCGTCAATCGCCGCTTTACCTGATGCAGGGCAAGGCAGTCGCGGGTGTGACATGGCAGTCCGAGGCGATCTTCGAAGAGAAAGTAGGGAACCCGATCAGCCATGTTGCGATTCCCGACGAGCAGAACGCGACGGGCATCTATGCCGCGGCGGTGGTGAAGGGCGCGCATAATCCGGAAGCTGCAAAAAAATGGATAGATTTTCTAGACTCGCCTTCAGGGCTTGCCATTTTCAAGCAGTACGGATTTAAGGCAGTGAAAAAATAGCAGGAAGCGGTACTGAATAGCAGATACATCACTTTACAACCAGGAGATCACTATGCAACTGTACAAAAAACTCGCACTGACCGTTCTCGCTTCTTCTTTGGGCTTTGCAGCGCTTCCTTCCTTTGCGGAAGACGCGGCGCCTGCTGCGGCCGAAGTCAAGAGCAATTACGTGAAGCCCAATATCAAGCATGAGTCTTATGGCGTTCTGAAGGTCGTCGTGCCGATCACGACCGACGACAAGGGCGTGCAGGGTATGAAGATGCGCAACATCACCAATGGCCTGAAGGCAGTCGATGAGTGGAAGGGTAAGTTCGAAGTGACGGTCGTGCTGTATGCCAAGGGCCTGACCTTGCTGAAGAATCCTGACGAAAAAGTGCAGAAGCAGATCGACATGCTGAGGAGCAAGGGCGTGCATTTCGAAGTGTGCAACAACTCGCTGGCTGAACAGGGCATCGATTTCCACACGCTCTACAACGTGACCGATGCCGACATCGTGCCTTCCGGTTTTGCTGAAGTCGCGTATCTGCAGGCCAAGAAGCATTTCGCAGTGGACCCGATGAACTAAGCTTGCTTCTTCGGAAATAAAAAAGGGCGCATATGCGCCCTTTTTTGTTTTTGGTGACAGGGATTACGGTGTGATTTCCGAATAACCCGACTGCTCGAAATCCACGATGGCGCCGATTCCGGATGCAACCACGCGCGCGAAAGGCATGATGTCATTGGGCTGGTAATTCATCATTTTCATTGCAACGCCGCATTCGTACATCTTGACGCCGTCTTTCTGCAACGCTTCTATGATTGCGCGGCTTGGATTGCTGTTTTCATGCGGCCCTCTTGCCTTGGCGGCATACGCATCATCGGTGAGCAAGAACTGTGAGCCGGCCGCACGGAATATCATTGCGATCTCATAATCCTGACCAGGCTTCATGCCGAGTGCTGCATACTGGTCGTGAAGATTCTTGGCGGCCATCACCTGGCGGCTGATGCCGTTCATCGGCATGATGCCGGCATCATTGACCTGGATGACGACCTTGATCCCCGTCCTGTGGGTGATCTGCATGGGAGGCAGGGTGTTTTCTGGCGCAGTGTCAGCCCAGGCTGAAGCTTGCAACAGAGAGATAAATGCCAAAGTGGCTAAAGTTGATTTGCTGCGCATACGCAATGCTCCATTCATGATTTCAGGACGACAAAAGAGATAATATAGCATCGCGACGGGTTGCTACATTAAATTGTGTGGCATATGAAAAAAGCCCCATCGGTTGACCGATGGGGCCCAGGCGATCAGGACTTAGAACGCGAAGATTGCCCACACATCGATCTGATTGCCGATGGAGTTGACGATGGATTCAGCCAGAGTGCGTTGTGGTCCAAGAGGAATTGCGCCGGGATTGGGGATGCTTATCGATCTGTCGATGTAATCCACCACGATTCGGGTGAGCGGATTGATGTGATACTCGGCAGCGATGGCTTTTTCTTCGAACACCCTTTCCTGGGCCGCCAGATTGGGCAGGCGGTCGTAGTAGTCGTAGCGTGCGACCAGTTCCCAGTTGGTGTTGACAAACATGCCCACAGAGCCGGAATAGCCATGCGCCTTGTTCTCGCTGCCGATATACACGATTTCGTTGGTCAGGTTGTTGGGAGCGCCTGCGAATGAATTAAACACAGGGGGGGCTACGATGTTGCCGCTGCCTTCAAAGTATTCGGTTTTTATGTTGAGTGCACCGCGCTGCATGTAGCCATTACGGTAGGTCATGCCGAAGCCGTCGCGTTTCATCGTGCTTTCCACACCCATGATGGAAGGGTGGGCCTGCTGCGCCCAGATGAACCCGGTCAGGTCGTTGCGGAAGAAGCGATTGCTGGTATGGTCAAGCAGATAAGAAGCCTGCAGCCTGCCTGCAACAATTGGGCCGTTTGAGGTGCCATCCTCCAAAAGTCTTCCATAATCGGCCAGCATCAGGCCATAAGCGACCTCGGTGTCTGGGGTTACCATGAACCAGTCTTCAGCTTGCACACCTGGGTAGCGGAATCCGTTGTTGCCGGACACGTTCGCTGCCGGCACGGCATAAGAGTGGGCTGGGTTGTTTGCAGCCTGTGCATAAGCGGCAGCGGGATTGGGATTGTAAAATGTAGGCTGCATCAGTTGCGCTATGCCTGTCGGGAAAAGATCGATCAGGTTGAACGCCATGAAGCCTTCCATTGCGCCTTCAGGCCCCGGTGCACGGATATTACCCACTTCGAGGCGCACACCGGGAATATAATTGCTGAACACCATGTTCGCATCGATTAGCCTTGGGGAATAGTTGCCAAACGAATAATCGTAACCGTTTTGCCCCATTTCCGTGCCGACATAGTAGGAGATATCCGGATTGATGCTGCCCCGGACAAATAGCCTGGCGCGTTGCATGTAGAGCTCGGAGGTTTGATCCGATTTTGGCTGAACCTGATTGAACTTGGCAACCTGATTATTTGTTACGGCAGAATTCGGTGTGATGCTGGTAAAAAGAGGCTGAACGAATCCGATCAATTTTCCGCTGCCCCATTCCGGCAGTGAGATTGTTTGAATGTCGAACCAGTTTGCGGCATTTGCCACGGGCGCCGTGCACAGTCCTATGGACGCACACAGTGCGACTTTTGCTAATTTTTTCATACGCTTCCCCCTGATTGATTGTGATTTTTATTTTTGTTTTGGAATTTACACTGCATTAAAAATCTTTTAAGCGCGTCAGTATTAATATGATCGTCTAATATCCTCCTTGAGAACGATGCAGTTGATTCGATTGATTGTTTTTAAGTACATGGGTAATTTTTAACCCGACTGCCTATGCTCTATAAGCT
>VFSW01009114.1_pt1 | contig 14180 bp, 12 predicted proteins | sample 5358111 | NCBI WGS metagenome assembly VFSW01 (sample SAMN11554181, study PRJNA540505) | mine drainage metagenome | isolation source: sediment from site ElyBrook_90M | place: USA: Ely Copper Mine, Vershire, VT | collected 2017
TTCTCTGGGCGTTGCGGCGTTCCTGGGGGCGGTTGATTATTTCTTCCTGTATCTATTGGGTCGTTTAATTGGACAATAAATATGGCTACCAAAAAAGTATTAGAAGAGTCTGATAAGCAGGGGTTGCGACAGTGGTATGCCGTGCATACTTATGCAGGTTACGAAGATGCTGTTGCGCGCTATTTGAAGCAACGCATAGAATCTCTGGGTGTTGAGGACAAGATCTTCAAGGTAATGGTGCCGAAGGAGAAGAAGATCAAGATAAAGAACGGTAAGCGCCTGACTATTGAAGAGAAGATCTATCCGGGGTATGTGCTGGTTGAGATGATCTTGGATGAGGGCTCATGGTATGTCGTGCGCAACACTCCTAGGGTTACGGGATTCGTAGGCGCCGATCCGACAAAGCCTACGCCGCTATCATATGAAGAGGTGGAGTCTCTTATCGCCAGGACTGGCGCAGGGGAGCCTAAGTTCAAGGTTGATCTGCAGATCGGGGATCTAGTAAGGATAACAGACGGTCCTTTCAGGGATTACGACGGCAGGGTATCCGAAGTCGATGAGGAGAGGGGAAGGGTCAAAGTCATGGTCCCGGTATTCGGTCGCGATACGGCGGTTGAGCTGGACTCATTACAGATAAAGAAAGTATAAATTTTGCAATTTTATCGAATCTACTCTAGGATTTAGAGGTTAAATTTTGGGACATGGCCGCAAAGAAAGTAAAAACAGTATTAAAGCTCCAGATTGCTGCCGGTAAGGCAAATCCAGCCCCGCCGATCGGGCCTGCTTTGGGTCAGCACGGAGTGAACATCCAAGAGTTCTGCATCAAGTTCAACGATGCCACCAAAGAAATGGGCGGGGACATTGTTCCGGCTGAGATCACTATATACGAAGATCGTACCTTCACCTTCAAGCTTAAAACGCCGCCGGCTTCCGACCTTCTCAGGAAGGCTGCTGGTATCGAGAAAGGTTCTCCGGTCCCTCATAAGCAGAAAGTGGGAAAGATAACCAGGGCGGATTTGCGCAAGATTGCCGAGAGGAAGATGAGCGATCTGAACGCCAATGATATTGATTCAGCAGAGAAGATAATTGCCGGCACTGCCCGTTCAATGGGGATTGAGATAGTATAAGCTGGCCCATCTGCACTGGAATAGCCCCGCTTAGGATAGGCGGGGCTATTTTTATGTCTTATAATTGTTTGTCATGGGCAGAGGCAAGTTTATCGTGATCGAGGGCACGGATGGCTCGGGCAAGAACGAGCAGACAATGCGTTTGGTTAAGCATTTGGAAAGAGAGGGATATAACGTCGCCTCTTTTGATTTCCCTCGCTACAACGAACCATCTTCCTGGTTCGTGAGCGAATACCTGAGGGGAGGGTTTGGTACGCTTGAAGAGGTCGGGTCAAAGACAGCTTCTCTGTTCTACGCTCTGGATCGCTATGCGGCCGCTCCGCATATACGTTCGGCGATTGATGAGGGCGTGATGGTTGTCTCCAACCGTTACGTTGCCTCCAATCTTGGGCATCAGGGTTCGAAGATTGATGATGAGGGAGAACGTGGACAGTACTTCCAATGGGACTACGACTTGGAGTATGTTGTTAATGGCATCCCGCAGCCCGATCTTAACATTATTCTCCACTTGCCTGCGGAGATAGCCCAGAAGTTCGTTGACCAGAAGACGGAACGTAAGTATTTAAGCGGTAAGAAGAGGGATATCCATGAATCGGATCTGAATTACCTTATACGGACGGAGAAGGTATATGAACAGCTGTCAGTGCTATACCCCAAAGAGTTCACTGTTGTAGAATGCATTGAGAACGGGAACCTGCTTTCACTGGACCAGGTGCATGATAAGGTCTGGGATATAATAGAGAAAACAATCAAATAATCCGCTATGCCTAAATTTGTAACAACTATCGGCCTTGAAATCCACGCAGAGCTTAAGACAAAGACAAAGATGTTCTGTGACTGTCTTAACGATCCGGAGGAGCGGCGACCAAACGTGAATGTGTGCCCGGTCTGTCTTGGGCATCCGGGTGCCCTGCCTACGATAAACGGCAACGCAGTTAAGAAGGTCATATCGGTAGGACTGGCCTTAGGAGGGAAAATAGGCAATATGTCCAAGTTCGACCGTAAAAGCTATTTTTACCCCGACCTTCCAAAGAGCTATCAAATCAGCCAATACGATGAGCCTTTGGTCCTTGGGGGTTCCCTTAAGGGCATAAGGCTGACCCGCATCCATCTTGAAGAAGACACTGGTAGGTTGTCGCACCAATTGTCAGGGACCACCGGACGTGACCAGGACCATAGCTATGTGGATTTCAATCGTTCCAGCATGCCGCTTATGGAACTGGTTACCGAGCCGGACATAAGTTCTCCGGAGCAGGCTCTGGAGTTTGCCAAGGAACTGCAGTTAATTTTGCGCTATTTAGGCGCATCAGACGCCGATATGGAGAAGGGTCAGATGAGAGTGGAAGCCAACCTTTCGATAGCTGAACCAGGCGCCAAGTTGGGTACGAAAGTTGAGGTCAAGAACCTTAATTCGTTCCGTGCCGTTCGCGATGCGATAAAGTATGAAGTGGAACGGCAAACTAAGATAATCGAGGGAGGGGGCAAGGTAGTCCAAGAGACCCGTGGCTGGGATGAAAGGGGAGTCACCGTTTCTCAGCGTCTCAAAGAGCAGGCTCACGATTACCGCTACATGCCCGAGCCCGATCTGCCGCCGTTAGTGATAAGCGACGAAGAGATAGGTGAGATAAGAGCCAGTCTTCCTGAACTGCCGGATGCCAAGCGTAAAAGACTCACGGAATCTTACGGGTTGTCTGAAAAACAGCTTGACCTGGTCATCGCCGAGCCCAAGCTGGCCGACTTTATGGAGAAAACAGCAGCAGAGCTTAAGGAGCTTGACTCCGCGGTATTCGAGTCAAGTTTCCCGCTTATTCTGAATTATCTTACTAGCGACCTTCGCGGTCTCATGAACAGCGCAGGCACTGACTTCGACAAACTTAAGTTCAGCCCAAAGTATCTCGCCAACCTTATCCTGCTCGTGGCCAAGAGTTCAGTGACAAGCCGCCAGGCGAAGGATATCCTGGCGAAGATGTTTGAGACGGGGACCGACCCTTTGGAAATAGTTAAGAGCGAAAACATCGGGATGTCATCGGACGTGGCCGAGATTGAGGGCGTAGTCGTCTCAGTCATCGCTGAGAACGAGGCCGCGGTTGCAGACTACAAGAAAGGGAAGGTGGCCAGTTTGCAATTCCTTATCGGCAAAGCCATGGGTAAACTTAAGGGGCGAGGAAACCCCGAAGTCTTGCGTAAGCTTTTCGTGGATCACTTATCCAAATAGTGTCCTTATCCTTATTGAACCAGGTCATCTGCCGTCTCGAATATTGCCATATCTCTTTCCGCAGCTGAGCGCGCATATCCTCGTAGGAGAGGGCTCTTTGCAGATAGCGCGATACGTACCTATATTCCAATCCTAGACTATCGAGGCGCTTCCAGCTGACGCCTTGCTTGTGCAGCTTGGACACCTCCGATATCAGTCCAGCCCTCAGACGTCTATCCAATCTTATGTTTATGCGTTCTCGAAGCTTTTTCGGGGGCAGCTTAATGCCTATCTTCAGGACATCGTACCTATTCTCCTTGCTTATAGCAGGAACTGGCTTTCCGGTGGTTAGTGTTATCTCTAATGCGCGCACCAGTCTGCGTCTGTTATAGCGGTCGATACTTTTCGCTCTTTCTGGGTCTTTTGCGGTCAGCTGTCTGAACAGCTGTTCGGTGCTTAGGCGTTCCAATTTAGTGCGTAGCCTGCTCTGGGGCGGGGTAGAGGGTAGAGCAAGGTCATAGATAACGGCATTGATGTAGAATCCGGTGCCTCCGCAGATTATAGGCATCTTCTTTTCGGATAGTATTTTATCCACGGCCCTCTTCGCTAATTTCTGGTATTGAGCCACAGTAAACACTCTCTTAGGCGAGGCCACATCAAGAAGATGATGAGGGATGCCGCGCATCTCAGTCTTGGTTATCTTCCCACTGCCGATGTTGAGCCCGCGATACACTTGTCTCGAGTCGGCTGAAACTATCTCGGCACCGTTGGTTTTGAAATCCTTCCGCCACTTTTTATTGCCTAGTTCTCTGGCAATTGCAACGGCTAGGTCCGACTTGCCGCTTGATGTCGGTCCAAGTATAACGATGACCTTATTCTTATTCTGCAATGCGGTCCGCTTCTGTTAAGAGATCTTTCCTTCTATCTCTTGTTCGAGCTTCTTGATGAATTCGTCTAGCTTCATGACCACCTGGCTCCCATCCTTCCTGTTCCTTACGGCAACTGTACCGTCGGAGGACTCCTTCTCGCCGACAACAGCGACGTACTGGACCTTCGCGATTTCGGATTCTCGGATGCGCTTACCGAGCGATTCATTGGATTCATCAAGTTCGGCGCGTACGTCCTTCCCCCGAAGCGCAGTCATCACTTTCTTGGCGTATTCGGTGTACTTTTCGGATACCGGTAGAACGCGCGCCTGTGTGGGTGCGAGCCATAGCGGAAATGCTCCGGCGTAATGCTCGATCATTACTGAGAGAAAACGCTCCAGAGAGCCGGAGATGGCGCGGTGGATCATTACAGGGCGGACCTTATCGCCCTTGTCGTCGGTATATTCGAGTTCGAAGCGCTCAGGCTGTACGAAGTCGAGCTGGATTGTGGCGAGCTGCCACTCGCGTCCGATCGCGTCCTTGAACATGAAGTCGAGCTTCGGTCCGTAGAAGGCTGCCTCGCCTTCGCCTCGGGTCAGTGAGATCCCATGCTCGCGGCCGATGTCTTCAAGCCGTTCTTCTGCAGTGTCCCATACCGCCGGGTCGCCAAGGTACTTCTCGGGCGTCTTGGGATCGCGTACGGAAAGGCGTGCCCAGTATGAGCCTTCTTTGAACATGCCGAAGACGGTGTAAAAGTCTTTTATGATAGAGACGATGCGCGCAACCTCTTCGCCGATCTGGTCGGGGCGGCAGAATACATGCCCGTCATCCTGGGTTATGGAAAGCACGCGCGACAATCCCATAAGTTCACCGCTCTGCTCGTCGCGATAGACCTTTGTCACATCGAAATAACGGATAGGGAGCTCGCGATAGCTTCTCGCGCGGCTGCTGTAGATCTGCGTGTGATGTGGGCAGTTCATCGGTTTAAGCATGAAGTGTTTGTCCCGTCCGTGGACCTGGAAACCGTCATCTTTATACTTATCCCAATGCCCCGAGACTTTATAAAGTTCAGGCTTGGCAAGATGGGGGATATCAACTTTCTCATATCCTTGTTCTTTATTAAGGGCCCATAGGAAATCGGCGATTTGGTCACGGAGTATCGTCCCTTTAGGCGTGAAGAGCGGTAGGCCCGCGCCGACCAGGTCCGATATTACGAACAGATCAAGCTCCTGGCCAAGTTTGCGATGGTCGCGTTTTTTTGCCTCTTCGCGTTGCAGTGTGTATGCATTGAGTTCTTCCTTGGATGCGAACGCGAGGCCGTAGATGCGGGTAAGCATTGCGTTCTTCTCATCGCCTCGCCAATATGCGCCGGCTATCTTATCCAGTTTGAACGCATCCGCCGGGATCTCGCTCGTGTTGTCCACATGTCCTCCGCGGCAGAGGTCCATGAACACATCACCGGTCCGATAGACCGTTAGGTCTTTGTTCTCTCCAGAGAATTCATCTATAAGTTCGAGCTTGAACGGCTGGTCGGAGAATAGCTTCTTTGCTTCAGCGGTGGATACCTTCTCTCCTGAGAAGGGGAGGCCCTTATTTACCAGGCTTCTCATCTTCTTCTCGAATCCTTTCAGGTCTTCAGGAGTAAGCCCGCTTGGCAGCAGAAAATCATAATAGAAACCGCTATCAATTGTCGGCCCAATGGCAAGTTTGGCGTCTGGGAACTTCTCTAGTACCGCTGCGGCCAAAAGATGAGCCAGAGAATGGCGTATATTTTCTATAGACTGAGGGTTGCTGCTTCCTGACATATAAGTTTTGTATCACCGTTCCGCTTGGACATATGGCCGGTCAGAGCTATGGTGTTTCCTTCTGCCCAGATGGCCGGTTTCTTCTTCAGTGTGTCGGAGAACACTAATACTTCTATAGTATTGCTCAAATCCTCGATCTTCGCAAAAAGCATGACGTCGCCCTTCTTCGTGTTTACCCTTTGTATCTTTGTGATGACCCCGTAGGTCTTTAAGAGTTTCTTTTCGCTTTGTTCCTTAAGTATTTCTTCTATCGGGCTGTAACCTTTTGAAGCCAGCATCGCAACATGGTCTTTTAATGGGTGGTCTGTGACGTACAGCCCGAGCAGCTCTTTTTCCCACGCTAGCTTTTGTGTGCGCGTAGCTGGAGGAACTTCAGCCATCCTTATCTTCACGGTTGGGATTTCAGATCCGAACAGCCCGGCTTGAGAGCTGTTATTTGCCCTCTTTAAACTGTTGGATATCTTTGTTATCTCATCGAGACTGGCCAATCCAGCAGCTCGTTCTACCCCCAATGAGTCTATGGCGCCGGTCTTTATCAACGCCTCCAGAGCTTTTCGATTAAGGTCGTGGTGGCTTATGCGTGACGTGAGATCGGCGATATCGCGGTACGGTCCGCCTCTGAAGCGCTCTTCGACGATAGACTCGGTTACGTTGGCTCCCAGGTTCTTTATGGCCAACAGCCCGAAACGTATTCCGTTACCCTCCGGTACGAACTGAGTTGTGCTCTTGTTGACGTCCGGCGGCAGGACGTCTATCCCCATGCGGCGCGATTCGTTTACCAGGAAAGATATGCGTTCGACATCTCCGGAGTCGTTGTTGAGCAGTGATGTCATCAGCTCTACGGGATAGTGGGCTTTGAGATAGGCGGTTTGGTATCCGATCAGCGCGTAGCAGACGCTGTGCGCTTTATTGAACCCGTAACGGGCGAATGGTTCGATGAGCTCCCATGCCTGGTCGGCAACCTTTTGCGGGATCTTGTTATTGATACAGCCGTTGATGAACTTAGTCTTCTGTTCGTCCAGAAGTGATTTGATCTTCTTGCCCACGGCCTTTATCAGGACATATCCCTCTCCTCTGGTCAGGCCTGCAAGCTTGGTTGCCAGGTCCATAACCTGTTCCTGATAGACTATCACCCCGTAGGTCGATTTCAGGGTAGCTTCCATAATGGGATGGATGTATTTGATGGATTCCTTCCCTTGTTTGCGGTTGATATATGTCGGGATAAGTTCGATTGGGCCCGGACGGTATAGTGCGACCAGAGCCACCAGATCTTCTAGCCCGGTCGGAATGAGGTCCTTCATGTAGCGGCGCATGCCGCTGGATTCGAACTGGAATACCCCCGTGGTCTCGCCGCTCTGAAGAATTTTGAAAGTGTCTTTGTCGTCTAGCGGTATCTTCGAGATGTCTATAGTCGGGTCCTTCTCTCTTACTAGCTTCAGCGTCTCTTCGATGATGGTCAGGTTCTTCAGTCCGAGGAAGTCGATCTTAAGGAAGCCGAGAGCTTCAACGGCATGCATCTCATACTGGGTTATTATCCTCGAGTCATCTTGCGGAGCACGCTGCAGCGGGATATTGCCGTTCAGGGATTGGTTGGAAATGACCACGCCGCAGGCATGGACCGAAGCGTGCCTGACTACCCCTTCGAGTTTGCGCGCGGCGTCGATCAGCTTCTTTGCGTCGGGATTGCTCTCGTACATGGATCTAAGTTCGGAGACGTTCTTCAGCGATATATCGAGCCACCCCTCCTTCATCCCTTGGGTCGGATTGAAGGGGATCAGCTTGGCTATCTGGTCGCATAATCCGTATGAATAGCCCATTGAGCGTCCGGCATCGCGGATCGCGGCGCGTGCAGCCATCGTCCCGAAGGTGATTATCTGCGCGACATGGTCTTCGCCGTACCTTTCCTTAACGTATCCTAAGACCTCGTCGCGGCGGTGGTCTGCGAAGTCTATATCGATATCAGGCATGGAAATGCGCTCCGGGTTAAGGAAGCGCTCGAAGAGCAGGTCATAGGCCATGGGGTCGATTTCAGTGATCCTCAGTATGTAGGAAATTATGCTTCCTGCGGCAGACCCACGGCCCGGACCCACGGCTATGCCGTGTTCTTTGGCCCAGTTCACGAAATCCTGGACGATCAAGAAGTAATCGGCGAAGCCCGTTCCTTCGATAACGCCCAGTTCGTATTCGATTCTCTTCTCTACGGCCTCGGTCATCTCCGGATATCGGATCGGGGTCTTCTGTTTCACTAACTTGCGCAGGTATGCTTTGCTTGATCCCTCGCCTTCAGGGATAGGGAAGGCCGGCAAGCGGATCTTGCCGAGTTCCAGTTTAAAGTCGCACTTTTCGGCTATCTTTACCGTGTTCTCGACCGCTTCCGGGATATCCTTGAACAGTTCGATCATCTGCTCGGGAGAAGTAAGTGAAGTGTCGAAGTCGTCGAAGCTGAAGCGGTCTTCGGAATCTAAGTTGCGGCCGGTCTGGATTGCCAGGAGTATCTCGTGGATCGGTTTGTCCTCCGGCTTCAGGTAGTGCGAGTCCTGCGTGGCCACGAGCGGTATATCTAGCTTGCGCGCGATCTCTATGAGGCCCGGCCTTATCTCGCGGGAATGCTGCTGGATCTCGATGTAGTAATCTTCGCCGAAGAGGCTTTTATAATATTTCGCTATCTCTTCCGCTTCGGCCATCTTGCCATCCCTTACGGCGCGTCCCAACTCCCCTGAAAAACATCCGGACAGGCAGATTAGTCCCTCATGATGCTTTTCAAGAAGTTCGTGATCTATGCGCGGCTTATAATAGAAGCCTTCAAGGTGGGCTTTGGTGACCAGTTCGACCAGGTTGCGGTATCCGATTTCGTTCTTTGCTAGGAGTATCAGATGAAAGCGCGTTCCATCCACTCTCGGGTCGCGCGAGATGCGCGAACCTTTGGCGACATATACCTCCGCGCCGAGGATTGGTTTGATTCCGGCCTTGGTCGCCTGTTGATAGAACTCGACTGCGCCGTACATGTTGCCGTGATCGGTTAGAGCGAGCGCTTCCATGCCCAGTTCCTTGGTGCGCCTTACCAAACCGTCGATTTTAGAGAGGCCGTCCAGGAGAGAGTAGTGCGAGTGGGTATGGAGATGGACGAATTTCATGAATATGTATTGGAGTGTGAGTTGGTCTGGTTGGATTATAAATTCTTATGGTTCAATTGACAAAGGATTGACTTAACCTGTTTTTGTGGTTAATTTCACGGCAAATTCATATACTTAAATTGCTACCTATGAGATACGTAATCGGCATTGATGAAGTGGGGCGCGGATGTTTGGCCGGGCCGGTAGTCGTGGCTGCGGTGCTCTTGGAGCGGGGTTGGAGGCCCAACGGAAGGCTTAAGGACTCCAAGAAGCTAACCGCCATCGGCCGCGAGAGGTGGTTCAATGGCGTTAAGGAAATGGGCCTGTCCTATGCGATATCAAGGGTATCTCCGGCGGTGATCGACAGAGTGAATATTTCCAAAGCTGCTAACAGGGCGGCTGCTCGCAGCTTCAACAGGCTGGTCGGCAGGTTAGGAATAGACGGCAAGAACGTCAAAGTGTATTTGGACGGGGGCCTCTATATAGGCAGCAAGCGCGACCAGGAGCTCCAGGAGTGGGATGTGGAGACGCTGGTAAAAGGGGACGAGAAGATAAACGCGGTCAAGCTTGCTTCGATAGTGGCTAAGGTCACTCGCGATCGGTACATGTCCAGATTGGAAAAGACCGATCCCAGGTACGAATTCGACGCGCACAAAGGATATGGAACGCGCAAACATCGTGCTCTGGTCCGCAAATATGGCCCAAGCATTAACCACAGATTGACCTTCTTATCAAAAACGATTAATATTTAACACGTAAAAACATGCCACCTCCAGTCAAGCATCATTCTAAATCGAAAGTAGGAAGAAGGCGCAGCCATATCGCTCGCAAGCCTGTCGTTTTAGCACCTTGCCCGCAGTGCAAGTCTCCTATGCTCCCGCACCGCGCCTGCGCCAAGTGCGGCTATTACGGCGGAAAGGTTAAGAGCTCAAAGTAAAAGCAAATATGGCAACCCGTCAGCTGGGAAGGGCTATAGCACTACAATCCCTATTTGAGTGGGATTTTTATGAGGGTAAAGTCGATTTGGATAAAGTAGTCGATAATTCAATAGAAGAGTTCGCTCCCGGATTTTCTGACCGGGATTTTATAAACCGCCTGGTCCATGGGGTAGAAACCAAGATGGGCGATATAGATAAGATTATAACTACCACCGCCCCGGAATGGCCCATAAATCAGCTGCCTCTGGTCGACCGCAACATACTCCGCCTGAGCCTATACGAACTGCTTTACGGGGATCATAAAGAAGTCCCTCCTCGTGTTGCTATCAATGAGGCTATAGAGCTCGCCAAGACCTACGGAGGACAGAACTCCGGCAAGTTCGTTAACGGAGTCCTTGGTACCATCTATCGTGAGCTTGGGGAGCCCGACCAAAATCCAGAGAGGGACAAGAAAAGAGAATCGTCCGGCGACAGCCCTAAGGCTTGAAGCCATTAATCAAGAAACATCTGTTATGGATTCTGAGATAGGCGTCCTGGAGAATAAACTAAATATAAAGTTCGGCAACCTAGACCTTCTTCGGGAGGCTGTAACGCACCGTTCCTATCTGAACGAGAATCCTTCATGGCGTCTTTCTAATAACGAGAGACTGGAATTTTTGGGAGACGCTGTTCTTGAGCTCGTAGTGACCGAAGAGTTATTCTCTAAGTTCCCCGATAAGGAAGAAGGAGACCTGACTCTATACCGTGCCGCGCTGGTCAATTCTAAGATGTTGCGCAAAGTTGCTGCGGAACTTGGGATAGACAAGGTTATTCTCGTCTCGAAGGGCGAGTCAAAGGACCTGGTGGGCCGCGGCGGAGAGACCTTATTGGCTGATGCGGTTGAGGCAGTGATAGGAGCCGTGTATCTAGATCAGGGATACGAAGCTGCAAGCAAGATCATCAAGTCCTTTGTCTTGTCGCGGATCGAAGAGGTGATGGTTACAGGAGGCAAGGACCCGAAGAGCATGATCCAGGAGATAGCCCAGGAGCGGTATCATACGACTCCGACGTACAAGACTCTGGAAGAATCTGGCCCTGCCCACAACAGGACCTTCCGGGCCGGTCTGTACTTTGGCAATGAACTGGAGGCGGAGGGAATGGGCAGCTCTAAGCAGGAGGCAGAGCTTGAAGCTGCGCATCAGCTTCTTAAGAAGCTCCGCACTTAATTCCGCGTACGTTCTGATTTGCCAGTAATTATTCAGCAAGCTATCTTATCTGATATATGTTCCTCAAACGCTTAGAGCTCCAAGGATTCAAATCTTTTGCGGACAAGGCTGTGCTGGATTTCCCGTCGGGCACGGCAGCTATAGTCGGCCCTAATGGCTCCGGCAAATCGAATGTAACCGACGCCATACGCTGGTTATTGGGAGAACGTGAGGCTCGCAACCTTCGCGGCGCCAAAGTGGAGGACCTGATCTTTGCTGGAACAGAAAAACGCCCGCGTTTGGGGCTTGCCCAAGCTACTTTGTACTTCGACAACTCATCTGGGTTCTTTCCAGTTGACTTTAAGGAGGTATCCATATCCCGCAGGATAAACCGGGACGGCACATCTACTTGTTTTCTTAACAAGTCCGAAGTCCGTCTAAAGGACGTGATAGATTTCTTTTCCAAGTCGAGGCTTGGTCACAACGGCCTGAATATCGTAGGGCAGGGAGATAGCGATATCTTCATAAAGGCGACCCCTCTTGAGCGGAGAGTGATGATAGAGGAGCTGCTCGGCCTGAAGGAATATCAGATGAAAAAGTCCGATGCCAGGCGCCGTCTTGAGAATACCTATATAAATCTGGAAAAGGCCAAAGCGTTGATAGAGGAGCTCAAGCCTCATCTTAGGTTATTGAAGCGCCAGGTCTCGCGTTACGAACAAAGGGAGGAGTTGGCTGCTGAGCTCAGATCATTGGAAGATGGGTACTACGGCATTAAGTTCAAATCACTGGAGTCGGCGCTGTCCGGCGTAGAACCTAAGATAAACGCTTATGACAAGGATATTTCCCTGCAGCAGTCCATGGTCAAAGAAGCGGAGCGGTCATTGGAGGCAGTGAGGAGCAGTGAACCGGAGGCTAACGCCGAGATCAAGGACATACAGGCCAATAAGAGGGAATTGTCCGAACGCCAGCAGGCGTTGCAGAAAGAACTCGGCCGTCTCGAGGCGCGCCTTGAGCTTGCCTCTACACCTGCCGAGTTGGCGAGCGTAGAGCTTAAAACTGCATTGGAAAAGGTGAAATCTCTGGCTTCAATACTGGCTGGAGAGACCGATATCGGAAAGATCAAGGAGGGTATAGCGGAGATAGTCAGGGTCGTCGAGGTAACGCTCGGCGTTCCTAAGTCCGGAGAATCGGACAAATTAAGTGAGGACAGAACGAAACTGGTGGAAGAGCTTAAGTCGCTTGCTATGGAGACAGACCAGATTATAAGGAGAGAAGGGGAGCTTACCAAAAATCTGCAGCAGTTCAACGAGAACTTCAGAAAGGCCTTCACCCATTTGGAAGAGGAGCGTCTTAAGCTGTCCCGCCTGGACCAGGAGAAACAGAAGGTGCTCTTCGAGAGGGAGAGGCTGACGCTTCAGTTGGATGAGCTAAAACGGCAGATAGTAGAGATAGGTCGCAGATTGGAGGATTTTAAGGAGGCTTCGACCTCACAGCCAGAAGACGGTGACGCTGCATTGAGAAAAATGTTCCGCTTGCGCTCAGAGCTGGCTGGTATAGGTGAGGTCGACGAGAACCTGGTAAGAGAGGCTAGGGAAACCGAGGAGCGTTACGACTTCCTTACGCGGGAGATAGACGACCTTGAAAAGGCTTCCTCGGACCTTAAGTCCTTGATCAAGGACTTGGAACATAAGATACACACGGACTTTGCTTCCGCTATGAAGCTTATCAACGAAGAGTTCACCAAGTTCATAAGGCTGATGTTCGGCGGAGGAAGGGCCTCTTTGGTAATTCAGGATACTGAAGCCGTTCCCGCTGAGACAGTCGATGAAAGCGGTGTGGTCGTGGAACAGAGTAATTCCGCAACGAATGCCGGTGTTGAAGTCGAAATAACTTTGCCGAGGAAGAAGGTAAAGGGCTTAGACGTGCTTTCTGGCGGAGAGAGAGCCCTTGTTTCGATAGCTGCGCTGTTTGCTCTGATATCGGTCAGCCCGCCCCCGTTCCTGGTAATGGATGAAGTCGATGCCGCGTTGGACGAACAGAATGCAAGGCGTTTCGGGGAGCTGTTGAAGGATTTTGTTAAGAAGACGCAATTTATTGTCGTTACGCATAATAGGGCCACAATGGAGGCTGCAGAGGTTCTCTACGGCGTGACAATGTCGCCTGACGGTACGTCGAAGATAGTCTCCTTGAAACTGGAGTAAGAAAGTTCAACATCTTCACAGATTATAGTGATCGCGGGAAGCCGATTATCGAATTTCCCGCCGATGCACTTTGCGTCCAAACGTATGAATTTGGACGCTTTAGTGTTTGGTGATTTTTCGGTCTTGGAAAAGTGAATACAAAGACGTGTTATAATAGCCTTATCGGGAAACCTGATAAGGCTATTATTTTATGAGTACTCTCGCAATAAAAAAGACAATTTACCAAACTCGGGAAGAGTTCGAAATGGGTACTGCTAATCAAGAGTTGCTCGTTGGACTCTATAAAGAATACGCAGATGTTGGAGATACTTTAAAATTTGTAAACAAAGCAAAGGAGATATTCCCGAACGGAAATTGTGGTCTTGCATCGCTCTATATTAAGAAGAAACTCGGCGGGGAAGTGGTCCGAGGGAAATATGGAGAACACAACCATACGTTTCTGTTCGTCGATGGGACTGTTATTGATATCACTGCAGACCAATTTGGAGGACCAAAAATCTACATTGGGCCTCTTCAATCTCCATGGTCATTTAGAGAAATGTAGTTTACAACGCACCTTCTGTTGCATAACGTGCCTTATGCAACACAGTTGCTCAGGTTAAGTAGCGCATAAAGAGACAAACTGGCTCATATTCCTGTACCGGAACCGAATCCAGTAAGTTTATGCCAAATACTATATAATTATTTTAAATGCGACAGTCTGATAATCACAACTCCGGCTTCACCCTGATAGAGCTCCTGCTCTATATATC
>VFSW01009115.1_pt1 | contig 14178 bp, 14 predicted proteins | sample 5358111 | NCBI WGS metagenome assembly VFSW01 (sample SAMN11554181, study PRJNA540505) | mine drainage metagenome | isolation source: sediment from site ElyBrook_90M | place: USA: Ely Copper Mine, Vershire, VT | collected 2017
TCCAGGTTGCGGGAGGTTCCCTGCGTCAAGGTCGGTCGTGCGTTGCGGTTCGATGTGAAGGCGTTAGAACGCTACATCGAGCAACACACAATCGAAACCATTGACTGAAAGGAGAAGCAAAAATGTCTGTTCACAAATTGTCCGATGGCTTGTATGAGGTCCGTTGGAGAGAAGGAGGGCGAAACAAAAGCCTGGCGATTCACGGCGGCTTTGAGCTGGCGAAGAAGGTCCTACGCAAGAAGATGTCGAGTCGGGACGAAAACCGGCATCTCGATGTTAAGCGGGAAGTCAACTACCGAATGTCGGCGTTGATCGACCGCTACTGGACGCATTATGGCAGGAAGAAGCTATCGGCGGACCGGGAGAAGAGCATCATAGATGGCATCCAATCCGAATTGGGGCGGATGTTCGCGCGGGAGGTTGACGGTATAGCCGTACAGCGCTGGTACGAAAACCTCACGGGGATTCGTGATCTCTCGCCTGGCACGGCTGTCCGGCACTTCAACGTCATGCACCACATGATGGAGAAGGCTTCCACAATTTGGTCGAAGGAAACCGGTCTCGACCGGAATCCGGCGGATCAAGTGGAGGTCAACCGGCCCGACGACGCCAGGGACCGTTATTTGTCGCAAGACGAGCTTCGCAGGCTGAAGCAAGCACTCGACGAAAGGAAGTACCGAAAAGGCACAAAGGACCTCAACAAAACGAATCGCCGTTTAAGGTTGCTTGTGCTGATCGCCGTCGCAACTGGAATGCGCACGTCGGAGATATTTGGGCTTCGCTGGCCGGATGTGATGTATGCCGAGGGGCTATTGGCAGTACGGGCAAAACTGAAGGGCGGCAAGATGCGGTACGTCCCGATGTCCCCGGAACTGGCTGTCGAAATACGGTGCTATCCCGCAGTGATGGGCGAGGATCGAATTTTACCGCCACAGCCGGGTGCAACGAGCGGACGGCAGCGAGTGGAGGGAAGTTTTGAAGACTTGCTTTACAGAGCGAAGATTCAGGACTTTCGTTTCCATGATCTCCGTCATACCTTTGCCTCCTGGTACATGATGAACGGCGGCGATCTTTACGAACTTGCGAAGATACTGGGCCACTCGAACGTAAAGATGACCGAACGCTATGCCAAGCTGGGGCGGCAGCACATCGCCAAGACCGGCAACATAGCGCGGGAAATATGGAAGCTGATGGAAGAAGCCGACGAAACGAACGCCGGATGACGATGTTCGGATATTGTTCGGACGACTAAAACGATAGCTCTTTGGCAGCCGCTAAGTCTTCTAAAATGTGGTGGCCAGAGACGGGATTGAACCGCCGACGCCGGCCTTTTCAGGGCCGCGCTCTACCACTGAGCTATCTGGCCTTGGCGATGCAGTACGCCTGATTCGGGGTAGCCAAGAGCGCCCGGGCGGAAGCAGGAACGGAGTCGCGCAGTCAAGCCCGGCGGGTTCAAGCGTCGGAACCAGTATAGCAACCCCGGCTGTCTGCGCCAAACCGTGCGGCGCTCGATGCTGGTCTGACCAGTGTTGCTCGATTCCAGTATTATTTTTGAGCACATGTTTTAAGTACGCGCAGGCACAGGGAGATGGGATGAGAATTTCGGCGGGAGTGCGTTTGGTAGCGGCGTTGGGGATGGGAATGATGGTACACAGTGTGTCTGCGTTGGGCACGACTGTTACCGGCGGGAAGGTCTGCGATGCGCGGACCTATGGCGCGAAGGCGGACGGCGCGACCAAGGACACCAAGGCGATCCAGGCGGCCATCGACGAGTGCAGCAAAGCCAAAGGCGGCGGCACCGTCACGCTGAGCGGCGGCACCTTCCTGAGCGGTCCCATTGTGCTGAAGGACAACATCACGCTGGACGTGGCCACCGGAGCCACGCTCCTTGGTTCTCCCGACCACGACGATTATCCGCAGATGGAGGTCTTTCGCGCGCCGGGACGCCAGTCGCTGGTGAGCGCCGACCACGCCAGGAACATCGCCATCACCGGCGGCGGAGTGATTGACGGCAACGGCGCGAGCTGGTGGGCGCTGGCGCGCGCGACGCGGGGCGCAGGCATCGTGGGCGTGGGCGTCTTCCGGCCGCGGCTGGTGGTCTTCAACTACTGCCAGCACATTCGCATGGAAGGCGTTACCGTGCAGAACTCGCCGAGCTGGCAGATTGTGCCGTATTACTCGGACGACATCGTCATTCGCAACATCAAGGTGCTCGCGCCGTATCCCTCTCCCAACACCGATGCCATCGATCCCTTCAGCTCCAGCAACATCGTGATCGACCACGTCTATGCCGACACGGGCGACGACAACATTGCGATCAAGAGCGGCGAGATCAACTCGCCCGGACCGGACTCGCCGAGCAGGAACATCACGATCACCGACTGCACATTCGACCACGGGCACGGCCTGTCTATCGGGAGCGAAATTGCGGGGGGCGCGCAGAACGTCCACGCAGAGCGGATCCACTTCAAGGGGACGGACCAGGGGATCCGCATCAAGGCGGCGCGCGACCGGGGCAACGACGTGTCCAACATCTCGTTCAAGGACATCACGATGGTGGATGTGAAGACGGCGATCCTGATTACGGAGTACTATCCGCACCCTGCGCCCGTGGGCGACGTCCCGGCAGAGCCGGTGGGCCGCCTGACGCCGAAGTTTCACGACATCGCGATCGAGAATGTGACGGCGACGGGGAGCAAGTCGGCGGGGACGATTGTGGGGCTGCCGGAGTCTCCGGTGACGGGGTTGACGATGAAGAACGTTCATATCGCAGCGAAGACGGGGATGGCGATTGCGTACGCGACGGTGACGATGGACGATGTGACGGTGACGCCGGAGTCGGGTGAAGCGATCCAGATTGCGTCGACGGCGAAGGTCATGATGAAGAAGTAGTTTTTGTCCGTGCATGGCGGTTGAGAACAGAGACGGCAAGGACAAAGACGAAATGCGGGGATCCCTGCGCTCCGGTCGGGATGACGGCGGCGGGTGGGTGCTTCGCTGCGCTGGGGACGGCGGCGGTGGCGCGTGCGCTGCCGCGAGTTGACCCACGGTACTTTCGACCTATTACTTGCGGCCCTTGCGATGGATGCTTTGCCCGAATTCGCGACAGAGATGTGCGAGAACACAACAAGGACAGGCCCTCCGGCGACCCTGACGAAAGACAGGGTAACAGCGGAGGCCGGGCATGGCATCGCGATGGGCAGTACGAATTGGATGCGCCCTGGCGCTGATCTTCGCAGTTGCGTGTGGCGTTGCACAGGAGCCTGCGCAGAGTCCGCCTCCGCAGAGCGTCGACGACGCGCTTCATGCAATGGCACAGTTGGCGGGCGTGATCTTTACGGGACAGGTGGTTGGGGTGCGTCGGCTGGACGGAGTGAACGGCGCGACGGGCGTGGTGGAGATCACGTTTGCGGTGGCGGATGCGGTCCGCGGGGTGAGTGGGGGCACTTACACGCTGCGCGAGTGGGCCGGACTGTGGCCAGGGGGCGATTCGCCGTTTCGCGTGGGCGAGCGGTTTCTGATGCTGCTCCATGCGCCGGGCGCGGCGGGGTTGAGTTCGCCGGTGGGCGGGATGGATGGAGCGGTTCCGATTCGCGGCGGCGGTTCGATGGTGGGGCCGCAGGCTGCGGGTTCGGAAGAGACGGCTTCGGCACGCGTGGCGGCGGTAAAGACAGGGTTAGCGGGGGCCTCCGCGCTGGCGGATGGTCGTGTGGTGGATCTGCGCTGGGTTGGGACGCGGGTGGTGCAGCCGTTGTCGTACAGGACACAGCCGAGTGCGGGCGCAACCGCGCTTTCTGTCTCCGCGCGTGCCGATGCGGTACCGGCTGAAGTCTCACCCGACGCGGCGTATGCGACGGTGCTGGGAATGCTGCGCAGTTGGGAGAAGGCCGACCATGACCCGCGTTGATGCAAGGGGCGGGCGAGGAGGATTTTGCGAGACGCGCGTTGGGGCCTGGCGGACGGTTCTGACTGCAGTGCGAGTGCAGATCGCGCTGGGGTTGCTGCTGGGTGTGGGTGCGGCATGGGCGAGCGGGCCGCGCTGGGTGACTGGGCCGCCGTATTTCACCGCGCCCAGTGGCACTCCAGTGAGATGGACCACGACGAGTCCGCTCTACTTCACCGACCCGGGAGATTTAAGCGCGACGGTGGACCACGCCGCCGCGGACGCGATCGTGGCTGACGCGGCCAATGTATGGAATGTGCCGACTTCGGCGATGACGATTGCGCATGGCGGCGTGCTGGCCGAGCATGTCAGCGGGGCGAACACCTATCTTGGCACGAATGGGCCAGTCTTTCCGGCAGATGTGCAGAGCGCGAACTCTGCGGCCATCCAGATTGCGGTGATCTACGACAGCGATGGCTCGGTGACGGACATGCTGTTGGGCGGCGGCGCGAGCAGCCCGGCGGAGTGTCGTCAGAACGGGGTGACGGAGAGCGTGGATTCGATCACGCCGTCGGGGTCGATCGAGCACGCCATTCTGATCCTGAACGGGCGCTGCACCGGACCTGCGCAGCAGCAGCAGTTGCAACTGCAATACCAACTGGAGCGGGCGTTTGGGCGGGTGCTTGGGCTGGGCTGGTCGCAGACCAACGACAACGTCTTCACCCGCAACCCGCGTCCGACTCCCGACCAGGCGCTGCACTGGCCGATTCTGCATCCGATCGACATTGTGTGCGGAGCGTACACCTATCTGTGCCTGCCCCAGCCGTTCACTCTGCGCGACGACGATGTTGCGGCGATCTCCGGGCTTTACTCGTATGTGACAAGTATCACTCCAACGATTCCTCCGCCCGCTCCGGGAAAAATATGGACCTACACGCAGGCCAGCATCGTGTACGGCACGTTGAGCTTTCCGACCGGCCAGGGGATGCAGGGGGTGAATATCGAGTTGCAGCGCCAGCAGGGCGGCTGGAGTATTCCCGAGGCGTGGGACGACGTCTCTGCCGTGACTGGAACCCAGTTTCAGTGGAATGCGGGAAACCCGGTCACAGGGGCCAGCATCGGAATCGCGGAGAGCATGGGATCGACCGACCTCAAATGGGAGGGGTACTACGACTTCCCCTGGGTCCCGGACATCGACCCTGAAGGGGCGCAAAACGGTGGGATGTTTATTTACCTCAATACCGAGGCGATCAATCCTCTGTATATTGGCGCGTACTCGGTGGGGCCCTACACGACTGGCAACGTGGAGCCTTCTGGGGCACCGATGAGTCAGCTGCAAAACACATATCCGACCGTACCCAACTGGCTGCCCTGGGATCCGCTACAGGGCTATTTCCCGGCGAACGATGCGGCCAGCAACTGCAATACCGGCGGCGATGGCGTGGAGTCGGCCCCTCTGCCGGTTGCGGCGGGCGGATGGTGGACGGGAGTCCTGTGCGCTCATGGACACACGGCGTGGTCCAGCTTCAACGCGCAGGCGGGGCGGACGGCGACGCTGGAGGTGACGGCGCTCGATGAGAGCGGACTGGCCACCACCGCGAAGACGATGCCGCTGATCGGCGCGTGGGCGACGACCGACCCGACGGGAACTCTGCCTACGGTTGCGGCGACCCAGTCCGCCTTCAACACGATGCAACTGGGAATGACGGCGACTGGCGTGGCGACGACACAGGCCGAGGGTGTGCGCTTCGTGATTGCCGATGCGCGCGGCGATGGACGACCGGACTTCGCGTACCGGGCGCGAGTGCTATATGCGGACTCGGTTGCTCCGACCAGTACCAGCACCAGCGGCGGGCAGATCACAATCAGCGGGATGGGATTTCGCGCGGGCAATGAGGTGACGGTGAACGGCGTGGTGGCAACGGTGGCGAGTTGGACGGCGACGACCATTGTGGCCGTGGCCCCGCCGGAGAGCGCGTTTTCGTCGAACCCCACAGGGCCGGTCGATGTTGCGGTGGTCGATCTCTCGACCGGAGGAACCACCGTGATGACAGGCGCGCTGAGCTACGGCAGCGAAGCGGCGGACGGGATGACGCTGGTCTCCGCGCCGTCGGGGACGGTTGCGGTGGGGACGCCCGCATCGGTGCCGTTTGCGGTGCGCGTGCTCCAGGGCGACGGAGTGACGCCGGTCGTGGGGCTTCCGGTGACGTTTACGGCGAGTGGCGCGACGCTACAGTTCGGAGCGTGTACGGCGGCACCCTGCGTGGTGCTGACGGATGCGAGCGGGACGGCTTCGACTGGGGTGACGGCGACGGCCTTTGGCGCGGTGACGATGCAGGCGGCGGCCGTGGGCACCAGTCAGACGGCAAGCTTTCTTGCTGTGGAGCGCAGTGTGACGGCGTTGCAACCCGTGGAGTCGATTGCAGCAGGCGCGACCGTTGCGTGGACTCCGCAGGTGAGCGTAATCCAGAATGGCGCGGCGGCTGTGGGGACGGAGGTGGACTGGACGGCTTCGGGCGGGATGGACCTGGCGTCGGGCTCGAGTCTGGTGACGGCGCAGGGCGTGGCGCAGATTGCGGCGGTCGCAGGACCTCTGGCGGCAGGCGCGCAGGCGACGGGGCAGGCGTGTGCGTGGACGGCCCAGTGCGTGAACTTCACCGCGCAGGGGGTGGACGCGTCGGCGTGGCGGCTGGTGGTGGTCAGCGGGGCGGGCCAGGCGGTGACCGGGACGTTTGTGCCAGTGGTGGCGATGGTGACGGACGGAGGCGGCAATCCGGTGGCTGGCGCGCCGGTTGCGCTGCATCAGACGGTGAATGCGGCTGCCATGCCGTGTCCGGCGCGTGGGCGCTGCCCGATGGTGCCGGTGCTGGGCAGCTCGGCCACTTCCGCGGTCTCGGACGCGAACGGACTGGTCAGCGTAACGCCGACGCAGCTTACGGGCGTGGCCGAGGTGACGAATATCGCCGCGGCGACAGGGACACAGGGCTTCGCCTCGCTGTCCCTGGAGCAGGGGCCGTAGGGCTTGAGCGGCTTTATCGTCGGGGTATTCCAGCCCAGATGTGCCGAGACGTTATATCTTGGATAAAGGAAGATTGCGGTCGATGTGTCTGAGCGGAGTCGCGCGGATGCCGGTTCAGGAGAATTGTGTCCGGCCAGCACGCGATCGAGCCGCACCCGATTTGGAGATCAATGCTCAGGATGACGAAGAAGATTGCGATGGCAGCGGTGTTGGCGACTGGTGTGCTGACGATGGTTGGCGGAACAAACGCGCAGGCGCAGACCAAGCTGGGGCCAGCCGCGCCCGTCACCTACGACAACAAGTACGAGGTGTATGGCGGGCTGAACTACATGAACTTTCAGGCTGGCCAGAACCTGCCGAAGCGGATGAGCTTCGGCGGCGGCGAGTTTGAAGGCACCTACTGGCTGACGGGCAGATGGGGGCTTGCGGTGGAGTATCGCGGCGAGGCGGGCACGACGCAGGTCTTCCCGAACTCGAACGACTACGGCTTTCACCATCCGCTGGTGTACATGAACATGGGACTGGTGGGAGCGCAGTTTCGCGGGCCGAAGAACCAACATGCGGCGCTCGACCTCCACGCGTACGGCGGAATGTCGCATGGCGTCTTCGACGAGGGCACGGCCAGCACGTCGGTTGCTCCAGGGGTGCCACCCCTCCCAACGTCTCCGGCTTATAACGCGAATCAGGTCGGGCTGTACAGCGACCATACCGCCCCGATCTTTGCACTGGGAGGCAGCGTCGATATGAACCGCTCCAAGAACTGGGCGATTCGACTCTCGCCGAACCTGATTCTGGAGCACTTTGGGACGGAGACGCGCACGTTCTTCGCCATCTCCGGCGGAGTGGTCTACCGGTTTCCGTTGAAGAAGAAGTAGAGGCAGGGCAGCATGGAAGCGATGAGGGACCTGTTGCGCGGCAATCTGCGACGGAGCCTGCGCGGCATTGGCGAGGAAGACCGTCTGGCAGCGGCGTGGACGGTGGCCTGCGGGCGCGCAATGGCGGAGCGCGGCTCGGTGGTGGGCTACGCGGCGGGCGTGGTGCGGGTCGAGGTTGCAGACGCGACCTGGATGCGGCAGATGAACTCGCTGCGCAGTGTACTGGAGCGCGAGATGGCGCGCATCGCTGGCCTGCCAGTGACCGCGATACACTTCCAGTTGAAGAAGAGTTGAGGAGATTCGTGCATGGCTGAGGTTGCGGGCGTAAGTATGGATGAGGTGTTGCGCGTGGCGGAGCTGGCGAACCTGGATCTGACCGCCGACGAGGTGCCGCGGATGCAGCACGACCTGAACTCGGTGCTGGGCCACATTGCACAGTTGAATGAGTTGGACACAACCGGCGTTCCGGCGATGGCCCAGGTGGGCGAGATGCTGGGCGCGGAGATGGAATCGACGGGCGCAGGTCTGCGCGGGGATGCGCTGCGGGCGTCGCTGGACCGTCAGGCAGTGATGTCTGCCGCACCGGAGAGCGATGGGCGCTTCTTCAAGGTTCCGAAGGTGATTGAGAGATAGTGGTGAGTGGTGAGTGAACAACGGGAGATTGGATTGGGAAGCGCAACGATTGACTCTGTTCGAAAAGCAATTGCGAGCCGTACTACGACGGCGACGGCTGTGGCCGAGCAGCACTACGCGCGGATCGCGGCGGAGGACGGGCCGGACGGCAAGGGGATCAACAGCTTTCTGGCGCTGAGCCGGGAGCGGGCGATGGCGCAGGCCGCGAAGATCGACGCGCTGGCCGCAAAGGGCGACGCGCTGCCGCCGCTGGCTGGCGTTCCCGTGGGCATCAAGGACGTGTTGACGATGACCGGCTCGCCCGCGACCGCCGGGTCGAAGATTCTGCAAGGGTACAGGCCGCCGTACGATGCGACCGCGGTGACACGGCTGGAGGCGGCGGGTGCGGTGCTGCTGGGCAAACTGAACTGCGATGAGTTTGCCATGGGATCGTCGAATGAGAACTCGGCGTATGGCGTGGTGCGCAATCCGCGGGCGCTGGACCGCGTGCCGGGCGGGTCGAGCGGCGGCTCCGCGGCGGCGGTTGCGGCGGGGTTTGCGGTGGCGACGCTGGGCACGGACACGGGCGGTTCGATCCGTCAGCCAGCGGCGTTCTGCGGCGTGGTCGGCGTGCTGCCTACCTACGGGCGGGTCTCGCGGTTCGGGCTGATTGCGTTTGCATCGTCGCTGGACCGCGTGGGGCCGTTTGCGACCAACGTACGCGATGCGGCCACGCTGCTGGGAGTTCTTGCGGGCAAGGATGAGAAGGACGCGACCTGCTCGGACCGCCCGGTGGGCGATTATGTCGGCGCGCTGGCGAAGCCCGTGAAGGGACTGCGCATCGGCGTCCCCGCCGAGTACTTCGGCGAGGGCCTCGACGCGGAGATTCGCGCGGCCATCGAGCGCACGCTGGATGGGCTGCGCGCGGCGGGCTGCGAGGTGAAGCCGATCGCGCTGCCGCATACCAAGTACGCGATCCCGACCTACTATGTGGTTGCGACGGCGGAGGCCTCGGCCAACCTGTCGCGCTTCGACGGAGTGAGGTTCGGCCTACGCGCGGCGGCTGGAAGCGCGGGCGCGCAGACGCTCACGGCGATGTTCCGCGAGACGCGCGACCAGGGCTTCGGCGCGGAGGTGAAGCGCAGGATTCTGCTGGGGACGTATGTGCTCTCGGCCGGGTACTACGACGCGTACTACCGCAAGGCGCAGCAGGTACGGACGCTGCTGACGCGCGACTTTCTGACGGCGTTCGCCGAGGTGGACGCGATCGTCGCGCCAGTGACGCCGACGCCCGCGTTCAAGCTGGGCGAGAAGACCGACGACCCGGTGCAGATGTATCTGGAAGACATCTGCACAGTGGCGGCGAGCCTGGCGGGAATCTGCGGCATCAGCGTTCCCTGCGGCGAAACGAAGGCTGGACTGCCCATCGGCGTGCAGATCATGGGCCGCCACTTCGACGAAGAGACCATGCTGCGCGTCGCGCTGGCCATCGAAGACAGTTCACAGTTGTGATCCGGTGTGCCGCACATTTCACTCACGGAGGGTCCGTTCTTGACTGTGAACCGTGAACTGACAACGGACAACTTGGCGGTGCGGCGCATCGTCGCTTTCGATGTGGGCGACAAGCGGATTGGCATCGCCGTGACCGACCCGCTGGGCTATACGGCGCAGCCCCTGTTGACGCTCTACCGCAAGACGCCGCGTGCGGACCTGAAGTCGATTGGCCGCCTGCTGCGCAAGCATGAAGTGACGGAAGCCGTGGTCGGCAATCCGCTGAATATGTCTGGCGAGGCAGGGCCGCGCGCACGCAAGGCACAGGAGTTCGCGCAACAACTGCACGCGGAGTTCGGCATCGCCGTGCATCTGGTCGACGAGCGGCTGACCACATGGGAGGCGCATCAGTTGCTGGACCAGGCCGGACACAGCCGCCGCGGAGCATCCGGCCGACAGGAGCGCAAGCGGATCATCGACCAGGTGGCGGCGGTGCTGATCCTGCAATCGTTTCTGGACGCGCGGGCGAGCCAGGCGGCCCGGTCGGCCCAGGAGTGATGGGCGCCTCGGGGTCCATGCGATCTCCCAGAGGACGCCGTTGGGCAGTCGCCGAATTATTTCTCTGCGAGTGTAGACTTCTGCGCTTTCGCCAGCGTCTGTCCTGGTAGCTGCTCGATAGGCCGGACGGCGATTGCGGAGCGCGGGAATGCAGATGGCACCGGAAGATATACAGATGATCGACACGACGGCCCTCTCGCTGGGCAGCGGGGCGCGGGCCAACCCACTCGACGATCTGGAGAGTGTGGTTGCGCTGTACCAGTCGCGCGTCTTCCGCTTTTTGCTGGCCACGCTGCGCGACCGCGACGCCGCCGAGACCCTGACGCAGGAGACGTTTCTGCGAGCTTGGAACGCGAGAGAGAGCTATCGCGAGGACTGCTCGCTCGCGACCTGGCTGATCCGCATCGCCCTGAACCTGGCGCGCGACCACACTCGCACCGGACGCTTCCGCTTCTGGAAGCGTGCCTCGGCCAACGCCGTCGATGCTGCGGAGGTTGCGGCCAGCGTGCCGAACCGCGAAGGTTCCGCCGAGGCGCACCTGATCGCGCAGCAGCAGGTGGCGAGCATCTGGAAGACGGTCGGCGGCCTCTCCACGCGCCAGCGCAGCATCTTTCTGCTGCGCTTTCTGGAAGAGATGGAGATTCCCCAGATCGCCCTCGTTACCGGACTGCCGCTGGGCACGGTCAAGAGCCACCTCTACCGCGCGCTGGGGGCCGTCCGTGCGCAACACAGTACCCCATCCAACGACAACACATTCCATGGTTGCACCCCGAAGGAGACGACTTGACTCCTCAACTGACAGCGACACCTGAAATGCTTGACGGGCCGCATCTCGGCACGCCCCACCTGACGGAGGAACAGTTCAGCGAACTGCTGGCCTGCTCCGCGGAGGCCGCGGCACCGGAGGCGACGCCCGCCCAGGCCCATCTGCTTCTGTGCGAAGCATGTGCCACGGAGTTGGCCAGCCTGCGCGAATCGCTCTCCCTCTTCCGCCAGGCGAGCAGCGCCTACGCCGACGACCAGTTGCGGCACAGGCCGCGATGGACCATACCGGACCGGCGGGCGCTCCCCTCGACGCTCGTGCGGGCGTACTGGGTCGCCGCCGCCGCGATGTTCCTGACCGCGCTGCTGCCGCTACAGGTGCTGCGTCGCCATTCCGTTCAGTCGCCGCCAGCGGTCGCCGCCAGCGTTGCGGAGCGCAGCTCACAATCCGACGAGGCGCTGCTGGAAGACGTCAATCGCGAGATCTCCGCCTCGGTGCCAACTCCGATGCAGGCGTTGGCCGATCCGACCGCGACCGCCGCCTCGTCCAGCATTGCGACATCCAATCCGACTTCAAACCAAAGGAAGGACTAATATGAACCCCCGACGAACTCTTCATTCCCTGTTCCCCCTCGCCGCATTCGCTCTGTGCAGCTCGATTGCCTTGTCACAACCGACGCCGGAGCAACCGCCGCAACCTGCCGCCGCATCGCCAAACGCTGCGCAACCCTCGACCGCACCGGTCCAGCGGCACGCTCCGGTGCTGGTACACAAACAACTGGTCCTGCATCTCACTCGCGACCACTTCCAGCCGTGCGACAGAATGCGCAACCATGACGAGATGGGCGGCGGCTTCGGTGGAGCGCAAGGCGGTGGCATGGACGGGGGCTTTCATATAGCGCCTCCTGGGATGTGGTGGAGGAGTCCCATGGTGGTACAGAAGATCACCCTGACGCCCGAGCAGGTGAAGCGCATGGACGGCATCTTTGAGCAGAGCCGCCTGCAACTGATCGACCTGAAGGCGACCGTCGAGAAGCAGGAGGTCCTACTTGAACCGATTCTGAGCGCCAACCCGCCCGATACGGCAAAGGCCACGATTCAGATCGACAAGGTGGCCGAGGCGCGCGCCGATCTGGAAAAGGCAGACGCGCGGATGCTGCTCGGTCTCCGCGGCGTTCTGACCCCCGAGCAGTGGACCAAGCTCGAGGAAGGACGCGGCCCCGGAGGGTTCGACGGTGCTGGTGGGCGTGGTGGTATGGGTGGATTCGGAGCAGGACGCGGCCAGTAGAAGGGCCGTAGGAACAAAGCAAAGCCCGCCGCGATGGCGGGCTTTGCTTTGCGTTCTGCCGTTGCGCGTGCAGGCGGTCTCGCCGCGGCGTGTTACTTGCGGCCCTTGACGACTTCCTGCGCGGCCATTGTTGCACCGACTGGGACTGGCGGGATCTCCGCGGCGACTGTAGACGCGCCGATGCCCAGCTTCTTGCGCAGCTCGGAGTCGACTCGGGCGAAGACTTCCTTGTTCTCCTTGAGGAACCCGCGCACATTCTCCCGGCCCTGCCCGATGCGTTCGCCCTGGAAGCTGTACCACGCGCCGCTCTTGTCCACAATGCCGTGCAGGACAGCGAGGTCCAGCGCATCGCCCTCGCGCGAGATTCCCTCGCCGTAGAGGATGTCGAACTCGGCGTCGCGGAAGGGAGCGGCGACCTTGTTCTTGACGATCTTGACCTTGGTGCGCGAGCCGACGACGACGTCGCCCTCCTTGACCGCGCCGATGCGGCGGATGTCGATGCGCATCGACGAGTAGAACTTGAGCGCCTTGCCGCCGGTCGTCGTCTCGGGGTTGCCGAACATGACGCCGATCTTCTCGCGGATCTGGTTGATGAAGATAAGGCAGGTGCGCGACTTGGAGACCGTTCCGGTGAGTTTGCGCAGGGCCTGCGACATCAGCCGCGCCTGTAGACCCATGTGGGAGTCGCCCATCTCGCCGTCCAGCTCGGCCTTGGGGACGAGGGCGGCGACCGAATCGACCACCAGAACGTCGATGGCACCGGAGCGCACCAGCGCCTCGACGATCTCCAGCGCCTGCTCGCCGTAGTCGGGCTGGGAGATCAGCAGGTTGTCGATGTCCACGCCCAGCTTGCGCGCGTAGGCGGGGTCGAGCGCGTGCTCGGCGTCGACGAAGGCCGCGAGGCCCCCAGCCTTCTGCGCCTCGGCGACGATCTGCAGCGTGATGGTGGTCTTGCCGGAGGACTCCGGTCCGAAGATCTCGATGACGCGTCCGCGCGGCACTCCACCTACGCCGGTGGCCGCATCGAAGGAGATGGAGCCGGTGGAGATGACCGCGATCGGTCCCACCGCTTCCCTCGACCCGAGGCGCATCACCGAGCCTTTGCCAAACTGTTTGTCCAGTGCTGCGAGGGCGGTTTCTATTGCTTTGTTGCGGTCATCGGCCACGACGTCATTCTCCTTGTTGGAAGGTCAACACGGATTCTAGCACCCAAAACGGTGTTGGGCGAAGAGAAAACGAACTATTCGGCAATTCGACGTGAAAAGTGGCCGACTCCCCCTATGAAATAGGGCTCATGCCTGTGCGGGGGTGGCGTCGCTCGCAGGCGGAGTTGGTTTCGCAACCGCCGCCGGCTTTGCCTCGGACTCCGCGGTGGGCTTCTTCGGCGCTGCCTCAGCCTTCTTGGTCGGAGCGATGATGGCGTGCAGCGTGGTGCCTTCCATGCGCGGCATGAACTCCACCATTCCCGCGTCGCCGATGTCCAGAATCAGTCGGTTGACGATCTTGTAGCCGAGGTCGCGATGGGCCATCTGGCGGCCCTTGAAGCGCAGGGAGGCCTTGACCTTGTCTCCGTCGCCCAGGAAGCGGATGGCCATGTTCTTCTTGGTCTGGTAGTCGTGCTCGTCGACGGTGACGGAGAACTTGACCTCTTTGATGGTGATGACCTTCTGCTTCTTGCGCGCGGCGCGTT
>VFSW01009116.1_pt1 | contig 14177 bp, 11 predicted proteins | sample 5358111 | NCBI WGS metagenome assembly VFSW01 (sample SAMN11554181, study PRJNA540505) | mine drainage metagenome | isolation source: sediment from site ElyBrook_90M | place: USA: Ely Copper Mine, Vershire, VT | collected 2017
ACATGAAATACGTATCAATTCTGATCGCAGGAGTCTTAGCGGTCGTCGCGGTCGCAGCCACGGGCCAGGAAGCATCGGCCCCCTCTACAGGGAATGGTTCCTCCACTTCCCCTGCCGTTACAACGCCGGCTTCGACATTTCAGGAACGCAATCCTCGGTATCGAATTCGAAAGGGAGATACTCTCGATCTGGATTTTGCGCTTTCCCCCGAGTTCAACCAGACAGTTGCGGTGCAACCGGATGGATATGCCACTCTCAAGGGGGTTGGAACAGTCTACATTCAAGGGCAAACTATTCCAGAGCTAACGGAGACCCTCAAGACCGCTTACGCGAAAGTCCTGCACGATCCTGTGATCGTAATCGCCTTGAAAGACTTCGAGAAGCCTTACTTCATCGCCTCAGGCCAAGTGGCAAAGCCGGGTAAGTACGATCTGCGCAGCGATCTCACCATTACTGAAGCGCTGGCGATTGCTGGAGGCTTTGGGGATAAGGCCAAAACTTCCCAGGTGGTGTTGTATCGGCAGTCGCCAAGCGGGAACTTTGAAGGGAAGGTCTTCAACGTTAAAAAGTTGTTGGCCTCTCGTAACTTGTCTGAAGATCCACAGCTATTGCCGGGCGACATGCTCTATGTTCCACAAAACGTGTCTTCCAGGTTTCGTCCCTACATACCGACGGCCAGCATGGGCGCCTATTACAACCCCGCGATGTATTGAGGCATGAATCATCATGAAAACAGAAGGAATTGAAGCTGAACGTTACATGCACCAATCACTCCCAACGCCGCGCGACATCTTTGCGATCCTATTTCGCCATTGGAAGGCGATGCTAGTCGCCGTGGCGATCATCGTGATGGCGACCGTGGTGGCAGGCATCTGGACTCCGAAGTACGAAGCCAAAATGAAGATCCTCGTCCAAAGCAAGCGGTCGGACGCGGTCGTAAGCTCGTCGTCCATCACCCCTGTCCAATTCAGCGGCAACCAAGTCAGCGAAGAGGATCTCAACTCTGAGGTAGAGTTGCTCACCGGCGACGACCTGCTCCGCAAGGTTGTTCTTGCGACGGGTTTAGGAGGCCAGCATGGCGCACCCCTGTCACCCAGTGACGATGTAGGCATTGCGAACGCCGTTAGCATCTTAAGCCACGATCTCAAGGTCGAAGCAATACGCAAGACTCATGTGATCTCAATCCGCTATCAATCGCGTGATCCAAGGCTGGCATCCGCGGTACTTAACGCATTGGCCACGGCGTACATTGAAAAGCATACTGAAGTGCATCGCCCTACCGGCGAATTCAAATTCTTTGATCAACAGGCAGAGCAATTCCATGAAGGCCTTGAGCAAGCGCAACAAAAGCTGACGGCCTTCTCGATGGAACGCGGCGTCGTATCTGCACAACTCGAACGCGACTCTGCGCTGCAGAGGGCTAACGAATTTGAGTCTAACGCACGTCAAGCGCAGGCTACGGTGGCTGAGACCGAGCAGCGGATTAGTGCTCTGCAGCAACAGTTACAGTCTGTCCAGCCGCGTATGACGACGTCGAAACGCACCTCCGATAACCAGCAACTTCTCGGACAATTGAAATCGACGCTGCTTACCCTTCAGTTGAAGAAGACGGAACTGTTGACGAAATACGATCCTGGCTATCGGCTGGTACAGGAAGTCGACAAGCAGATTGCAGATACAAACGCCGCCATCACAGCTGAGCAGAGTGCTCCCGTTCGCGAAGAAACGACAGATCAGAACCCCAATTACCAGCTTATCCGGGAAGAGCTTACCAAAGATCAGACCGACCTTAGTGGGCTAAGGGCACGTGAATCGTCTGCCAAAGCGATTGCAGCGCAGTATCGGGAGTCAGCTCGCAACCTCGACCAGGACAGCATTATTCAACAGAACCTGTTAAGAGACGCCAAAACTCAAGAAGATGGCTATCTCTTATATATGCATAAGAGTGAAGAAGCGGGCATTAGCGACGCTCTCGATCGGCGTGGCATTTTGAACGTCGCGATTGCTGAGCAATCTGTTGTTCCGGGTGTCCCAACCAGGTCACCATTGATCGCCGCGATGTTTACGCTGGTGCTGGCTTTTGCAGGAAGCATCTCCACGGCATTCGTAATCGATCTGATGGATCCTTCGTTCCGAACGCCGGACGAGTTGGCCGGCTATCTGCAGACACCGGTCCTGGCCGCACTGCCAAAGGGCAGAGGGTGAAGTAATGTTGACGCAATATTTCGGATTTAACGAGGACCCGTTTGGTGCCACTCCCGATCCGCGATATCTGTATTCCAGCCGCACACATCGCGAAGCGCTCGCGTCGCTTCAGTACGGGTTCTACAATAATCGCGGATTCACCGCTCTGATCGCGCCCCCAGGAATGGGCAAGACGACGCTGTTATTCCATTTTCTCGATCACATTCGAGAAAGTGCCCGCAGCGTGTTCATATTCAATACCCAGTGCGACTCCCGAGAACTAGTCAGTTACATCCTTCGTGACATTGGCATAGACCCGGGTGCGAACGGCGTGGATATGCACGAGCAGTTGAATGGTGCTCTCACTGCAACTGCGCGCGAAGGGCGCAAATTCGTTCTCGTGATTGACGAGGCGCAGAATCTATCCGATGCTGCGTTGGAAACGGTCCGTTTACTCACCAATTTCGAAACATCACGAGCCAAATTGATGCAGATAGTACTAGCCGGGCAGCCCCAGCTCTCAACCAAACTGATAAGTCCATCCCTCGTCCAGCTTCGACAGCGCATCTCGAACATTTGTAGGCTCGAAGCGTTTTCAAAAGAGGAGACGATTGCCTATATCGGCCACCGGCTTGCTGTTGCCGGCTATGCAGGCCCTCAACTATTCACAGACGAAGCCCTCAAACAAATCACCAACGGAAGCCAGGGAATTCCACGCACCATCAACAATTTGTGCTTCAATGCGCTCTCTCTCTGCCAGGCGATGAGGCGAAGGAGGGTGGATGGTGACATGGTGGCTGAAGTAATCGCCGACCTGCGATTAGATTCTCCGGTGATAGAGACCTCCCTTGTCGCGGCCGACGTCGCCATGCGCAAGTCTGCTGACGGTGAACCGCAGCCAGAGGATAACTGGTTCACAAAGTTCAGGGTTCCAGCATTGGCAGCACTCCTGCTTCTTGGTATAGTGGGCGCGCTTGGAGCCTCTGAGTTCTACAATACCCGATTCGTAAAGCCTGGAAATACGAGCGTCTTACCAGCACCACGTCCTGCGCAGGCCCTAGCTCAGATTGCATCCGTCAACAAAGTTGCCGTAGCTGCCTCCAAGATGGCGCCGATTGAAATCACGGTTGAATCTAAACAAACGCTCAGCGACATCTCGGTGCAGAAACTGGGAGGATTTGATAGTGAAGTCCTGCATCAAATTCAGCAGCTCAATCCCAGTCTCATTGACCCTAACCTTATTCAGCCGGGACAGAAATTACTACTCCCAAAGCACCCGGCCTCACCCCCACCAGAAACCGTGCCGTCAAAACCTTTCGTGAGGAATCTTCCATGAGTCGAAATTTTGAACTTCTAGCGCAAATCGAATCGGAGATTGGTGTCGCTGTTGAAAGCGGATCTAGTCGCGCGGATCATGTTTCCGGAAAGGCCATCGCCTCACCCGAGACGGTTGAAACCGCAGGCAATGATGAGATTCTACAACTCGTGCAGCGCGTGTTTCTCACGAGCACAGGCGTGGCACCCCATCAGGTTGTCTTCTGTGGAGTTGAGAGGGAAAACGGCAGTAGTTCTGTATGCGCGCGTGCTGGCCGAAGCTTAGCGGCCAACACTTCTCATCAGGTGTGTCTGGTCGATGCCAATCTCAAGTCGCCCCGGCTCTCTGCGCTCTTTGGGGTTCCGGCAATGCCAGGCATCTCGCGTTCCTCTTCCATGCGGGAGCAGTGTGTCCAGATCGGCGACAATCTCTGGGTAGCAGGATCTCATGTGCTTGCCGCCGCATCTGACACCCTTCCATCAATCAACGAACTCAGATTGCGACTCGCACAGCTTCACCACGAGTTCGAGTACATCCTTATCGACGCGCCGGGAACCACTGTAAACGGAGATGCTCCTCTTTTGGGCCAGATCACCGACGCTGCGATCCTCGTTATTGAAGCGGACTGTACTCGTCGGCTGACCGCGAGCAAAGCAAAGCAATCCCTCGACGCCGCCGGCGTTCGGCTGTTGGGAACCGTCCTCCATAATCGCTCCTTCCCGATTCCGAAGAGTATCTACGACAGACTCTGATCCTCGAAGTGAAACTTGGGAATGATCCATGGATGTGCAAGCTTGGGAGCACAGGACCGATTGCGCCGGTGCCCCCACTCGATCAAGCGGCCGCGACGATCAACATTGAGGAAGATATGACAAGTCAACAGGATGCCACGTTCACTGGTCGCTATTCTCAGGCGACAATCCTGCCGCCTCGCGTGCGTACGCTTGGAGTCTCCGGTCTTCTGAATTCAATCATAATTAGTCTGCTTTCGGTCTTTGTCTTTGTTCTGCCGACGGACCTGCGAATATACGACGGTAAATCGATAGCCATGAGGGCTGGCTATTTGTGCGTCATGTTAGGACTGGCCGGCGTCGTCAAGCGTGGGTCCTTCACTGTTCCATCTCTCGGTTGGTGGTGTCTACTGGCCTTTGTAATCTGGTCGACGTGCACGCTGGCATGGGCAACGTACCCCAGTTTGGCCATCCATAAGGTCCTCACCTATTGGGCGCTTTTCATTATAGGAAGCATCCTTCCCCAGTACGCCTGGGATCGTCAAGTGCGCATGCGCATGTTCGACGCCTACATCGCTGGATGCTGGTGTGGAGTTATCGGCGTCTTCATGCAGTATGCATCCGGCGTGCCGTTCACAATTGAAGGGTCACTCGAATTCGAGGGACGATATAGCTTCAGCACAGATCCCAATTATCTCGCTCTTGCATTAGTCATCGGATTGCCGATCGCAGTCCATCGAGCTGCCTATGCCGATGCTCTTTGGAAGAAACGACTCTTGTTTGCGTATGTTCCTGCGGGTCTTGCGGCGATCGTTCTCACCGGATCCCGCGGCGCCGTGATTGCGCTGCTCAGTGCAGTTGTTGCGTTTGGACTCTTTACCACAGTACGGACGCGTGCTGCGTTGTTTTCGGGCGCGGCTCTGTGTCTAATCCTCGCGTTTGCTATTCCGTCTGACCTTTTGGGGCGGTTCGTAACGATACCTGATGAACTGAGCCACGGAACACTATCAGATCGCAGGGAACTGTGGGACCGAGGAACAGCTTTGGTAGAGGAACATCCGCTACAGGGTATAGGTGCGGGCGCCACGGCCGGCGCATTTTCTGTCGCGGCGCACAACACCCCGTTGGAACTCTCGATGGAGGGAGGCCTCGTCGGCTTCGCATTGTTCTACGTCGCTTTTGTTCTCGGTCTATACAAAGTGTGGAGAGTCAATCGCCAGGAGCGTCTTGTTCTACTGGTGATCTGCGTAACGTGGCTTGTGGGTACATTCTCACTTAGTTGGGAGGTTGACACCGTGACATGGTTCGTCCTCGCAATGCTATTTTCTGCTGGATCGCTAAAGGAAAGGAACTTAAGCGCGAGTGGGATGCGTCCGGAACTTGCAATGTGAGCAGGTGCCCGATACCGCAATTCGCAGCGGAGTATAAGGAGAGCGTACATGCGAGTATCGATTGTTACAACAACATTAAATGCACTTCCATATATTATCGAGACAACTCGGTCTGTCCTTCAGTCCACCTATCCCGACTTGGAGTACTTGATCATAGACGCTGGATCAACGGATGGAACCCTTGAACACCTTCTTAGCATCGAGGACGAGCGGGTGAGGGTTGAAGTACTGGAGGGCGCGCGTCAATATGACGCCGTGCATTGGGGATTTACACATGCCACTGGGGATGTGCTGGCATGGCTTAACGGTGATGATCTTTACTTCCCGTGGACTATCTCGTGCGTCGCACGGCTATTTACCAATTTTCCAGATGTTGAATGGATTACAGGGTTGCCTTCATTCGTGAACGCAGAAGGACACTGCACGGTCATCGGGACTTTGAGTTCTTATCCCACCAAATACATTCAGAACGGATGGTTCAGCGAATTTGCATTTGGAAACCTGGTACAAGAGAGCATGTTCTGGCGTCGAGACCTGTATGAAAGAGCAGGCGGGTTGAATCTCAATTACAACCACGCTGCAGACTTCGAACTGTGGACACGCTTTGCCCGTCATGCCCCCCTGGAGGCGGTCAGCGTTCCATTGGCTGCTTGGCGCAAGCACTCAAACAACAGGTCCATCACTGGATTATCCGCATACCTGAAGGACGTCGAACATGCCAAGGCTACCTTGCCTTCCATTGGTGGAATCAAGGCATGGCTTTGCCAACGCAAAGTGACAAAGCACGCACTCCGTTTGCTGGAGTGGCATAGAACTCCATGGATCTATTTCTCCTTGACCGAATCTCGATGGAAACGAGCCACTGCCATCAGGCCTATCTCAAGATACAGCCTCCAACAGTTGAGGATGGAATATCTGGCGGCCACGCATGGAAATGTCTCGCTATAGCTGCTGCTATGAGACGTCGGTTGATTTGCTACATGCGCACCGACTGAAAGGGTAATCCGACAGCCACAGTTGATGGAACTTGTGATACCTGAGGAAAAGGATCTTAATGCGAATCGCACAGGTGAGTCACAATCTAGAATGCGGCGGTTCGATGGCTATGGTAGTGGCCCTATCCTCACAATTCGCTGAGCAAGGGCATGAAGTCGACGTGGTGTGCACCGATCGTCAGACAGGTAGCGCCCATGAACAGCTTTGGCGCGATTGGTTGAACAAGCGCGGCGTGGCTGACCGGTTTCTCGGCAGGAAGCTTGGAGATCCTGGGCTTACGACGGCCGCGAAGCTCTGGTGGCTAGTCCAGCGCAGGCACTATGATGTGGTTCATTCTCACTTGCCCATGCCGGATGCTATGGCCGGCCTCTCTCGTCGCCTTGCTATCAGTCGCTTTGTGCATGTTCTCACCGTCCATAACACACAAGAGCCGCGCTCCTATCTGCTCTCGGCGTTCGGGAGTGGCGCGAACGTCGTCTACTGCTCGGAGGCCGCGCGCAAGCGGAATCCGGTTGCCGGTTCCTCAAGCACTGTAATTCCGAATGGCATTGTCCAGTCGCCCGTCGCATCAGTCTGCACAATGGCCGCTGAGACAAGGCGAATGCTCGGTTTACCAAAAGACGCCATCATTGTGATTGCTGTCGGGCGAATGTGCCAGCAAAAGAATTTTGACTCCGCGATTGATGCGATTGCGATCCTCAAACAGCGTGTCATCAACAGGGATGTTCGATATTTGTTTTGCGGGGACGGTGGAGAGAAGGAGCGGCTGGTGGCCCGAGCCATGAATATGGGGCTGGGCGCTGTCATACAGTTCTTAGGAAACAGAACCGATATACCGGCGTTACTCAACGCAAGTAATGTGTTCCTGAGCACATCCATATATGAGGGCATGCCCCTCACTGTGCTCGAAGCTTTAAGTGCGGGTCTACGGTGTGTTCTCTCTTCAATAGACGAGCACTACGAGATTGCAAGAAATATGCCCGGCTGCACGTTCGCACCTTCAGATAGCCCTGAGGCAATTGCATCGGCGTTAGAAGCTGCGATTAGTGATCCGGTCTCTGCTACCGTACTTCGTGGCGAGCGAGATCCCTATCTTGAGAGGTTTTCAATTGACACATGTGCGGCCTCGTACTTGCGCCTGTATCAATCTCTGTGCCTGCCGCGATTGTCCTCCGCAAGAGCCGCTCTTTGAAATCTCGATTCAACGACAGCGTCACATATAGCAATTGGCCAATATGCGCATGCTGAAGTCGAATAGGCAAGCTGAAATGCAGTTATTCACAATTCGTGAGAGTGTGGGGGGTAGATGAACGCAACGTGTAATGAATCTGATGTGAAGACCCTTAGTGGCGCTGTTATAGGACTCGGTCGAATGGGTCTGACCCACCTGGCAATCCTGAATACTCATCCGGCAGTCGCACGACTCTCTGTCGTTGACTCCTCATCATGTCTCGGGAAGGCCGTTCAGAGGAATCTCGGTCTCACTTATTATCCGAACATCGACGAACTCATTGAAAAGGACTGCCCGGATTTTATGATCGTGGCAACTCCGACAAGCTCACATTCGGCGATTGCAAGAACGGCGATCGAGAAGGGCATCCACGTCTTCATTGAGAAGCCACTAAGTATGTCGGCCAAAGAGAGTGCGTTCTTGGCTCAGTTCGCCGCGTCACGCGGCGTAGTCGCTCAAGTCGGCTATGTCAATCGCTTCAATGAAGTCTTTCAGGCAGTTCAGAGTCTGGTTCAATCTGGAGAGCTCGGCACGGTAACACATGCTTCGTGTGAGATTCGTTCTCCTATGGTGATGAAAACAACCGAGAGCAGTTGGCGTTCGAAAGGGAGTGAAGGCGGCGGATGCCTCTCCGACATTGCTACCCACGGTGTCGATTTGCTGAATTACTTCGTGGGTGCGCCAAAAGAGGGGATCGGGGCCTCATTACAGTCGTTGGTCTCAAAGGGAGTGGAAGACCGCGTTGACGTTCTTCTCGCTTACGATGGTTTTCGCGGATCGATGCATGTAAATTGGAGCGACCCATCCTGCCGAAAGCCAGCCTATCGCATCAACATCGAAGCCTCGAAAGGAAGGATCGTAGCCGATCAGCACGCCTATAAGGTATTCAGACGCGAGTCGGCGGGACGGCGACATTTGAATGTCTGGACAACGGTTTACATCACCGATATTGCAAAACCGGTAAGGATGTATGTGCGCGGCAATGAATTCACGAGGCAACTTGACTACTTCATCGACAGCGTGATTTTGGGTCGTACAGAAGGAATCAGCGGTTTTCAATCGGCGATGGAGGTTGACCGGGTCATTGAGAACATCCGTCACGCCGGATCCACAGCGAGGGCAAGATGAAATTGATCTTTGGAGACAATCAGTTCTTTGGCATCAATCACATGTCAGAGGAAAAAGCTCAGGCGCTGTCCGAGCGATTTTCTACGGTCAACTCAATGATAAAGGTTATCGATTATGCCTACGATGCAGGCATTCGCGACTTCATGTTCACAACGCATGACAGGGTTAGAGAGATATGCGATCACTTCCGGATGTGGCCCCAACGATACCGTGATCTTAAGCTGTATCCTGCGATGCCGTACGCTCATAAGTACGCAAATCTGGTAACAGATAAAGGCATCGCGGGAGCCGTGACTGAGGTGCTACGGGGGTCGGAGTCCGCCTCCAGTGCCCTTCGAACTGTGATCAGAGCCGGGGTGGGTGCACTACAGCAAGATCCTATCGCAGTGATGCGTCTGCTGATTGATGCCGAACTGCAGCCGTTTCGAGGGCTGCGGGTTGAGGCCATATTCCTGCAGAATATCGTTACTGATTTGTTATTTGGAATGGGGGCCCGCAAGGCACTCAAGGAATTTGTGAGTTATGCAATGGGAAGGTACGGAGTGGATGCTGGCTTCATCACAATGAACCTACCAGCATTGTCTAAATACCTTATTGAGTGTGGTATTGAGCGCCCGCTCATTTGCGCTAGCTTTAATAAGTCTGGATATTTGATGAATCCGTCCAGAGAGAGTTATGAGGCGGCGGTCCAGGAGGATAAGCAGAGGTTCGTTGCCATGTCTGTCTTTGCTTCGGGCGCGGTACCCCCGGATGAGGCGGCGGACTATGTTTCCGGATTCGACAAGATCGAAGCGGTGTTGTTCGGCGCGTCATCAAAGGAGCATATCGAGGAAACGGTCGAAATGTTCCGGGATCTGCCGGTGGCCATTTCGGCTTAGGGGGAACGATGGAAGGAACAGCGATACATGCAGCAGCCGGCGCCAGCGCCCGGCGAGTAAGAGTTTCCGGAGTACCGGTGACACAATGTTCCATGGTTGATGTATTGGAGGGCATCAACGCCAACATTTACGGTGAGCGTCACCCTGAATACATTGTCATTACCAATACTGAGTCGATGTATTTCGCAAGGCGAATGCAGGAACATGCCGAGTTTATTGAGGGCGCGACTTTCTCATGCTGCGACGGGGTTGGAGTAGTGCTTGCCGGAAGATCGCAGGGCGTAAGCGTTCCTCGCATCTATGGATCAGCTCTCGTGAGAAGCGCCTGCGATTACGGCGCCCAGAGAGGCTGGCGGCACTTCTTCTACGGAGGCCGGCCAGGGGTTCCGGAGATGATGAAACGAAACCTGGAAACCCGCTTCCCTGGAATGACCACTGCCGGAATGTACTCCCCGCCTTTCAAGGCACTGGATGCTGCAGAAGATGAACAAGTTGTGGAGATGATCAACATGACCAAGCCCGATATTGTGTGGGTCGGCCTTGGCTTGTTGAAACAAGAGCGATGGATTGCAGCACATCTTGGAAGGGTTCATGCCCCCTGGATGGTTGGAGTAGGGGCTGCATTCGATTACCATGCAGGTACCGTAAAGCGTGCTCCACTGTGGGTTCAACGCGCTGGATTCGAGTGGTTGCACAGGGTCTGGCACGAACCGAGGATGCTCGTAAGAAACTATCGAAGCTTTGTATTTCTCGGCCAATCGTTGTTTGCGCGAGGTTGACTCCGAGGATAGCCCCTGGCGCCGTGCCTTGGTCGTATCGCTAATGACTCAGGACTTCTGCCGGAATTGCAGAGCCCAGCTTCTACTTGAACAATGCTCTTCGCGAATCAATCGAACAATCGCAATTGACAACGCATATCGTGTCCTTCGATTGGCTCCCTGATCGAAGATGCGGAAATGCCCCTTCACCTGTTTGGTGCCGCTGACTGCTCGCGTATTGACCGACGCCTCTATCACGTCAACCTATGTCGTGTGCGCACATTGCAAATCAGAATCCTCTCGGACGTCATTGGCGACGCTCTTCGACTCGATCAAAACTGAACTCTTCGCGTTAACAAAGCCTTGGATAGCAGTGAGGTGCAACAGATGGTCAAGATGATTAGGCCTTTCAACAAACCAATTACTGTCGCTCGTCCGGCACTGCCGCCATTAGAAGAGTTTCGAGAGGGCCTGGAGGGAATTTGGAGCCGGGTATGGCTGACCAACGATGGTCCCTTGGTCCAACAGTTCCGTGACGATCTGATGGCGTTTTGCAGAACTGACAACCTTTCCCTGTTTACGAATGGAACGCTTGCCCTTCAGATCGCGCTCCAGGGAATGGGCATCACAGGGGATGTCATCACCACGCCATACACCTTTGTGGCCACGACCCACGCCCTCTTTTGGAATAAGATACGACCGGTATTTGTTGACATTGAGCCAGACTATTATTCTTTAGATCCAAAGCTGGTCGAAGATGCGATTACCCCGTGGACGAGCGCAATTCTCGCCGTGCACGTTTACGGGCAGCCATGTCAACTAAACGAACTTGAGAAGATTGCACAGAAACATGGATTAAAACTGCTTTATGATGCCGCCCATTCCTTCGGAGTAGAGGTTTACGACAAGCCGATAGGGCATTTCGGCGACCTCAGCATGTTCAGTTTCCACGCGACTAAAATCTTCCACTCCATAGAAGGTGGAATGTTGACCTTTCGGGACCCCGGATTGCGCCGCCTGTTGGATTATCTGAAGAACTTTGGCTTTGAGAACGAGACTGAAGTAGTCATGCCCGGGACGAACGCAAAAATGACTGAGTTTCAGGCCCTGATGGGCCTGCTTCTTTTGAAGCGAGTCAATGAAATGATCGAGAAACGCCGGACGATTGACCGTCACTACCGTCTTAGGCTTTCGCAAATTCCAGGTATCTGCTTAGTCGCTCCTCCGTCTGAAGGTGTCCGCTACAATTACGCCTATATGCCGGTGCAAGTGGATGAAGATGAATTTGGCCTGACACGTACGCAGCTATATCTCAAGCTGCGTGACTATAACGTGTTTGCGCGTCGCTATTTCTACCCAATAATTCCGGACTTTCCATGTTATCGCGGAATGTTCGCAGGTGCAGACCTGCCAGTTGCCCGACGGGTGGCCTCACGAATCATCACCCTTCCGATCTACAGCGACCTGGCGCTGGACGACGTAGATCGCATCTGCGACATGATTGAATACTTCCACTCCCGTGCGCGCTCTGGAGTTGTTTCGGCCGCCGGCGCACAGTATCGTGCCTCCCCTTTGACAGCTACGGTGGCATGACGGTGAATTCTCTTGTCGACAAAAGCCAAAGTCGCTTGAAGTCCAGATCGATCACCGCGCTGCGCTGGAGCGCGATCGATGTTGCAGGTCGTCAGTGCGTCACCTTCGCTGTAACGCTGATCTTGGCCCGCTTGCTCTCTCCCGCAGAGTTCGGGCTGATCGGGATGCTTTCGTTATTTGTCGCGCTCGCCAGCTCTATTGTAGATAGTGGACTTGGGTCGGCTTTGATTCAGCGTCAAACTCTCACGGAGGCTGATAAGTCTTCAGTGTTCTACTTCAACGCCGCAATGGGCGCCGTGATGGCAATGGCTGTTTTCTCTATAGCTCCATGGGTTGCTCAATTCTATCGGCAACCAGTTCTCTTGCCGTTGACTCGGTGGATGGCGCTCAACTTGTTCATCGAGTCGTTTGGAGTGGTTCAGGTTGCACTCCTAACGAGGAAACTTGATTTCCGGCCACAATTCAAGGCTGGCTTTGCAGCTCTCATCATATCTGGAGTAGTAGCCATATGGATGGCGTCGAACGGCTTCGGGGTCTGGAGCCTGGTTGCACAGACGCTCATCTCTACGTCGGTCTTCACCTGCCTGATCTGGGTATTATGTTCTTGGAAACCGGCGCCGATCTTTCGTTTGAAATCGCTGCTCTCACTCTACGGATTTGGATCGTTCCTGTTACTTTCCGGACTAATAAATACCCTCTTTGATCGAATCCAGTTAGCAGTCATTGGTAAGTCCTTCTCGGCAATGCAGCTGGGGTATTATACCCGCGCTTGCAGCACTCAGCAGTTCCCCGTTAGCTTGCTATCAACGGTTGTCACGAGGGTCACATTTCCGGTCTTCTCGCAGGCATCTCACGACGTTGCTTTGTTACGAAAAGGCGTTCACACATCTTTGATCAGTCTCATGCTTCTTACACTGCCGACCATGCTGGGACTCGCGGTGGTTGCCAAGCCACTCGTTCTTGTTCTGTTCGGCGCTAAATGGGTTCCATGTGTGCCATATCTTCAGATCCTTTGCATTGCAGGTGTGTTTTGGCCGATCCATATCGTGAACTTGAACGTGACCATGGCTGTCGGCAGAGCAGATCTCTTCTTGCGGCTGGAGATCGCAAAGAAACTACTGATTGGCCTCGGGGTCGCCTGCACATTCCGGATCAGCGTGATCGCAATGGTATGGGCGGTCTTGATTGTTTCAATGCTTTCCGCTGTAGTGAATACCCATTACAGCAAGTCTCTGATCGGATACGGGGTTCTGAGGCAAATGATCGACCTGGCGCCCTACGTCGGCATCTCTGCTGTGATGGCAGCTGTGACGTGGGTCGTGAGCGCCTTGCTCAACGGTCATCCCCTCGTCCAGTTGATCGCGTCGATTGCCACGGGCGGAGTCCTCTATTTCTCCATGTGCCTATTCCTGAAGTTAGAGGGAGTTCGCTTCGCAATCGCTCTCCTCTTCTGGCGAAGGCAAGCTTTCTCTCTAACGTAACAATTGTGAGGCGTATCCGCTTGATCGGTTTAACGCCCAAAGGCAATAACTCACACCATGATCTGACTTCCCAATGCTCCATGCGTGGGTTAGGCCTCGCGCTGCCGGCTTATTGCTTCGTGAGATAGGCGCCCCCGACAATGAGACAGACCAACCGCAGTTGACGTATCGCGCCGACTGGCAACACATTAGCTAACGAGGAGCCTGACCATGACACTGGGAATAATGCAACCATACTTCTTCCCATATCTAGGTTACTTTGACCTTATAAACAGGTCAGATCGTTGGATCGTGTTCGACACGCCGCAATACATGCGCGAAGGGTGGGTCAATCGAAACAGAATATTGCACAGCCAGGAAGGATGGCAATACATCATCGTCCCCCTAAAGAAGCACAGCCGGGAAACGCCCATCAACAAGATTGAGACAATCGACACTCCGGACTGGCGACGCAGGATTGTGAATCAATTCACGCATTATAGAAATCGTGC
>VFSW01009117.1_pt1 | contig 14176 bp, 12 predicted proteins | sample 5358111 | NCBI WGS metagenome assembly VFSW01 (sample SAMN11554181, study PRJNA540505) | mine drainage metagenome | isolation source: sediment from site ElyBrook_90M | place: USA: Ely Copper Mine, Vershire, VT | collected 2017
TCGGCTTTGGGCTGCACCCGTATTTCTCGAAGCTTTCGGGCGACACAGGCACTTGTGTAGTCTTGCCAGCTAACTACGTGATGGACTATACATCTGATCTGCTGCCGACCGGGCGGCTGATCGCGGTGAGCGGTACGCAGTTCGACTTGCGTCAAAAGGTGGTCCTGGGGGCATTGGACCTTGACCACGTCTTCACGGGCGTGCCCGAAGGGAAATGCGCCCGGATATATTACGACAGCCTGCATTTGCAGGTGCGGTTGGTGACTACCGGCGATTTTTCACATATGGTACTGTATTCCCCGCGCGGTGAAAGCTATTTTTGCCTGGAAAATCAGACCTGTTCAACAGATGCGCATAATCTGGCAGATCAGAATTTTCAACAGGAATCCGGGCTGAAATTCGTTCCAGCGGGGAAAAATCATACTGGTTCGGTATCTTACTCAATCATAAGGGAAGGGTGAAAAATGAAAATCGATTTCCATTACCATTACGCGGACAAGGAAGGCTTCGTGGAAGGCCTCCTGAAGGAAATGGATGATTCAAATGTAGATATTACTCTTTTAATGGGAGGGCCTGAGGAAGCCTTTTGGGAATACATGAACTGCAGCTTTGCCAAGAACGAGAAAGTGCTTAAAGCTGTAAAAGCTCATCCCGACCGGCTGATCGGCAACGTCTACCTCGATCCGCGTGAACCGGACGCCGCGGATACCTTCGCCAGGTATATGGACGCAGGCTTTAAGAGCGTCAAGATGTTCCCTCCAGTCGGGTTCATGCCGGATGACGAGCAGTATTTCCCGCTGTATGAGAAGATCGAGGCGCAGGGAGTCCCGCTCCTGTTTCATGCCGGCCAAACCAACATCCAGGTTATTAGCAAACAACCGGGAGTACGCAAAGCCACCAATTCCAAATATTCCTACCCTCTGAATTTCGACATGATCTCCAGGCTGTTTCCCAGGATGCCCATCGTGCTGGCTCACATGGGCTACCCGCATTACATCGAAGCTCGCAGCGTGGCGCATGCCAACCCAAACGTTTACCTCGACATATCCGGGTCGGGCCCCTGGACTGAAGGCATCTCGATCACCTTCAATGCCCTGGGCGGGCATGCCTTCATCCCGATGGATTTCAACCGGGTCATTTGGGGCAGTGACAACTGCCTGACCCAGGCCGAACACATTTCCCGCTCGGATGTTTATCTGCGGCAGATGGGCGCCACCTCGCGTGACAAGGTCCAGATATTTGGCGGCACAGCCATGAAATTATTGGGATTGGAAAATAAATAGCAAGTACCAGAAGGTGGGGTCATAATGGCTGAAACCCTGAAAGTAGGTATCATCGGCGCGGGTTGGATCGCCGGGCACCATATGAACGGTTACCGCAAGAGCGGAAAAGCTGAGGTTGTCGCCGTTTCGGATTGTAATGAGGCCAGGGCGCGTGAATTTATGCGCCAGAACAACCTCAATTGCAAATACTATGCGGATTACAAGGACCTGCTGAAAGACAGCCAGGTCCAGTCCGTATCGATCTGCGCCCCCAACAAATACCACAGCGAGATGACCGTGGCAGCCGCCAATGCCGGCAAGCACATGCTGGCCGAAAAACCTTTCGTCACTAACGTGGAAGAGGCCAGGCGATCTTACGCGGCTCTCAAACAAAGCCGGGTAAAGTGCGCAGTCGGCTACCACCGCCGCTTCAACCCCATCAGCAAAGAAATCGTTAAGCTACGCGATGAGGGTAAACTGGGCAGCCTCTATTTCGCCCAATCGGACTACGTCCACAACCTGCCGGATGAGCTGCCCATCTGGGACTGGATCGGCAAGAAAGAATTTAATCCCTCCCTGTTCCACGCCGGTGGTGGACATTGCGTGGATACGATCCGCTACCTGATGAACGACGAGATTGTCGAATGCACAGCCTTCGTGAGCAACCTGAACTACCCCGCCTGCGAGACGGAAGCCGAAACCGTAGCGCTGTACCGCTTCAAACATGGCCAAATCGGTAAGGTCATGTCTCTCGTATTAAAACCGGTCAATGCATTCACTTTCAACATCGAAGTCTACGGTACGCATGGGACTATGCGCAATAACCGGCTCATTTTGGACAGCATACCTGATTTCAACGATCCAACCAATCCAGATAACGAAATTGTTTACCCGAACTGGATGCCGAACAACACGGCCGGGATCACCGAACCCTGGGACGTGGAAGTGTGCGAGTACGTCGATTGGGTGTTGGGTGATAGTGAAGGCAAAGTGTTGTGTAAAGCCATTGATGCCATCCGCGTCGCCGAGGCGTGCTGGGCGGCAGTCATTTCCAGTGCCGAACACCGTGTGGTGAAGCTGCCCCTGGTGGAGTTTGATTGAGCGATCCAATTCTTGTCCTGGTCGATGCGCAGGCTTCTGAGCTGTTTGGCAGCTATACCGGTGAGATACTAAAAGCAGAAGGCTTTAACTGCTTCCGGATCAGGCACCTACAAGAAATCACCCTGGAATTGTTAGGTGAAAGCAACCTGGTCATTTTAACCGAGGCTGAACTGACCCCTGCCCAGGCTGCTTTGTTACATGCCTATGTGGATGAAGGGGGTTGCCTGATCGCTTTCCGTCCGGACCAGAAAATCAATGATCTTTTCGGCATTTCCGCCTCAGGTAATTTGATAGAAGATGGTTATCTGCGTCTTGACCTGGACAGGCCAGTTCAAGATGGGCTTACTTTAGAATCGATGCAAATCCATGGCGCGGCGAATGGCTACGCCATGGTTTCTAAAACGGCCCTTTCTCTGGCTACTTTATTCAGTGACTCAGCCACACCCACCCCTTACCCGGCCGTAGTCAGCCATTCTTATGGTAAAGGGAAAACGGTCGCATTCGCCTATAACCTGCCCAAGAGCATCGCCTATACTCGCCAGGGCAACCCAGCCTGGGCCGGTCAAGAAAGGGACGGCATCCCGGGTATTCGCGCCGCTGAATTGTACCTGGGTTGGGTCGATACCTCAAAGAATCATTTCAACCAGGCGGATGAGCAGATGCAGCTTTTGTCGCGCCTGATCGAAGACCTTATCGAAGATCGCGAACCGCTCCCGCGTCTCTGGTATTTCCCGGGGAATCGCAAGTGCCTGGTGATCCTCACCGATGATGGCGAGGATGCAGGGCTGGCTGAATTTAGGGCACACCTGGCGGATATCGAATCAAAAGGCGTCCGGATGACGATCTATCTAAAAGATCCTTCCATTTCCCCCGGCGAAGTGGCTAATTGGATATCACGCGGGCATGAAATCGCCTGTCACTTCGATGATACGGCTGAAGCGGACCAAACCACCTACGCGGGCATGTATTCTGTTGCCTGCGCGTCTGTCAATGCTCATTTGCAGGCCTATGGCTTTCCGCCCAGGACGGTGCGCAATCATTGGATCGTGTGGGTTGGTTGGACCGAACAGGCCGCCATTGAGGCGGGATTAGGCATCGGACTGGACTGCAACCTGTACCACTACGACCAGGGTTCCAGTCACGGCCATTACCTTGGGAATGCCGGTAATTTTACCGGCAGCGGTTTACCGATGAAATTTGTGGATAGAAGCGGCCAGATCATCGATATCTACCAGTCCCTGACCCAACTTCCTGACGAACAATGGCTGGAGGAGAATTTTTACGGCTGTTTCAAGATCCTGATTGACCGCAGCCTGGATTCAGAGGCATTCACTTTTGTCAATGTGAATTTCCATACCGATCGTTGGCAAAAATGGTCAAAGAAACCCGGCCTGGATATGTTGGATTACGCTAACCGGCGCAACGTGCCAGTGTGGACGGCCGAGCACGTGCTGGATTTCCTCAGGGCAAGAGAGGCAGCCAGTATCCATGATATACACTGGCGCGACCATAAATTAAGCTTCACCTTCGAGGTCCCCATTGGTGGGCAAGATTTGACGTTAATGCTGCCACACATTCACAATGGATTGACAATAAGCCGTGTGGAAGCGGACGGCGTCCGGCAGACCACCCGGCGGATGACCATCAAAGGCCGTATTTATACCATGCTAAGGACAGGCGCAGGCGGATCATTCGATTATTCGGTGGATTACCGGTAAAATATACAAATGGACAGGAGGCGCCATTTTGTATTACGAACAAAAACTCGATAATGTGCTTTTACTGCGCACCGTCAGAGATGAACGGGACGTTGAGCGCTATATAACTTTCAATTCAAAGTTCAACAACGTTTACGAAGGCTTGAATGCTGAACTGCTCTTGCATCATTTTCCTGGAGCCAGTTTCGATGACTACCAATTAATCGAAGACACGCAAACCGGCGAAATTGTGTCAACCACCTGCCTGATTCCGTGGGAATTCAAGTACGAAGGGATATCCCTAAAAGCCGCCCAATTGGAACAGGTCCTTTCCCATCCGGATTACCGCAGGCATGGATTGGTCAGGATTCAAATCAAGCGCTTCATGCAAATGGTGAGTGAACGGCAGTTCGACCTGAGTTTTATTTGGGGCATTCCCTATTATTACCGGCAGTTCGGATATGCCTATTGCATCGACGGCAGCATGTTTGAAGCCCTGCCCGCCTGGCGCATCCCGGATGTGGTCGAAGGCATAATCGATCCTTATATTCTGAAACCGGCCGGGCTCGAACATATCCCAGCCCTGGCTGAGGTTTACAACAAAGCCGCCAGATTGCTGCAGTTTTCCGCAGCCCGCAGCCAGGCGCACTGGCAGTACCTGCTGAAAAATGCCAGGCTGCCCACCCAAATTGTGGAAGACCGCCGCAGCGGGCAGGTGGTCGGTTATATCAGCAACGCAAAAAAGGCCGATGATAACCGGATTTCGGTGATTGAAAGCGCTATTCTCAACCAGGATGTTGGGTTAGCCGTCCTGCGCACGTTTAGAAAAGAGGCTTGTGGTGAAATCCAGGTGAGCTGGCCGCGCAACAACACCCTGGTACGCCTGGCGCGCAATTTTGGCAGCGTGACCCAGACCGGATGCCAATGGTTGTTCCATATCACCGACCTGGCCGGCTTTCTAGTGAAAATTACCCCGGTGCTGGAAAAGCGCCTGGCTGCATCGGATTGTGAAGGGCTGACCAGGGATATCATTATCAACCTGTTCCGCCAGGCTTACCGGGTACGCTTTGTCTCCGGAAAAATAGCCGGAGTAGATGCGCTTGGTTTTGTGGATGCCTCGATGGGAGCCGACGGCGGTGACTTGTTAATCCCCCCTGAAGCGTTGACCAGATTGGTTTTGGGCTACCGCAAACTGGAAGAGCTCAGGGACGCCTGGCCGGATATCGTCATCAAATCTGAGACCCGCCGGATCATCGACGCCCTTTTCCCGAAAATGGAGTCTTATTTATATACTCCCTACGCCTATTTCGAGTGAAACCAAATTTTTGATGTTAGGCCTCGGAGGATCAATCCATGGGATATATTCAAGAACTGCGCCAATTGGTAGGCCACCGCCCCATCATTATGGTCGGCTCGGGCGTCCTCCTGGTACGGGATAACCAGGTCCTCTTACAACGCAGAAAAGACAATGGACTGTGGGGAATTCCCGGCGGCAGCCTGGAGCCTGGCGAATCCTTTGAAGAAGCCGCCATTCGTGAGACCTACGAAGAAGTGGGGTTGGTTATCGATGAACTGACCTTATTCAAGGTGTATTCTGGTAAGGATCAGTTCTATACCTATCCCAATGGCGACCAGATCTACGATGTCGGCGTGGCGTTTATCACCCGAAATTTCCATGGAGAATTACAGGTCGATCCCGGCGAAGTCCTGGAGCTGGCTTTCTACCCCATAGCGGAATTACCCGACGACTTGAATCCGCTCGATCAACAGATTTTGATGGATTTACAGAAATCTAATAGTGCCTGACCCACGTGCAACCACACCTGAGGCTTGCTTGCATTTACACCCGCAACCTGGAGCGTAGAAGTGGCACGACGGACAGTTACCATAATCTCGACCGATCAGAACACAGTCGTGCCTGATAAACTGGATCGCGTATCCTCAAGGTCAGGCACGATTAGGTTTCATACGGATGTGATCTTTAGCAAAAGCCCGCTGCGATCTTCCTGGCCAGCAGGAGGGTTGTAGGTGTGATTCAATCTTCAAAAAGGGAAAATCAGAGAAAAATTTCTTAAGCAGTGCCATTATTCCTAACTAACCGCCGGTACTCCTTAGGGGTAACGTGCTCGATGCGTTTGAAACAGGTCGTGAAGTACTGCGAAGAATTGAAGCCCAGCGAATAGGCAATCCGGGTGATATCCATCTCCGAATTTTGCAATAAATCTTTGGCTTTTTTGATGCGCAGGATGCTCAGGTAATCCGGAACGGTGATACCCAATTCCTGGACGAATAAGCGTGAGAAATGCCGCGAAGAAATGCCCACCTGCCTGGCGATATCTTCTACGGTGAGTTGAGTACTGAAGAAATTGGCCAGGAAATCCAGTCCCAGGGTAACGTAGCGGTTCTTCGGCTTACCAAGCTCGTCTCTTGTTTCCGCGATGACTTTAGAAATCAAAACATACAGCTCGCAGAAATAAATTTTGGCCAACATATTGGATTGCTGGGAAGGATGCTCGTACTGAAAGAGAATGTGCTCCAGTGCGACCCTGATCTCTCCATTGTCCAGGAACCTCAGATAATCAATTTGGGGTTCTTTCACCTCATATAAGAAGCGCATATTTTGTTTCAAATCGAGGGGCGTGAAAATTGACAGATCGCCAGGCTTGAACACCAGGTCGATAATCTTGCAGCTTTCGTTTTCGCGCAAGAAATAGTTATGCGTAATCCTGGGAAAAATGAGCAGGCAGTCATTTTTCTTGATGCGGATGAACTGCTTATCGATACCCACATAGCTGCCCCCATGGATAACGTACACGATTTCGACCTGGTCCTCGTATACGTGGTTGCCAAATTTAAAACCTGGCTGGTTGATCTGAATGCCTAATGTCGAAATTGCCGGAGGCAGCAAGGGCTCAGACATCAATTTGGATAAAACGAAATCTTCGCTGTTCACAGTGTTAATTATTATACGGTTCTTTGTGATTTCCTGTATCCCTGAAATCAGATATGTGAACGTGCACATGCACGTTCACATATCTGATTTCAGGAGCTTTCCATGTTGGCAAATTGTCCGATTTTTTAACAAACTGTCTGGCGACAATCTCTTTTATTGAACGCTTTATTCTGTCAGGAGAGCAATAATAAATATATCCTCCCGATAATGGCAAAATGAGTGAAGACAACCCTGACCTCTCGTGAAAGAATGTGGCAAGCCCTCAACCACCAGGAACCAGATAGGGTACCCCTGGATCTGAATGGGACATGCTGCACTGCGCTGACACTCGAGGCTTACAAGAACCTGCGTGAATACCTGGAACTGGCGCCCGACGAACAACCGGATATTTCCAGCCGGGTGATGATGTCGGTGCGCGCTCGCCAGGATCTGCTGTCCCACTACCACATCGACACACGCACAATTTTCTTCAAACCACCTTCGGTTGGCGGCGTAAAGGAAATGCCGGACGGTTCGTACTACGACCAATATGACATCCGCTGGCGACCGGCTTCCTATTATTACGATGCAGTTGAACGGCCTCTGGCTATGGCGACAACCTACGACCTGGACCAGGCCGCCTGGCCGAATCCAAACGATCCGGGACTGGTAAAGGGATTGAGGGATGAAGTCCGGCAACTTTATGAAACAACCTCAAACTGCCTGGTGGCGGATATGCCGGGCTTTGGGCCCTTTGAAGCCTGCGGCCTGACCCGCGGCTACGAGCAATTTTTCGTAGACCTTTACACCGATCACGCTTTTGCCGAAGCGCTGCTGGATAAGTGCACCGATACCCTGATCGAGTACCTATCGGTCCTGCTTGGCGAGGTCGGCGATTTTATCCAGGTAGTTGCCATTGGGGACGACGTGGCCATGCAGACCGGGCCGTTCGTCAGCCTGCCTATGTACCGCCATTACGTCAAACCCAGGCACAAGAAGGTCTTCGATTTTATCCACGCCCACACCACAGCCAAAATTTTCTACCATAGTTGTGGCTCGGTGTATGACTTGATCCCGGATTTTATTGAAGAAGGCATCGATATCCTCAACCCGGTCCAGACCAGCGCCGCGAAAATGGACTTACGTCTTTTTCCCGACTCACAACATTCAACCCGACGTGACCCCCGGGCGCATCGACAGTATGTTCAAGGCGGTGCTTCGCCACCGGAATTATCAACCCACTTAAATCAAAAGGAGCAGGAACATGATCAAGAAATATGGGCAAGAAGAAATTGATAACCTGACCAAAGTCATCGAAAGCGGCAATTTTGCCGACCACGCTGGGGGATTTATGGACCAGCTCCGGCATGATTTTGCCAATGCTACCGGCGCCAAACACGCCATCACTTCGGCAACTGCCATGCTGCTGATGCACGCTATCCCGGGCGCCATCAATGCCGGCGGCGGCGATGAGATCATCTGCGACCCGGTCGTGCAGTTCCACGGGATTGCCTGCCTGCACAACAACGTGGTGCCGGTTTGGGCAGACGTCCGCCCGGATAACTTCCTGATGGACCCCGATAAGGTCGAAGCTTTGATCACCCCGCGCACCAAAGCCATTTGGGTGACCCATCTGTGGGGTTATGCCGCCGAGGTCGACAAACTGCTCGATATTGCCAACCGGCATGGCATTTACCTGCTGGAAGACTGCGCCCACGGCTGCCTGGGCGAATACAAGGGCAAGAAACTGGGCACGTGGGGCCAGGTGGGCACGTTCTCCTTCAACATGGGCAAACAACTGGCCACCGGAGAAGGCGGCATCGCCATCACCAACGATGATAAGCTGGCTTTCGAGATCAACCGGCGCATCATTTTCGGCGAGAGCCCGGAAGTATTGAGCTCCAATTATCGCATGACCGAGTTCCAGGCCGCGGTTGCCGTGGCGCAGCTCAAAAAAGTGCCCGCCTATCTCGAAGAATATCGCAAGTCGAAAGCCATCCTCGACGAAGCCATCGCCGGCTGCGAATGGCTCGACGCCCGAAAATTAGAGGACGGCACCGTCCTGGCGCCCTATTTCTGGAGCTGCCTCTTCCACGGCGAACGCAAAGGCATCGGCTATAACGTTTTCAAAGCCGCCTTGCGCCAGGCTGGCGCGCCTTACGGGACAGGCTTCCTGCAGGTGCCGGCTTATATGTACGACCTGTTCCGCATCCCCACCGAATTGGGTAAAAAGGGCTGGGTATACGAGCCGCACATATATGGAAACATCGGCGCCTGGGGCGAAGGCATCTGCCCGGTGGCGGAAGACGTGATCCCGCGCATCGTGCATACCAACAACATGGTACCGGTTGAGAAAGCCGCTGTATCTGCCCAGAAATTGAAAGAAGCCATCCAGCTGGCCGAAAGCGGGCAGGTGGCGCCGCTGAGCTATTCCGAGCTGGACAAGAAAGTCCTGGACGTGGTCAAGCAGTTCGGCCCGGTTGAGCCTAGCGAAGCCATCCACCACTTTGACCAGAATGGCTGGGAACACCTGGACGAACACAGCATGTTCACCCTGATGGAAGATCTACGTGACCGCACACCTTATAAGCTTTCGCATGCCGGCCCACGCAAATTTGCCTATCATGATCTGAGCCACTAGAATTTATCCTGTTTTATGAATGATGGGCGGGCCAATTCCCGTCCATCATTCATAAAACAGGCTCTTTAAAAGGATTTCTATGAAGAAAAACACCATCGGTTTGGGCGTAATTGGTTTTGGCAGCATGGGCCGCACAATTGAAACCCTGCGCGGCGTACCCGACCTGCGCTACGAGTTGCGCGCTGTATGCGCCGAACACCCCGAAAAGTTGCAGCAGCGTGCCCAGCAGGCACGCGTGCCTTTCTGGACCACCGATTACCGCGAACTGGTGGCGCGTAAAGATGTGGATGTGGTGGTGGTCTATTCGCCCGACTACCTGCATGCGCAACATTCCCTGGCGGCCATGGCAGCCGGTAAACACGTGGTTTGCGGCAAGCCCAATGCAGTCACCCTCGAAGAGGCCAAAGAACTGGTCAAACAGGTGCGCCAGAGTGGGATCAAATACCTGGCAGCCTACACCTTGCGCCAGGACCAGCAGTACCTGGCGGCCAAAAAGCTTTTGGATGACGGCGACCTGGGCAAAATCATTGCCTTGGAGAGCCACTATATCCACGACATGCGCGATGTGTACGAGAATACCCCCTGGCGGCTGCAGGTGCCCCAGGATATGATGTTCGGCGGGTGCATGCACTGCGTCGATATTCTGCGCGCCATGGGCGGCGACGTAGATTGGGTGCACGCCAACGGCAACCTGGGCCACCTTACCCCCACCTATCCGATTGCGGACAATTTTTTCCTCAACCTGGCCTTTAAATCCGGCGCCATTGGCAGGGTATCCGGCCTGTACGGGGTCGTGCACGCCCCCTTACCCATGCACCAGTTTGCAGTCTACGGCTCGAAGGGCAGCCTGGTGGCCGAATACGGTCCCAATCAGATGCGCGTAGTGCTCGACAAGCTGGTTGGGCATCCGCCCATGGTCACCACCTTTGGTCGTGAGCCTGAATCCAGCCGTTTTGGTTATGGCTCTGCCATCGTGCGCTTCATGCGCCATTTTCAAGACTGCCTGGATTATGACCGCCAGCCCTCTCCCGATATGGTTGAGAGCGCCAGGTCAATTGCCGTCGGGGCAGCGGCCTGGGAATCGATCAAGACCGGCCAGGCGGTCAAAGTCTTCAACGAATTCTAGGTTTTCAAACCCACCCTTCGACTGCAGGAGAAAATAACATGGCTGCCAAAAAAGATGTCATCCGTTTGGGCGTGATCGGTATGGGGCTCAGTAATATGGCCTCGACCTTCACGCTCCTCAAAGACGTGCCGGATTTACGCTACCAGATCACCGCCATCTGCGCCGTACCCGAAGCGGCAGTCAGGCAATGCGCCGAGACTTTTCACGTGCCCTATTGGACGACAGATTACAGGGAACTGGTAGCACGCAAAGATGTGGACGTGGTATGTGTATTCTCTCCCGACCATCTGCACGCCGAACACTGTATCGGCGCATTGGAAGCGGGTAAGCACGTGGTCTGCACCAAACCGATGGTGACCCGGTTGGAAGACGCCCAGAAACTGGTCGACCTGGTGCGCGAGAAACGGGTCAAGTTCTTAGTCGGGCAGACCATGCGCTTCGATCGCCAATTTTTGAACGCCAGGAAGCTGTTCGATGAAGGCGATCTGGGCAGCCTGATTGCCCTGGAGAGCTTCTACGTGCACGATATGCGCCCGGTGTTCGAATCCACCCCCTGGCGCAAAACCGTCCCGCAGGACCTGATGTTCGGGGGGTGCGTGCATTCCATCGACGTGATTCGGGCTTTCGGCGGGGACGTCGAAACGGTGCACGCCGTGGCGGTCAAGGGCGGCCTGACCAAAGAATACCCCATCCCGGATAATTTTTTCCTCAACCTGAAGTTCAAATCGGGCGTCATCGGGCGCGTGTCTGGCCTGTATGGCATCGTCCATCCACCCACCCCGATGATGCAGTTCAACATCTATGGCACGAAGGGCAGTTTGCAGTCGGAGTTCACCGATAACGAACCGGGACAGGTGAAAGTGGTTTTTGACAATCTGTTTGGGCACAAGACCTACCAGGCGCAATTCGAGGCAGAACGCGATACCAGCGCCTACGGGCATGGCGCCACCGTCATCCGCTACATGCGCCACTTCCAGGACTGCCTGGATAACGACCTGTCCCCCAACCCCGGCGTGATCGACGGGGCCAGGGCCGTGGCAGTCGGTGTGGCCGCCTGGGAATCGATCAAAACCGGGCAGACGGTCAAGGTATTCAACGAATTTTAATCTTCCTTATTTTTATTGATAGCGTGCGTTGCACGCTATCAATAAAAATAAGGGGTATCCCAAAAGGAAGGCATAATCATGCGCATCGGGATTGCAGGTCTGAATGGACTCTACTGGCCGGTGGCTGCCGGCAACTGGCTGGCGAGCCGGCCGGATATCCAGTTCCTGGCTGCAGCCAGCCTGGGCGAAGACAGGGCCAGCATCAAAGACAACCTGGGGCTTACCCCTGAAGAATACGCCGCCAAATATGGGGTCAAACTGTATGACCGGGCGGAGGAAATGATCGAAACCGAAAAACTGGACACGGTCATGCTCGTGAGCAGGCACAGCCAGCATGCCGGCTGGGTCGAACGGCTGGCTCCCCTGGGCGTTAATCTATATATCCCTAAAACCTTTGTAACCACTCCCGAAGACGCCGACCGCATCGTCGCCGCCGGCAAAACTCACGCGATCCAAATCGCTGTAGGCCCCAGCGCCCGCTTCCTGCCCCAGATGGCCGCCTTGAAAACCGCTCTGGCCGAAGACCGGATCGGAACACCCTTTGCGGTCAGAATCTGCCACCATCACGGCACAATCGACGTTTTTAATCAACATTACTTCTATCGTGACGCGCAAGAAGGCGGGCCGGAGCTGTCGCTGGGATGGTACGGCATCGATCTGGCTATGCATTTCATGCAGGATAAAGTTTCTTCTGTCTATGCGAAATATGGCAATTACACCTCGCCCGATAGCCCGTTCATGGACTGCGGGCGCATGGTACTGAGTATGCAACACGGCGGCACGGCTTCCTTTGACATGTATTTCTGCAACCGGGTCAATTACCCCTCCTGGCAGGTGGAAATCACCGGCCCAAAAGGTGTGCTCAGCATCCACCGTATCGAAAACTCCACCAAGACAGTGGTCAGCCTGGAAGATAAACAGGGCTACCATGCCCTTCCGCTGTCCGAGAACTCCCCCCAATGGGAAATGTTCTGGGTCGACGAATTCATCCAGGGTCGCCAACCCTCTCTGACCGCCGAGTACGCCCGGGAAGTCACTCTGATCTCCCTGGCAGCGCGTGAATCGGCTAATTATGGACAGGCTGTCACTCTGACAACTTAGTATCTATCCTAAAATTTGAAAAGATTCACTTTTTTATATTGGACAAGCCTATGGCTTGTTCAATATAAAAAAGTGATTTCTTATTTTTCGGATAGATTCCTCGGAGATAAAAAATGTCGAATCTTCTGTACAAACCGGATTGGGAAGAAACCAAACGGCATTTCATCACCTGGTGGGCCGGCGAACGCTTTGAACGCTGCGCCATAGCCGTGACGGCTCCAAAGGCCAACCGGCCTCTGATCCATCCCCCTCAGTCGCCCATCGACCCCATCCGGCGTTGGACCGACCTGGAATATATCTCAGCCCTCAACCATTACGAGCACGCCACCACCTTTTACGGCGGTGAGGCCTTCCCAATCTGGAACGGCGGCTCACCCGGCCATACCAGCCTGCCGGCTTACCTGGGCTGCCCGGTGGAGCTGGACATGGAGACGGGCTGGTGGAACCCGTTGCTTGAAACCGACGATTGGGACGTCACCACCCTTAACCTCCATCCGGAGAACTGCTGGTGGAAATTTGCCCTGCAAATGGCCGGCCGGGCGGTCGAGGAATCCGCCGGTAAATCCATACCCGACCTGGGCGGGGCGCTGTCTGGCTGCGGCGACGTCCTGGCATCCATCCGCGGCACCGACCGACTGCTGCTGGACGTAGCCTATTCCCCCGAGCGGGTAAAAGAAGCCGAGTTCTACCTGCTGGAGCAATGGTTCAAGGTCTACGATATTCTATACAGCCAGGTCCACGCCGCCGCCGAAGGTAGCACATCCTGGTTCAGGCTGTGGTCGCCGGGACGCTTCTACCCCACCAGCTGCGACTTTTCGTACATGATCTCGCCCAAAATGTTCCGCAACCTGTTCCTGCCGGTGATCGAGCGCTGGACCCAGGGCCTCGACCACAGCGTGTATCACGTGGATGGGGTGGAAGCCTTCAAACACATCCCGGCCCTGGCCGACCTGCCGGGTATTCAGGCATTCCAGATCCTGCCCGGGGCCGGCAAACCCAGCCCGCTGCATTACGTGGACACGCTGCGGCTGGTACAGGCCAGAGGCAAGAATTTGCACATTACCATTGGGCCGGATGAGGTCGAACCGGCGCTGGAAATGCTATCGGCGCGCGGGTTGTTTATCAGCACGAACTGTGAAAGCGAAGATCAGGCGCGGCATTTACTTAAGATGGCGGAAAAATTGTCGAAGGATTGATAAAAAACTGCCGC
>VFSW01009118.1_pt1 | contig 14176 bp, 12 predicted proteins | sample 5358111 | NCBI WGS metagenome assembly VFSW01 (sample SAMN11554181, study PRJNA540505) | mine drainage metagenome | isolation source: sediment from site ElyBrook_90M | place: USA: Ely Copper Mine, Vershire, VT | collected 2017
CGCTTGCCGTGGGCGCGAGCCAGCAGCTCACCGTCGTCGGCACGTACAGCGACGCCAGCACGGCGCCGGTGAGTGCGGGCTTGACCTTCGCCTCCGACAACGCCGCCGTGGCGACGGTGAGCGGCACGGGTCTGGTGACCGCGGTCGCGGCCGGCACCGCGCACATCGCCGTCAAGGATGCGTCGGTGACGCCCAGTCTGACCGCCCCCACCGTGACGGTCACCGTCGCCCAGGGCGGCGGCGGCACCAAGACTCTGGTGTCGATCGCGGCGACGCCGGCCACTCTGGCGCTCACCGCCGGCGCTTCCCAGCAAATTGCCGTCACCGGCACATACAGCGACGGCAGCACGTCGCCGGTGACCACGGGCCTGACCTTCGCGTCCGACAATTCGGCCGCGGCGACGGTGAGCGGCACGGGGTTGGTGACGGCGGTGGCGGCCGGCACCGCTCACATCGCGGTGACCGATACCTCGGTCACGCCGAACCTCGCGGCAACTCCGGTGACGGTGACCGTGTCGGGGCCGGTCACGGCCACGAACACGCTCAGCGTCACCGTCGATCAGGGTCCGGCGCTGCTCCAGCAGGCGAACGAGGTGGCGGCCAACATCCTCTATGCCTCGATCACGGTGTGCGTGCCGGGCAGCAGCACACAGTGCCAGACCATCGACCATGTGCAGGTGGACACGGGCTCGGTGGGCTTCCAGATCGTGAGCGAGGATCTCAACTCGGGCCTCACGCTGCCGGCGGAGACGGCAAGCGGCTCGCCGCTGCGCGAGTGCGTGCAGTTCGCCGACGGCTATACCTGGGGCTCCATGGTGACCGCCGATGTGACCATAGGCAGCCGCACCCTCGCGAGCTTGCCGGTGCATCTGATCGGCGATACGGCCGCTAGCGCCGCGCCCTCGAGCTGCAGCTCGGGAGCCGGGCCGGCGGAGAACACGGTGGCCACCTTCGGCGCGAACGCCATTCTCGGCATCGGCAACTTCCTCCAGGATTGCGGCAGCTATTGCGTGAGCAACGCGCCCTCGGCGCTTTACTACTCCTGCCCGACCGCGACGAGCTGCGCATCGACCACGGTCGCGCTCGGCGAGCAGCTGACCAATCCGGTGGGCGCGATGAGCGCCGACAACAACGGCGTGATCGTCGCGCTGCCCTCGGTCACGGCTCCGGGCCAGGCCACGGTCACCGGCACGGTGTATTTCGGCATCGGCACCGAGAGCGACAATGGGCTCGCGAGCGGCGCGACGCTGCTCGAGCTCGATCCGAACAACGCGACGCTGGCGACCACCTTCAACGGCGCCACGCAGACCGGCGCCGTCATCGACTCGGGATCGAACGCCTACTTCTTCAATGACAGCTCCATAACGGCCTGCGCCTCGCCGAACAGCTCGTACTTCTGTCCGGCCGGCAGCACGGCCTTGAGCGGCACGCTGCAGGGAGTGACCTACAACTCGGTGAGCAATACCGACACGCCGTCGGGTCCGCAGCTCACCGTGAGCTTTGCCGTCGATAATGCAGATACGCTGTTCGCCAATTCGACCTATGCCGCGTTCCCGACGCTCGGCGGCCCTAACGGCAGCGTCAACGGCGTGATCCTGGGCTTCGACTGGGGCCTGCCGTTTTTCTACGGACGGCCGGTGTACGTGCTGTTCGAGCAAAACAACCTGGGCACCGTGACGGGGCCGGCGATCGGATTCTGAGCGGGCCCGGGCGCGCACCGGCCGGCGCCGAGCACACAGGCGCGGAGCACACAGGCGCGGCGACCGGCATTGTTTTTGCGCTCGCGTCCTACCTCATGTGGGGGCTGTTTCCCCTGTACTTCAAGGCGCTGCGCGGCGTGCCGCCGCTGCAGATCCTGGCCCACCGCATGGTGTGGTCGCTGGTACTGATGGCCGCAATGCTCACGGCGCTGCGCCGGTGGAGCTGGCTTGCGACCTTGGGCTCGCGACCCGGCGAAGTGCTGCGCTTCCTCGCGAGCGCCACGCTGCTCGCCTACAACTGGGGCACCTACATCTGGGCGATCAACAACGATCATGTGATCGAGGCGAGCCTGGGGTACTACATCAATCCGTTGATGAGCGTGGTGCTCGGTGCCGTGTTCGTGGGCGAACGCCTGCGCGCGTTGCAATGGCTGGCCGTGGGAATCGCGGCGGCGGGCGTGATCTGGATGAGCGTCGAGGTCGGCCGGGTGCCGTGGATCGCGCTGGCCCTGGCCTTCAGTTTCGGACTGTACGGCTTGCTGCGCAAAACCGCCCTGCTGGGTTCGCTCGAGGGGTTGACGCTCGAGACCTTGGTGCAGTTTCCGGCCGCCTGTGCGTATCTCGCCTGGGAGGGCCGGCATGCAAGCGATGCGTTTCTGCAGGGCCCATGGAGCCTGCGGCTGCTGTTGATGGCGGCGGGGCCCATCACGGCGGTGCCCCTGTTGCTGTTCGCCTCCGCGGCGCGCCGCATTCCCCTGTCGCTGCTCGGCTTTCTGCAGTATTGCATGCCGACGGTGGTGCTCGGTCTCGGCGTCTTTCTGTATCACGAGCCCTTCGGCGGCAATCGCGCCGTCGGCTTCGCTCTCGTGTGGGTGGCGGTCGCGGTGTATCTGACCGACGGGCTGCTGAGGCTGCGCGCGTCCCGGGTGTAAACTGCGTCGTGTCGGGTCACTCGCACGGGAGGCGCAGGGCATGAGCAAGCATCAAGCGCGGATACACTGGGCCCGGGCGGCGGGCGAGCCGTTCGTCGATTCCCGCTATTCGCGCGCGCACGAATGGCGTTTCGACGGCGGAGCGATCGTGCCGGCCTCGAGCTCGCCGCACTCGGTGCGAATTCCCTTCTCCAAGGCCGAGAACGTGGACCCGGAGGAGGCCCTGGTCGCGGCGTTATCCTCCTGCCACATGCTCACCTTCCTCTATCTCGCCGCCAAGGACGGGTTCGTGGTCGATGAGTACGAGGACGCGGCGTACGGTGAGCTCAGCAAGAACGAGCGGGGCCGGCTGGCGATCACTCACGTGACGCTCGCGCCCGACATCACTTTCTCCGGCCTGAAGGCGCCGGCGGCGGACGACGTGGAGCGGCTGCATCATGCCGCGCACGAGGAGTGCTACGTGGCCAACTCGGTCACCGCGACGGTGGTGGTGAACGGGACCTGGCGCTGCGTGCGGTAGCGCGGCGCGAGTCAGCGGAGCTGGCTGTCCTTGCTGCCGCGCCGGTTGTAACCGCCGGTTCGGGCGGCCGCTTCGCGATCCGCGGCATCCTGGCACGCGACGCACAGCCGCACTCCCGGCACCGCTTCGCGGCGTGCCGCAGGGATCTCGGCGCCGCACTCCTCGCAATGCGTCAGCGAAGGCCCGCGAGCCAGGCGGCTCTTGGCCCTTTCGACGCCGTCCTTGATCGTGGCGTCGATCTGCTCCTGCACCGCTCCGTCGCCTGCCCAACCCGTCGCCATGCGCTCGCTCTCCGCTTTCGCGCCCTAAAGAAGGGACCTCGGGCAGTTTATGGCGATCCGCGGCGCGAATTGCAAGAGACAGGGTCTCAACGCGCGGCGCTGACGGCTTTCAGCGACTCGTAGAGGCTCTGGTGCCAGTTACCGTCGCAGGTTCGTCGCAAGGCATCTTCGAAGGCACCCAGGGTCGCGGTGTCGAGCACGGTCGACCCCGCTTTGGCCGTGGCGAAGCCCTGCAGCCAATTCATGATGGTATCGGCGCTCTCGCGATCGGATTTCTCGAGCTCTGCGTGCCGCGCCTGGAACTCGCGGCAGTTGAGCGTGTCGAGTTCCAGCGGCAGGTTGTTGCGCGGCCGCACGCGCATGATCGCATCGAGCAAGCTGCTCTGCGGATTGTCGAGGCACTGGGCGTCGAGGGCGAAACCGAACGAGGCGAGCGCATCGCTGTACAGCACGTGGGCCCCGGCGCGGGCGACGGAGTAACCGAGCAACCACATGACCATGTTGATGGAGTCCGGATGCGGCACCGGCGCTCGTGAGTTGAGAATCGCCTGGTGGTAACCGGCGCAGCTCAAGGTGGCCAGATTGAGCTGCAGGGCGGCGCTCGGCCGCGCCATGCCGGCGAGCAGCGCGAATCCCAAGGCGATGGTCGAGGCCTTCATGCGTCGATCCTAGCGTGATGCCAGCAGATTCTCGACATGGCCGGCGAACCGACCCGACAGCACCCAGCGCGTAGCCGCTTCGATGTCGGGCGCGAAGTAGCGATCCGCGGCATAGTAGGGCACTTCGGCGCGGATCGCGGCGTGCACCTCCTCGAGCGCCGCAGAAGTGCGCGCCGGACGGTGGAAGTCGATGCCCTGCGCCGCGCCGAGCAGTTCGATGCCGACGACCGCCGCGGCGTTCTCGGTCATTAGCCTCAGTCGCCGCGCCGCGTGGGTCGCCATGCTGACGTGGTCCTCTTGGTTTGCGGACGTCGGAATGGAGTCGACGCTGCAGGGCACGGCGAGGGCCTTGTTCTCCGACACCAGAGCCGCCGCCGTGACCTGGGCCATCATGAAACCGGAGTTCAAACCGCTGTTCTCCACCAGAAATGCGGGCAGTCCGCTCATTTTCGGATCCACCAACACCGCCATGCGCCGCTCGGACAGGTTGCCGATCTCGGCGATCGCGAGCGCGAGAGTATCGGCGGCGAAGGCAACCGGTTCGGCGTGGAAATTGCCGCCGGACAGCACCTCGCCTTGCTCGACGAACAGCAGCGGGTTGTCGGTGACCGCGTTGGCTTCGATCGCGAGCGTGTCGGCGGATCGGCGGATCAGGTCCAGGGCGGCGCCCATCACCTGGGGCTGGCAGCGAAAGGAGTACGGATCCTGCACCCGGCTGCAATCCCGGTGCGAGGCGCGGATGCCGCTGCCGGCGGTGAGCGCCCGGTACGCGGCGGCAACCGCGATCTGGCCCGGCTGGCCGCGGACGCGGTGGATGCGCTCGTCGAACGGCGCGTCGCTGCCTTTCAGGGCATCGACCGACATGGCTCCCGCGACCACGGCGGCGCTGAATATCTCCTCGGCCGCGAACAGGCCGGCGAGCGCCAGGGCGGTCGATACCTGGGTCCCGTTGATCAGCGCGAGACCCTCCTTCGGTCGCAGGGTTCGCGGGGCGAGGCCGGCGAGACGCAGCCCCTCGGCCGCGGGCAGCAGCCGGCCCCTGACCCTGACCGAGCCGACACCGAGGAGCACTGCGCCGAGGTGGGCGAGCGGCGCGAGATCGCCCGAGGCGCCGACGGAACCTTGCGAGGGAATCACCGGGTAGATTTCGTGGGCGAGCAGCGCGAGCAGCGCATCGAGCAGTTCCACGCTCACCCCGGAGTAGCCGCGCGCCAGCGCGTTGACCTTCTGCGCGAGAATCAAGCGCACCACCGGATCCGGCAGGGGCTCGCCGACGCCCGCGGCATGCGACAGGAGCAGATTGCGCTGCAATTTCTCGAGTTCGCCGACCGGAATCCGGGTCTGAGCGAGCAGACCGAAGCCGGTGTTGATGCCGTAGGCCGCGTCGCCCTTGGCGACGATGCCGTCGACCAGCCTGGCGGCCGCGGCGACCCGGGCGCGGTCCGCCGCGTGCAAGGACAGGGCGCAATGCCGCTCGTGGATCCGGCGCATTTCGGCGAGGCTCAGCGCCCCGGCGTTGATCTCCCGCACGGCGGCCACCTAAGCCCGACCGATCATGGGCAGGCGCAGCCCCTGCTCGCGCGCGCAGTCGATGGCTTCGCGATAGCCGGCGTCGGCGTGGCGCATCACGCCGGTGCCGGGGTCGTTCCAGAGCACCCGCCGCAGGCGTCGCGCGGCCGCATCGGTGCCGTCGCAGACGATGACCATGCCGGCGTGCTGCGAGTAGCCCATGCCGACGCCGCCGCCGTGATGCAGGGACACCCAGGTGGCCCCGGCCGCGGTGTTCAGCAGCGCGTTCAGCAGCGGCCAGTCGGACACCGCATCGGAGCCGTCACGCATCCCTTCGGTCTCGCGGTTCGGGCTGGCGACCGAGCCGGAGTCGAGATGATCGCGGCCGATGACGATCGGGGCACGCAATTCGCCGCGGGCCACCATCTCGTTGAATGCGAGGCCGAGGCGGTGGCGCTGCCCCAGGCCCACCCAGCAGATGCGTGCGGGCAGTCCCTGAAATCGGATGCGCGCGCGCGCCATGTCGAGCCAATGATGCAAATGGACATCGTCGGGCAGCAGCTCCTTCACCTTGGCGTCGGTCTTGTAGATGTCCTCGGGATCGCCGGAGAGAGCCACCCACCTGAACGGACCGATGCCGCGGCAGAACAAGGGTCTGATGTACTCCGGGACGAAACCGGGGATGTCGAAGGCGCGCGGCACACCGTGGTCGAGCGCGACTTGGCGAATGTTGTTGCCGTAGTCGAACACCGGCAGCCCCTGGGCTTGGAAACGCAGCAGGCACTCGACGTGCTTCGCCATCGATTCCGCGGCCGCGGCGGCCGTGCCCTGCGGGTCGGCGGCGCGCCGCTCGTCCCACTGGTCGACCGTCCAGCCCTGCGGCAAATAGCCGTTCACGGGGTCGTGAGCGGAGGTTTGATCGGTGACCGCGTCGGGCCGGATGCCGCGCGCCAGCAGGGTCTCGAGCACGTCCACGATGTTGCCGAGCAGGGCGACCGAGAGCGCCTTGCCCTGGCGCTTGGCGAGGTCCAGCCGGGCGAGCGCGTCGTCGAGCGAGGTGGCCTGCACGTCGACGTAGCCGGTCTCCAGGCGCTTGCCGATGCGGCTCTGCCGGCACTCGACCGCCAGCATGCCGGCGCCCGCCATGGTGGCGGCGAGCGGCTGCGCGCCGCCCATGCCCCCGAGGCCCGCGGTGAGAATCCATCGGCCCGCGAGCCGGCCGCCGAAGTGGCGTCGGCCCATTTCGGCGAAGGTCTCGTAGGTGCCTTGTACGATTCCCTGGCTGCCGATGTAGATCCAGGATCCTGCGGTCATCTGGCCGAACATCGCGAGGCCCTTGCGGTCGAGCTCGTGAAAGTGCTCACAGGTCGCCCAGTGGGGCACGAGATTGGAATTGGCGATGAGCACGCGTGGCGCATCGGAGTGCGTCGCAAAGACGCCGACCGGCTTGCCGGACTGAATCAGCAGCGTCTCCTCCTCGCCGAGGGTTTTCAGGGTCTCGACTATCCGGTCGAAGCAATTCCAATCGCGCGCGGCGCGGCCGATGCCGCCATACACGACGAGCTCGGCCGGGTTTTCGGCGACTTCGGGATCGAGATTGTTCATGAGCATGCGCAGCGGCGCCTCGGTGGTCCAGGAGCGTGCGCTCAAGACGCCGCCGCGGGCGGCTCGAACGACTCGGGGTTTCACGGTAGCGAGCATGGTGAGTTTCCTCGGCGATGAAATGCTGGGATGCGCAAGGTCATGGGCGAAATCGCCCCGACAGCTCGTAACGGGGGCCCGGGTGATGGAGGCGGGCCACCGAGGCGACCCGGCCGAGCGCCCAGGTGCGGCGAATCACCAGCAGGCTCGGCTCCTGGCGCTGCATGTCGAGCAGTCCGCGGGTGCGCTCGTCGGGCATGGCGGCGCGCAGGGTGTGTTCGACCTCCTGCAGCGGTGCGACGCGCATCAGATGATCGTACGGTGTGATGCGGCTGAAATCCTGGTCGAGGTAATCCGGCGCGAGCTGCGGCAGCACGTGGCGCTCCTCGAGCTGAATGGGACGCTCGTTCTCGAAGTGAACCAGTAACGAGCCGAACAATTCGGTGCGCGCGGCGACTTCGAACAGTGCGGCGAGCTCTTCGCCGGCACGCACGCGCTCCAGCGCGACGACTTGCGCGCGATGCCGGTGGCCGCGCTCGCGGATCTCCTCGGCGATGCTGCGGATCTTGAGCGGATGGCCATGGGCGTGCCGATCGGCGACGAAACTGCCGACGCCGGCCACGCGCACCAGCACGCCTTCGTCGCTGAGTTCACGCAGGGCGCGATTCGCCGTCATGCGCGACACGCCGAAGGCCTTGACCAGCTCGTTTTCGGAGGGCACGCGGGCGTCGGTGCCCCATTTGCCGGCGTGAATGTTGGCCAGGATGTGCCGTTTGACCTTGAGGTACAGCGGCTGGGGTGTCGCGAGGGCCTTCGGCATGCTCGGATTGTAGATTGTATATACAGGTACAGTCAACCAATCGCGGCCGGCTTCGCCGGATCAGATCGAAGCGCGCCCCCGGAGCGTGCGCAGGCACTCGCGGAATTTCGCGGCGATCGCCGCTTCTTGGGGATGCCGCCCGTCCCGCACCACCCAGCGGCCGCCGACCATGACGGCGCGAATCGCGGCCGCGGCACCGGCGAAAACCAGGCGATCGAGCGTTTCCTCGAGCGTAGCGCCGGCGAGCGAGTCGTGGGCGGGATCGACCACCAGAAGATCCGCCAGGCGCCCGGCGCAGAGGGCCCCGGAGGATCGGCCCAGGGCCTGCGCGCCGTGCTGCGCGGCCTCGACCCACAGGCGGGTGCCGACGTGCGGCTGCAGAGCGCTCGCGAGCACGCCGCGGCGCCGCTTGCGCAGGCGCTGCTGGTATTCGAGCCAGCGCAGCTCCTCGGAAGGAGAGACGGAGATTTGGCTGTCGGAGCCGATGCAGACTCGGCCGGCGTGACCCAGGAATCGCTCGGTCTCGAAGAATCCGTCGCCGAGATTCGCCTCGGTCGTGACCGCGAGGCAGACGGTGGCGCCGGCCGCGGCGACGCCGCGCAGCTCGGCGGCGTTCGCATGGGTGGCATGCACCAGGCACCAGCGCCCGTCGACGGCCCCGGTATCGAGCAGCGCCTGGACCGGGCGGCGTCCGGTCGCCTGCAGGCAGGCTTCGACCTCGCGGTTCTGCTCGGCGACGTGGATGTGGAGCGGCAGGCTCGGATCGATGCGTGCGAGGGCGGTCGCGGCGTGGCGCAGGGTGTCGAGCGCGACGGCGCGCAGGCTGTGAAAGGCCGCGCCCGTGCGTCCGTTCGCCGGCGGGCGGCCCCGGGCGGCCGCGACCCTCAGCTCGATGGCGCGCAGAAACGCCTCGGTTTCCAGGGCAAAACGGGCCTGCTCGCGCCGCAGCGGCCGCGCGCCGAAATCCGCGTGCTGATAAAGGGTGGGCAGGAAGGTGAGCCCGATGCCGGCGGCGTGGGCTGCGGCGTCGACCGCTTCCCACAGCTCGTTGCGCGCGCCGTACGGGGCGCCGTCCCGGCGGCGGTTCAGATAATGGAACTCCGCGACCGATGTGTAACCGCTCTTCAGCATCTCGATGAACAACTGCGTGGCGATGATCTCGAGATCCGCGGGCTCGATGTCGTTGGCCAGGCCGTACATGGCGTCGCGCCAGGTCCAGAAGCTGTCGTCGCCGGCGCGCCGGTACTCGGCGGCGCCTGCCATGGCCCGCTGAAACGAGTGGCTGTGCGCGTTCGGCATTCCGGGGATGGCGATGCCGGCCACGTGTTCCACGGCCGCCGCCCTGTCGGGGGCCGCGCCCGCGGCGCCGGCAATGCCGCAGATTCGGCCGTCATCGGCCACCGACAGCCGTACGTCGCGCGCCCATCCGTCCGGCAGCAGCGCGGCGTCGAAGCGATATTCTCGGGTCATTTCTGCGGGTTCACCCTGGGTCGTCGGCCGAGCCTCCCGTATCATGCACCGATCGACGGCAGGACGAGATATTACCCGTGAGCTCGAGGGAAAATCCCGGCTGGGATCATGTCTGGGCGGGCGGACACCTGGCGACCATGACGGCCGCCCACGCAGGCTATGGGGTGATCGAGAACGCGGCCGTCGCGGTTCGCGACGGGCGCATCGCCTGGATCGGCGCGGCGCGCGACGGGCGCTCGCAGGCCGGTGCACAGGGCGTACCGGTAACGGAGATCGACGGGCTGTGGCTCACGCCCGGCCTCATAGATTGCCATACTCATCTGGTGTACGGCGGCAGCCGGGTCGCGGAGTTCGAGCGCCGGCTCGAAGGCGCATCGTACGAGCAGATCGCGCGCGCAGGCGGCGGCATTCGCTCCACCGTGGCCGCGACCCGCGCCGCAGGCCGGGCGCAGCTATTGCGGGCCGCCGGGGCGCGCTTGCGCCGCCTGAGCGAGGAGGGCGTCACCACCGTCGAGGTGAAGTCGGGCTACGGCCTGGATCTGCCCACCGAGCGACGCATGCTCGAGGTGGCGCGCGCGCTCGAGAGCGTGGCGCCGGTGTCGATTCGCACGACCTATCTCGGACTGCACGCGCTGCCCGAGGAGCGGCGCGACGATCGCCGCGGGTTCATCGACGATGTGTGCGGCCCCTGGCTGCAGACGTTGGCGGAGGAAGGCCTGGTCGATGCCGTGGATGCCTTCTGCGAGAACATCGCGTTCACGCCGGGGGAAACCGCAAAACTGCTGGCCGCGGCGCAGGGCCTCAAGATCCCCGCGCATCTGCATGCCGGCCAGCTCAGCGATCTGGGCGCCGCGGAACTCGCGGCCCGCTACGGAGCGATGTCCGCCGATCACCTGGAGTACCTCGGCGAGGCGGGCGCGAGGGCGTTGGCCGCCGCCGGGACCGTGGCCGTGCTGCTGCCCTGCGCCTATTACACGCTGCGCCAGACCGTGCCGCCGCCGGTGCCGTTGTTGCGGGAGGCCGGTGTGCCGCTTGCGGTCGCGACGGATTGCAATCCGGGCACCTCTCCCTGCGTGTCGCTCCTGCTGGCATTGAACATGGCGTGCACCTTGTTCGGACTGACGGCGGTCGAGGCGCTCACCGGTGCGACGCGGCAGGCGGCGCGGGCCCTGGGCTTGGAGCGGCAGATCGGTACGCTCGAGGTGGGCAAGCGCGCCGACTTCGCGCTCTGGGAGGTCGAAAGCCCGGCGCAACTTTGCTACGGACTCGGGGCAAACCCCTGCGTCGGGGTGGTTCGCAACGGGAAATCCACTGCTGCGAGGCAGCAATCTCCTTGACACTGGCGAGAGCGATTCCTACAATCGCCGGCCTTTGTCGCCGGGCTTTGGCGTCCGGCCTCTCTTACGATATTGGCAACGAGTCAACCGCTCCGGACGGCTCTTTAAAATTTTCAAGGTATTTATGGCGACGACGACCCAATTGATTCGTACCGGCCGCAACGAGCCCGCCTGGAAATCCAAGGTGCCGGCCCTGGCTGCTTCACCGCAGAAGCGCGGGGTTTGCACCCGCGTCTACACGACGACGCCGAAGAAGCCGAACTCGGCGCTGCGCAAGGTGTGCCGCGTGCGCCTGACCAACGGCTACGAGGTGTCGAGCTATATCGGCGGCGAAGGCCACAACCTGCAGGAGCACTCGGTGGTGTTGATCCGCGGCGGGCGAGTCAAGGATCTGCCCGGCGTGCGCTATCACACCGTGCGCGGCGCACTCGACTGCGCCGGCGTGACCGATCGTCGCCAAGGCCGTTCCAAGTACGGCGCCAAGCGTCCCAAGAAATAAACAAGGCCAGCATCCATGTCCCGTAGAGCAGCAGCCCCCCATCGGACCATCCTTCCTGACCCGAAGTTCGGCAACGACATGCTGGCGAAATTCATCAACATGGTGATGGAGCGCGGCAAGAAGTCGGCGGCCGAGAAAATCGTCTACGGTGCGATCGATCGCATCGGCGACAAGACCGGCCGCGGCGGCGGGGAGGCGATCACGCTGTTGCAGCAGGCGCTCGACAACGTCAAGCCCGTGGTCGAGGTGAAATCCCGTCGTGTGGGCGGCGCCACCTATCAGGTGCCGGTCGAGGTCCGCACCAACCGCCGCCAGACGCTCGCCATGAGGTGGGTGATCGAGGCGGCGACCGATCGCAGCGAGAAGTCCATGGCGCATCGCCTGGCGGCCGAGTTGATGGAAGCGGCGGAGAATCGCGGCGCCGCGGTGCGCAAGCGCGAAGACACGCATCGTATGGCCGAGGCCAACAAGGCGTTCGCCCACTACCGCTGGTGATGATCGGCGCGGACTCGCGCCGCGCATGCTCGCCTGGGAGTCGATCCGTCCGGGATCGGCGACGGTCGCATCGAGCGTCTTAAAGAGGTTTGCGCAGGGCGGCCGGGCAATCGGCCGCCGTCATTTTTGAGGAACAGACCGTGCCACGCACTACGCCCATCGAGCAGTACCGCAACATCGGTATCTCCGCTCATATCGACGCGGGGAAGACCACCGCGACGGAGCGTATTCTGTTCTACACGGGCGTGTCGCATAAGATCGGCGAAGTGCACGACGGCGCGGCGGTGATGGATTACATGGAGCAGGAGCAGGAGCGCGGGATCACGATAACCGCCGCCGCCACCACCTGCTTCTGGAAGGGGATGGACAAGAGCTTCCCCGAGCATCGCATCAACATCATCGACACGCCGGGCCATGTCGACTTCACGATCGAGGTGGAGCGCAGCCTGCGGGTGCTCGACTCGGCGATCGCGGTGTATTGCGCGGTATCCGGCGTGCAGCCGCAGTCCGAGACGGTATGGCGGCAGATGAACAAGTACGGCGTGCCGCGCGTGGCCTTCGTCAACAAGATGGATCGCGCCGGCGCGGACTTCCTGCGCTGCGTCGACCAGATCCGCACGCGCCTGCGCGGCAACCCGGTGCCCATTCAATTGCCGATCGGCGCCGAGGACGGCTTCTCCGGCGTGATCGATCTGGTGAAGATGAAAGCCATCTGGTGGGACGACGAGACCCAGGGCATGCGGTTCGAATACCGCGAAATACCCGCGGAGCTGCGCCAGGACGCGGTTCAGTGGCGGGCGAAGATGATGGAGGCGGCGGCCGAGGGCGAGGAGGCGCTGCTCGACAAGTATCTCGAGAGCGGCGAGCTCACCGACGTCGAGATCAAGCGGGGCCTGCGCGCGCGCGCCATCAAGAACGAGGTCTGCCTGGTGACCTGCGGCTCGGCCTTCAAGAACAAAGGCGTCCAGGCGGTGCTCGACGCGGTGGTCGAATACATGCCCTCGCCGGTGGAAGTGCCGGCGGTCAAGGGCTTGAGCGACCGCGGCGAGCCGATCACGCGCGCGGCCGACGACAGCGTGCCCTTTGCGGCGCTCGCGTTCAAGATTCTGAACGATCCCTTCGTCGGCAACCTCACCTTCTTTCGCGTCTATTCGGGCACCCTGAACTCCGGCGACCAGGTCTTCGTGCCGAACAAGGGGCGCAGCGAGCGCATCGGCCGGCTGCTGCAGATGCATGCGAGCGACCGTTCCGAAATCAAGGAGGTGCGCGCGGGCGATATCGCGGCGGCCGTGGGCCTGAAGGACGTGATCACCGGCGACACGTTGTGCGATCCGGACAAGGTGATCGTGCTCGAGAAGATGGAGTTCCCGGAGCCGGTCATCTCGGTGGCGGTCGAACCGCGCACCAAGGCCGATCAGGAGAAGATGGGCATCGCGCTGCAGCGCCTGGCGAAGGAAGATCCTTCATTTCGCGTCAGCACCGATCCCGAGTCCGGCCAGACCATCATCTCCGGCATGGGCGAGCTGCATCTGGAAATCATCGTCGATCGCATGAAGCGCGAGTTCAAGGTAGAGGCCAACGTCGGCAAACCCCAGGTCGCCTACCGGGAGACCATTCGCGCGAGCGTGGAGCAGGAGGGCCGATTCGTGCGCCAGTCGGGCGGGCGCGGCCAGTACGGCCACGTCTGGCTGAAGATCGAACCTCTGCCCGAGGGCAAGGGGTACGAATTCCTCAATGCGGTGGTGGGCGGCACGGTGCCGCGCGAGTTCATCCCGGCGGTGGACAAGGGCGTGCGCGAGGCCGTGCAGACCGGCGTGATCGCCGGATATCCGGTGGTGGACGTCAAGGTGACGCTATTCGACGGCTCCTACCATGATGTCGATTCGAACGAGATGGCGTTCAAGATCGCCGCCTCGATGGGCTTCAAGGAGGGATTCCGCAAGGCCAAGCCCGTTCTGCTCGAGCCGATCATGAAGGTGGAGGTGGTCACCCCGGAGGACTACTACGGCGACATCGTCGGCGACCTGAACCGCCGCCGCGGCCAAATCGTCGGCATGGAAGACTCGCCCTCGGGCAAGGTGGTCACCGCCGAGGTGCCGCTCGCCGAGATGTTCCAGTACTCGACCGCGATGCGCTCGATGAGCCAGGGACGCGCGAACTACACGATGGAGTTCTCCAAGTACATGGAAGTGCCGAACAACGTCGCCGATGCAGTGATGAAAAAAGCGTCCTGACGCTTTCAGCGAAGAATTCCGATCCATTTTTCAAGAGGTACTTGCCGTGTCGAAGGGGAAGTTTGAGCGAACGAAGCCG
>VFSW01009119.1_pt1 | contig 14175 bp, 14 predicted proteins | sample 5358111 | NCBI WGS metagenome assembly VFSW01 (sample SAMN11554181, study PRJNA540505) | mine drainage metagenome | isolation source: sediment from site ElyBrook_90M | place: USA: Ely Copper Mine, Vershire, VT | collected 2017
CTGCGCGCGCAGGGTGTGCGCAAGATCTTCTTCGTCGACGACAATCTCATCGGCAACGTGAAGGTCGCCAAGCGCCTGCTCCGGTTCCTGGTGGACTACCAGCGGCGCCACCGCCATGCCTTCAGCTTCGGCACCGAGACCTCGCTCAACCTCGCCGAGGACGAGGAGCTGATGGAGCTCTTCCGGGCGGCCCACTTCCGCTGGACCTTCATCGGCATCGAGTCGCCGGACGAGGCGAGCCTGCGCGAGACGCGCAAGCTGCAGAACCTGCGCGAGGCCCCCCTCACGGCGGTACAACGGATTCATGCGCACGGCATCGAAGTGCTGGCCGGCTTCATCGTCGGGTTCGACAACGACACGGTGGCGACCTTCGAGCGCCAGCACGAGTTCATCCTGCGCTCCGGGATCCAGACGGCCATGATCGGGCTACTCAATGCCATGCCGCGCACACCCCTGCATGAGCGGCTGCGCGCGGCCGGACGCCTGCGCGAGCAGCACAGCGGCGGGGACAACACCAAGCTCGACACCAACGTGGTGCCCCTCCGAATGTCCCGCGAGACACTCATCGACGGCTACCGGCGGCTCTACGAGCGATTGCTCGAGGATGGCGCGCTCGCCCGCCGCATCATCAACAAGAATCGGCATCTCGGCGCGATCCCGGGCGGGAACGAATACGGTACGGCGGAAGGCCTCGCGATCCTCGCCCGCCTGCTCTCCCGCGGCATCCTCCGGGGAGGACCGATTCGCTCCTGGCACTTCCTGCGCAGCGTCCCGTGGCTCAGGCCGCGGCTGATCGCCTCGACCATCGGCGACTGGATCGTGGGACTGTCGATGCAGGATTACGCGAGACGGCATCTCGCGCAGGAGGCGCCTGCGGTTTCCGCTCCACGGAACGTTCGCCTGGCACGCCTCTCACAGGCGCTACGGCGCTGCGGCGCGGGCGAGGTCCTGATCGGCCGGGACAGCGGCGATCACAGCGCGCCGGTGCTCGCTCTCTCGCTGCGTGCCGTGCCGGGACGCCGCGTGCGGCGGACGGCCCGGCATCTGCGGGCCTTCCTCAGGGAAACCCCGGAACGGTTGACGCTGCGGTTCGAGGAGATCCGCATTGCCGACGTTCCGCAACTGCAGCGCCTCCTCGACCGGCTCACGCATTTCGCGGACCGGATCTCGATCGAAGCCGGCACCCTTCAGGCTCAGATCGCGCTGCACGCCTGGCCGTTTGCGCTCGTCTTCCCCGCACCGGTGGAGTGAGGAGCGGGTGGTAAGGGGCGCCGGCCGCACGGCGCGGCCGCAATGGAGGCTGCCATACCCATCTGTCGTCGCCGCCAGCCCCCGCTTTTGACGCTTCTTTGACGATCCTCTGCTGGACTAATGCCATCTCGGGGTGGAGCGGGGTATGTCCTTGGGGTCGACGGTTCGCATCTCGAAGGCAAGCGTCCTGTCAGGGGGCGGTGCGACATGGGCACTCCTCGGTTCCGCGTCGGCGCACGCGCGAGCGTTCTACAACTTCCAGACGCCGGTCACACCGATCGCCCGCGACGTTCTCTTCATCCACGATCTCTTTCTCGTCATCATCGTTCTCCTGTTCCTGCTGGGGACCGGAACGCTGCTCTACTCGGTCTACGCGCACCGCTATCGGCGTAACAGGCACCCCGCGAGCTTCACCGGCCCGGTCGGCACGAAGCAATGGTTCTGGGCGAGCGTGCCGTTCGTGGCGCTGCTCATACTGGATTACGGCGTCCTCGGCATTCCGGCCTTGCACTCGATCCTCGCCCTGGCGAACACCCGCGGCGCGGCGATGACGATCAAGGTGACCGGCCACCAGTGGAACTGGCAGTACGAGTACCCCGCCTACGGCATCGATTTCACCAGCACGCTATCGACGCCGCAGGATCAGATTGCCAATGAGGCGCCGAAGGACAAGCACTTCCTGCTCGAGGTCGATCACCCCCTCGTGCTGCCGACGCACGAGAAGGTCCGCATCATTCTGGCCTCCGCGGACGTGATCCACGCCTTCTGGGTGCCCGCCTTCGGCATCAAGCAGGACGCGGTCCCCGGCTATCTGCGAGAGACCTGGGTCGAGATCGACAAGCCCGGCACCTACCGCGGTCAGTGCGCGGAGCTCTGCGGTGTGGGCCACGCGTTCATGCCGATCGTGGTGAAAGCCGTGGACCGGCCCGCGTTCAACCAGTGGCTGTCCGGGGAACAGGACGCCGAGGCCGCTCAGCGCGCCACGTCCGGCATGAACTTCACACGTACCCAGCTCATCGCCGCAGGTAAGAAGGTCTTCGATGCGAATTGCGCGGCCTGCCATCAATCCAATGGACTCGGCGTCCCGGGCGTCTTCCCGCCCATCGCCGGCGGCCATCCCTTCGCCGGGGCTCCTTCGATGCTCGCCGGCCTGCGGGCGCGAGGCTTCTACAAGGGCGGCGACATCGTCGTCGGTCCGGTCGCGAATCACATCCGCATCGTGCTCCAGGGCATACCCGGAACCCCCATGCCCTCCTTTGGCTCCCAGCTTTCCGCCGAGGAGATCGCCGCCGTGATCACCTACGAGCGCAACTACTTCGGCAACCATACCGGCGAGACCGTCGAGCCGGCGCAGGTTGCCGCGATGAAGGCCGGCCAGTGAGCGCGGCAGCCGCAGCATCCTCCGGAGAGCCCACCCGATGAGCGCTATCGAGCACCCCGCCGACTCCCCACCGAGCGGAATCACCCGCTGGCTCTATGCCACCCACCACAAGGACATCGGCAAGATGTACCTGGTGTTCGGACTCGCGATGTTCCTGGTGGGAGGCCTGCTCGCGGAGCTGATCCGGGCGGAGCTCCTCGCTCCCACGATGAGCGTGCTGAGCCCGGAGGCCTACGACCAGGTGATCACGGTGCACGGCCTGGTGATGGTCTTCGGGGCACTCATGCCGATCACGGCGGGACTCGCCAACTATCTCATCCCGATGATGATCGGTGCGCCCGACATGGCGCTGCCCCGCCTGAACAACTGGGGCTTCTGGCTGCTGCCCCCGGCGGCTCTGCTGCTGGTGATGCCCTGGGGACTGAAGCTGATCGGCATCGGCAATGGCACCATCGATACCGGCTGGACGATGTATGCGCCGCTTTCCATCCAGAGCGGACCGGGCGCCGACTTCGCCTTCATCGCCGTGCTGCTGCTCGGCCTGTCCTCCACCATGGCCTCCATCAACATCATCGTCACCATCCTCAATCAGCGCGCTCCGGGCATGAGCATGCTGAAAGTGCCGGTCTTCGTCTGGAGCTGGCTGATCACGGCGCTGCTGCTGGTCGCCGTGTTTCCCGCGCTCATGGCCGGCGTCATCATGCTGATGGGTGACCGGCACTTCGGCACGCACTTCTTCAGCGCCGCCGGGGGAGGAGACCCGGTTCTCTGGGAGCACATCTTCTGGTTCTTCGGCCACCCGGAGGTCTACATCCTTCTGCTGCCTTCGGCGGGTATCCTGCCGCACATTTTCTCGACCTTCGCGCGTAAGCCGATTTACGGCTACAAGGCCCAGGTGTACTCCTTCTGCGTGATCGGAGTGCTGTCGGTCGTCGTCTGGGCGCACCACATGTTCACCTCCGGCATGCCCACCGCCGCCAATATCTACTTCATGCTCTCGACCATGGCGATCTCGGTGCCAGTGGCGGTCCTCTTCTTCTGCTGGTTCGGGACAATCTGGCGCGGCGCCATGACTTTCGAGACCCCGATGCTGTTCGCCCTCGGATACATCGTGCTCTTCGGCATCGGGGGGCTCACCGGCCTCGTGCTTTCCGACGCCGCGGCCGATCAGCAGTACCACAACACCTACTTTCTGGTGGCGCACTTTCACTACGCCCTGTTCGGCGGCCCGATCATGGGGGTGATCGGCGGCATCTATTACTACCTGCCGAAGGTGACCGGGAGGATGTACTCCGAAACGCTCGGCCGCTGGCACTTCTGGCTGACGCTCGTCGGCTTCAACGTGACGTTCATGCCGCAGTTCCTGGCGGGGATCGCCGGCATGCCCCGGCGCATCCCCGACTACGCCCTGCAGTTCTGGCATTTCAACCTGGTCTCGAGCCTCGGCGCATTCGTGCTCGGCGCCGCCCAGCTGCTGCTCGTCTACAACATCCTCAGGGCGATGCGCGGCGAAGGAAAGCCGGCGACCGCGCGGGTGTGGGAGGGGGCGCGGGGACTGGAGTTCACCCTGCCCTCGCCGCCGCCCTTCCACACGTTCGCCACTCCGCCGGTGCTCGAATGAGCTCTCGAGGTGCCGTGACATGAGCGCAGTGACGGGCGAGCACGACCACTACTTCGTCCCGGGGCCGAGCCCCTATCCGGTTCTGCTCGCGGGCGCGCTCTTTCTCGTCGGTCTCGGGGCCGCCCTGCTGGTCAACTCGTTCGCATTCGGCTGGGCGCCGCTCGCGTTGGGTGGCGGCCTGCTGGTCGCGGTGCTCTACGGCTGGTTCAGCCGCGTGATCCGCGAGACCCGGGCCGGCGTGTACGGATTAAGGGAGGATCGAGCGTTCCGCTGGGGCATGATGTGGTTCATCGTCTCCGAGGTGGTGTTCTTCGCGAGCCTCTTCGGCGTGCTCTTCTACGAGCGCAACATCGCCATTCCCTGGCTCGCCTCCTTCGCTGGGCCGCGCTCCCCGCTCAGCGCCTATGCGCCATGGCCCGCGTTCCACGCCGCCTGGCCGAGCAGCGGGCCGGCCGGAAAGCCGTTCGGCATCGTGAGCCCGTGGGGCATCCCGGCGCTCAACACCCTCATCCTGCTCTCCTCCGGCGTCACCGTCACCTGGGCTCATGCCGGCCTGCGCTCCGGAAACCGCCACAGGCTAAAGTGGAGTCTCGCGCTGACGATCCTCCTCGGGGTCACCTTTCTCGCCTTGCAGGCTCATGAATTCGCCCACGCCTACTCCACGCTCGGCCTGACGCTGAAGTCCGGGGTGTATGGCTCCACCTTCTTCATTCTCACCGGTTTCCACGGACTGCACGTGACGATCGGCGCCATCATGCTGTCGGTCATTCTCGCGCGCGCCTTCAAGGGCGATTTCACCCCGAAGGATCACTTCGCCTTCGAGGCGGTGAGCTGGTACTGGCACTTCGTGGACGTGGTCTGGCTGACCCTGTTCGTGTTCGTCTACTGGCTCTGAGATCTCCCCGCCGTGGCGCTGCGCGATCTGCTGCCATGGGAGTTCTCGCCCACGGTGGTGATCGTGACGCTCGCCGCCCTGGTCCTCTACGGCCGGGGTTGGCGCCGGGTCGGAAGCGCGGCGGGCTTGGCCCGACCCGCGGCGTTCATCGCGGGAGTGGCGCTGCCCTACGCCTTCCTCGAGACGCATCTCGAGTACTATTCCCTCCACCTGTTCTGGCTGCAGCGGATCCATCATCTGGTGCTGCACCATCTCGCTCCGTTCCTGCTCGCGCTCTCGGCGCCGGGTCCGATCCTCGAGCAGGGGACGCCGTCGTGGATCAAGACGCTGCTGTGGCGGCCCCTGGCGGTGAGCCCCGCGTGCCGTTCCTTCTACCGCATTCTGCAACAGCCAGTCGTGGCGAGCGGTCTATTCGTCGGACTCATCTTCTTCTGGCTGACGCCCGCGATGCAGTTCGACGGCATGGTGAGCCGCCGGGTCTATGACGTCATGAACGCCTCCATGCTCATCGACGGCATCCTCTTCTGGTGGTTGATGGTAGGTCCGGAGGACCCCACTCGACTGGCGAGGCTGTCCTATGGAGCGCGCATGGCGGTACTGGTGGCCATCACGATTCCCCAGTCGATTCTCGGCGCCTATCTCACATTTCACGCGAGTGTGCTGTATCCGTCCTTCAGTGTCTGTGGGCGCGCCGGCTCCCTGTCGCCGCTTCTCGACCAGCAACTGGCGGGACTCAACACCTGGATCCCCGCGGGGATGATGAGCGCAGTGGGGCTCGCCGTGGTGGCGTCCCGCTGGCTCGCGGATGACTCGGGCGGAAGTGTCATTTCCGCGGCGGCCGGCGGGGTCCGACCGACCCGAGACCCGCGAGCAGCTTCTCGTACAGGCGCTGCTGAGACCTCGACTGGGACCGGTACGCCACCTCTTGCACCGTCGGCTGCCGGAAGCGGTAGCAGGTAACGGAGGCTTCGGTCCAGGACTGGAAGATCCCGAGCCTCACCAGGCGATCGAGCTCCTCGGCGAGGGTCGGCGCATCGAGCCCGAGGTTCTGAACCTGGCTCAGCAGCTGTGCAAGACGGGCCTCGCTGAATTCGCGCCCGATGTTCGAGGCGAGCTGCACCAGCGGCTTCGCGCGGCCCAGCCGATCGAGCTTGGCGCCGACCCGCTCGGCGATCCTGAGAGGACTTTCTTCCGATGACGCCGGCCGCGCTTGCTCCGTCGCCTCGAGGATGCGGACGACCTCGTGCAGCGCGATCGGCTGCGCCGCATCAGGGAGCACCTGGCTCGGAATGCTCCGACACTCGACGGCTCCCCGGACCATGGCATACGTGCTCGCGCTGATCGCCACATCGATCTCGGGCGCCACGCGATGCAGGGCGCGGGCATAGCGCGGAGCGGTGCCCACGATCGACGCGTCGGGATCGCACGCAGCGCGCCGACGCGGCGGCACGAACACGACATCGGTATGCACTCGGGTGCGCAGCCGCTGCCTGCCGCTCGCGCTCTCGCGCAAAGCGACCGCCGCCCGGATCGCCTGCAGTGACGGCTCCTCGCACGGCAGCGGATAGCCGAAGTAAGCGGTCAGACCGATTCCGTCGCTCTCGACCACCTGCCCGCCATGCTGCCGCACCGAATTGGCGGCCTGGGCGAGCCGTTCGTTGGAACGTCGATGCAAATCCTCCGGGTCCTCCCCCAGGGCGCACCCCGCATCGCAGGAGAGCACGGTCAACACCCGCCGCTCCCCGGCATGACCGGGAGCGGCCGAAGGGCAGACGCAGGGCTCCCCGGGCCCCGGTCCCGCCAGCCGCTCGACGGGCAGCGTGGCCACCGGCTCGATCAGCCCGCGGCGCGCCCGCTCGTACAGCGCGCGCGTCTCCTCCTCGGGCTCGATGCCGAGCTCGTCGGCCAGCATCGTACACACGTGCCGGTAATGGCCGATCGCGTCTTTGCGCCGGCCACCGGCTGCGAGCAGGCGCATGATCTGGCGGTGCGCCTGCTCGTTCCATGGATCGGACCGCAGCTGGGCGCGGGCGTACTCGAGTGCGCGCCCGACATGCCCGCTCTGCTCGTAACAGGCGGCGAGATCCGCGAACACCTCCGCCGCCCGGCGGCCGAACCACTGCCGCTTGCAATCCAGCCAGCTCTCGAATTCCGGTGCGTCCGGCACCGAGAGACCCGCAAGAAACTCCCCCCGATAGTGTGCCGCCGCGACCTCGTGGCACCGGCGACAGGCGGCTCGCGAGCGAAACTCTCCAGGCGTGCAGCCGGTCGGTGGGAGCGCATCCAGTGCCGCGACATCGACATCGTGAGGCCCATCGGCGTTGAGACCGATGCTGTCGCGGCCGATGCGCAGCAGAGAGCTCGGCCCGCCCTGATCTCCCAGCACTCCGCGCAGACCGGTCAGCGCCTGACGCAGGCTCTGCCGCGCATGGTCTTCGTCCTGCTCGGGCCAGAGCATCGCGCCCAGTGAGCGACGCGCGTGCGGCTGGGCGGATTCGGCCGCCAGATAGCCGAGCAGCGCCCGCATCTTGCCGCTGCATCGTCCGGACAGAGGCTTTCCGTCCCGCAGGACCTCGAAGCCGCCCAACAGACGCAATGAGAAGCGCGCGGTATGCATCGCGCGATAGCTTCTCACGGACGGCCCCTCGGGGGCTCGTAGGTGGAAATACCTACGTCCCGCGGCTTCCGCTGAGCGCCTGATCGGGTGCGCGCACCAGCAGGACGGGCACCGGCGCGTGCCGCACGATGTTCTCTGCATCGCTGCCCATGATGAGCCGGTCCAATCCTCGGCGCCCGTGGGTTCCGCACACGATGAGATCCGCGGGCCACTCGCGCGCACGCCGCACGATGCAGGCTCCGACGGACGCTCCGAGCTCCTCGATCAGCGCGGTATTGACGGGCACGCCGGCGGTTTGAGCCCGTGCCTGAGCGTCGCGAAGCACCGCAGCACCGGCTTCCCGCAGACGCTTGGCGCCGGCTTCGAGGTTGACTCCCGCCATGTCGCCCGCCGCGACGGGCCAGTCGTCAACGACGTGAACGAGCAGTAACTCGGAGCCGAGCTTCCCGGCGAGCTCGATCGCTTCCACGAGACCCTGGCTCGATGCCGCACTGCCGTCTACTGGAACGAGAATCCGCCGGTACATCGAGCCTCCGGTGAAAGTGGATCGATGCCCGCATCATACGAGAGGCGGGAGCGCGGCGCATCAGCAGACGCGGCGGAGACGGTGCTCGTGAACCGTCTCGCCGCGCCCATGCGTCCGAGTCATTTCGACTCGACCACGACCGAGCCCGTCTCCAGGAGGGATTTCAGGTTGGAGAGAATCTTCGGCCACCCGCCGGAAACGGCCTCGATGAATTTCGAGTGCTCGCGCTCGATGGTATGGGTGATGGAGAGCTTGACCGCCGGACCGGTGGGCTCCAGTTCCATCGTGCACAGGGACTGCCCCTCCGCCTTGAGTTCCGGTCTGTCCACGGGCTGCCAGCGGATGACCAATCGCCGCGGTGGCTCGGACTCGACGATGGTGCCGGCATCGCAGACACTGCCGTCGGTCCGAACCATCCTCCACGGCGAGCCCTCGGTCCACTCGCTTTCGCAGTGCATGCCGAACCAGTACCGTTTCATGAAGTCCCGGTCGGTCAAGGCCGACCACAGCTTCTCGGGTGTCGTGCGAATGTAGGTCACATAGACGAAAGTGGATCTAGCCATTGTGTTTCTCCAGCTGCCGTTTCAGGTCCGCGAGCGCCTTCAGGCGCGGCTTCTCGAATTTGGCAATCCAGCGCTCGTAGATCTGCTGCAGCGGCACCGGATTGAGGAAGTGCAGCTTCTCTCGACCGCGCCGCACCGTGGCCACCAGGTTGGCCGCCTCGAGCACGTCCAGGTGCTGGGTGACGCCCTGCCGGGTCAGATCGAGGTGCGCACACAGCTCATTGAGCGTGCGGCCGTCGTGGCCGTGCAGAAGGTCAAGGAGCTTGCGCCGGCTGGGGTCAGCCAGAGCCTTGAAGAGCAGGTCGATGTCGGGAGGCTCGGTCATGCATTAGGCAAGTCATTACTTGCATGAAGTATATGCAAGCAATGACTTGCCTGTCAACACAGGCCGCGCCTGGGAGCGCCGGCTAGTCCGGGAATCGACTGAGCGGAAAGGGGGCCGTCTCGGTGGCGAACGTGAGGTACTCGATCACCTGGCCGGTGTAGCGCGCCAGGCCGCTCCCGAAACGGCTGAGCTCGGGGCTCGGCCGCCCTCTGAAGACACGTGCGAGCAGCTGGGCGATCGCCGCGATCCCGAGCACACAGCCGAGAAACGAGAATACGAACACAAACAGCACCATGCAGAGCACTCGCAGCGGAAGACCGTGCGTGTCCGGAGAGTCCACAATCTGGGGAACGCCGTTCATCGAAGCCTCCTTCGCCGTGCATGCCCTCTGCAGTCCCGAAGTCATCGGACCCAGTCGCTGCAGGCTGGCATGCAGGGCTCGTACCGAAGAACACCGGTCGCCCGGAGAAGTTGCAACGGCCTCAGCGCCCGCCCACGTGCTCGATCGCGGCCGAGAGAAGCCGCCGCACCTGCTCGGCCGTCGCGCGCAGTTCCGCGTTACCGGTGCGCTCCATCATCTCGACCGGGTCGACGCCTGCGACTTCGACCTTGCCCTCCCCCGTCTCACGGACGATGACGTTGCACGGCAGGAGCACACCGAGCCTCCCCTCCGCCTTCAACGCCTCGTGCGCGAGCCGGGGATTGCAGGCCCCAAGGATGCGGTACCGCGGCGAGTCGACGCCGAGTTTGGATTTGAATGTCGCCTGTACGTCGATGTCGGTCAGCACTCCGAAGCCCTGCTCCTTGAGCTTCGCAATCGCATCACTGACGGCGGCGTCGAACGGCAAGGAAACTGACCTGGCGATGTAATAGCTCATGGTGCTCTCCTCGAGCGTTGACGGCTTCGGGCCGCGCGCCGACTTTACTCGGCCATGGGGCTCGCGACACACGCCGTGGCGGACCGTGCGCCGGGGCGTCCTCGGTGCAGGCCGGCGGGACAGATCTTGCCCGCGCGGCTCGGGCAGGCGCGGCTCGCGGCTGGGGCAGGCATGGAGCCCGCGCGGGCGGACAGGCCACTGAGCCTCGAGTCGCTAGGCTATTAAATACTTATTTATCAATCGCTTGTGAATTAATCAAAAGATTTTCTCTCAGCATTAACGCGGCGCGCGGCGGCCGGCCCCTTTGGGGGTTTCGTTTCCACGAGAACAATATCGCCCGATAATGCTTCCTCGGAAGCAATCCCGGCGAAGGGACACACGATCGACAGCGGTCCAGTCCGGGTTCGCGGTCGGACCCCGGTCGGACTCTGGACGACCGCCCGTCGGCACCGCGCCTCAGGGGTTAGAAGACCGAGTGCTGGAGATAGGCGACCACCGCTGCCGCGACCAGGCAGTAGATGCCGAAGTAGTGCCACCTCCCCCTCTCGAGCCAGCGGCTCAGCCATCGAAGCGCCAGCAGCCCCGCAAGGAAGGCGAAGAGGACTCCGAGAATGCTCGGCATGGCCGCGGGAACCAGTCCGGCGAGCCCGTGGTGCTCCGAGCGGTACAGGCGCCAGCGCTCGCGCGCATCGGCGGGGGGCGTGAGCACCACGGCGAGGGCGAAGCTGAAATCCTCGGCGGTGCTGCGCGCCACGCGCAGGAAGAGCCCGGTCGAGATCGTGGCTCCGGAGCGGGAGAACCCGCGAAACGGAATGCACAATCCCTGAATCGCGCCGATCCATGAGTACTGCGGGGGTGTCATCTCGTGCACTTCGATGGCCCGCTGCCGCCGGTTCTCGAACAGGCCCGCGGCGATGATGAATACGCCCGAGACGGCGAGCGCGACGGCGATCAGATCCAGCCGATTGAACAATTGCTCCACCCAGGCGTGCGCTTGGTGACGCATGAGCACCCGCTCGATGAACTCGATGATGCCGCCGCCCACCACGCCGGTGAGGAACGTGGCCACGACGAGCGCCACGGCGAAATTCCTGAACTGGGGCCAGGAGTGAAAGAACGTGCGCCGCCAGCGCTGCCAGAAATAGACGATGACGGCGATCATCGTGCCCGTATGCAGCATGACCAGCAGCAGTGTCATCTCCGGCGCCGCGGGATCGAGCCCCATCAGCTTCTCGGTGACGATGACGTGCGCGGAGCTCGACACGGGCCGCAGCTCCGCGAATCCCTGAACGATGGCGAGGATGATGATCTTTAAGAGTGACATTCTGTTCCTGTGATCGACGGAGCCCGCGCCGGTTGCGAGGCGGCGTAGTGTAATCAAATTGGTGGGGATGGACTCGGCCTCGCGCGCCGCGCGAGCGCTGCCGCCGGGGTCAGAACAGCAGGCCGATTCCGGCTCCGGCGTAGTGATCGAAGCCGCCAAGGTTGCCCTGAATGCGCACTCCGGCTTCGACATCGATCTCGAATCGAGGTGTCACGAGATACTGCACGCCCCCGTCCGCATCCGAGCCCCAGCCCTGACCGTAATCCGAATGCGACTGTCCGTAGGCCTCGAGGTAATACTGCAGCCTCGCGCTCGACTGCCAGGTCACGACGAGATCCGGATTGACGCTCTGGAAGCGACGGCCGCCCGCTGCCGTCGGGTCAGTCTCGGAGGTGATGCCCAGCATCAGGGAGATCCCGAGGGGCCCTGAGCTGCCGTAGCTCACGATGCCGTTGACGGCGCCCCCGACGCCATGGCTGCCGAACTGGCGGTCGCCGGAAGGCAGTGTGGTGAGCGCCTCCGCAGTCCACTGCCAGTGAGCATTGAAGCCGATCTCGTGCTTGATGCCGAGCGTCGTCGGCCCGAAGCCGCGCGCGCCCGAAGCCGGAGCGCCGGCGCGGGGGTCGCTCCAGATGTACTGGTAGTTCGGCGGCAGCCACACGAGCTCGGAGTTCCCCGGCAGACCGAAACGCAGCTCGAGGTCCGGGATCGTGTCGATGTCGCCCGGTTGACCGGAGAGGCGCCCGAGCGTGAAGCCGGCCTCCGCCACGGCCTGCCCCTCGGGCACGACGCAACTCGAGTCCCCGACCGTCGGGCGATCGAGGAGACCCAGCAGGGCCGAGGGTCCGGTGCAGGGGATCACGGGCGAATCGGCGTGCGCCCGACGGGCCCACCCCGAAACGCACGCGAGCGCGGCGGCGCAGATCAGTCCCTGATGCGGCCGCAATGTTGGATACCGGACTGCCGCTGAGCACGCTCGCCGATCATTGCGCCCTCTCGCGCAGGTAATTGGAAGCCGGCGATAGTATCGTCGAGAGGAGAATTCTCCAATGCGCCACGGCGCGCGCGCGACGGGACGGGCCGCGGGCGCGTCGGAGCGCCGGCCCGAATGCGAGTGATACTCAGCCGCGCCTGGAAGCGCTCAGGGAATCCGCGTGACGCCGACCGAGCTCGGGAGCCCTTCGGGGATGGAAGCGGCCTTGCGCGTCATCACGATGATGCTGATGCGCCGATTGACGGGACTGAAGGGATTGCGCGGATCGATGGGCGCCGCATCGGCGAGCGCCACGATGCGGGCGATCTTCCCTTCCGGCAGCCCGGCCGCGATGAGCACGCGCCGCGCGGCATTCGCCCGGTCGGCGGAAAGCTCCCAGTTCGTGTAATTCGGCGAGCCCTTATAGGGAGTCGCGTCCGTGTGCCCCGTGATGCTGATCTTGTTGGGCACGGAGGCGAGAAAGGGAGCGAGCTTGCGCAGGATCGTGACGGTATAGCCTTCGAGCTTCGCACTGCCCACATCGAACATCGCCCGATTCTTCGAGTCGACGATCTGAATCCGCAGGCCCTCGGGCATGATGTCGAGCAGCAGGTGATCCTTGAAGGGCTTGAGGGCCTGGCTTCGCTCGATCTCCCGGTGCAGCTCCCGCATCAGTGCCTCGAGGCGCTTGTGCTCCGCGGAGTGCGAAGCGCGCGCCGTGCCGCCCGTGCCCGGAGCCTTGGTCGCAATCGCGATCTTCGGGGCCGCTCCGAGCTGATTCGTCACTTTCACCGCGCTTTTTTGTTTTTATTATAGGGCGACAACGTTTTTGTTCACGCTGGTGCTGGCGCCTCCCGGACCGTCCTGACCCGGCGCCGGCTGCACGCTGTGGCCCTGCTGCATGCTCGGATTCTTGAAGTATTGAAAGAGCGCGGCACGCTGCTGCTTCGAGATCGAGTTGACGATCCACATGACGAGGAAGAACGCCATCATCGCCGTGACGAAGTCGGCGTAGGCGATCTTCCAGGCGCCTCCATGGTGACCGCCCGGCGCGCGGCGATAGCGCTTGATGATGATGAGCGGCTTGGCGTTCCGATCGTGTGCACCGTTCGCCATGGCGGTTACTGCGTCGCCGGCTTCGCCTTGAGGTGCGTCTCGAGATTCTCGAACGTGGGCCGCACGTCGGTGAACAGCAGTTTGCGCGCGAACTCGATGGCGACCGAGGGCGGATAGCCGCGCACGTTCGCCACCAGCGCCATCTTCACCAGCTCGAAGGCCTTGCCTTCCTCGCTCACGCAATTCTCCATGGCCGCGGAGATCGGTCCCACGATGCCGTAGGAGATGAGAATGCCGAGAAACGTCCCGACCAGCGCTCCGGCGACTTCGCTGCCGATCCTGGCGGTGTCCGCCCCGCCGAGCGTCGCCATGGTGTTGACGATGCCGAGCACCGCCGCGACGATGCCGAAGCCCGGCAACGCATCGGCCACGCGCTGCACCGCGAGCGCCGGCTCGTGCGCGTCCTTGTGATGGGTCTCGAGCTCGTACTCGAGCAGGCTCTCGAGCTCATGTGGATTCATGTTGCCGCCGGCGATCAGTCGCAGGCAGTCGGTGATGAACTCGAGCAGATGATGATCGGCGAGGATGTCGGGGTAGCGCTTGAAGATCGCGCTCTCCCGAGGCCGGTCGATGTCGGCCTCGATGCCGAGCAGCCCGTCGCGACGGATCTTCTGCAGGATGTCGTACAGCAGCTTCAGCAGCGCGACGTAGCTCTCGCGGTGGTAGCGCGGCCCCTGGTGAATCGCGAGGGCCCGCGCGAAGGCG
>VFSW01009120.1_pt1 | contig 14174 bp, 8 predicted proteins | sample 5358111 | NCBI WGS metagenome assembly VFSW01 (sample SAMN11554181, study PRJNA540505) | mine drainage metagenome | isolation source: sediment from site ElyBrook_90M | place: USA: Ely Copper Mine, Vershire, VT | collected 2017
AAGCGGGCGCCGCGTGGCCGCTTAATTCGGTGCGGGGGTGGCGCGACGCCCGGCCCGTCGGCGTCGCCTGGGCGCAGGAGGAGTTCGACGCGCTGTGGGGCGATCCCAGCGCCGTCGATCTGGCTGACGCGGTGGTGGTGGATATCGGCCGCCTGGCGCGCCGCACGTACATCCCCAGCGTCGCCGCCTGGAAGGCGCGACAAGAGGCGCAGCCAGCGGCGGTCGCGGTGGAGCTGCCGATTTACCGCAAGGAAAACGGCCTGTGGGCGCACCAGAAATATTTCATTCACCGCGCCTTCACGCTGCATCAGCACGGCGGCGCCCGGCTCGTACTGGCGGACCAGGTCGGCCTCGGCAAGACGGTGCAGCTTGCGCTGACCGCCAAGCTGATGGCGCTGTGGGGCGGCGGCCGCGTCCTGGTGGTGGCTCCCAAGACGCTGCTGGAGCAATGGCAAGACGAGCTATGGTCGCTGCTCGATCTGCCCTCGGCGCGATGGACCGGACGCGGCTGGCTGGATGAACAGGGCGTCTTTTATCCCGCCACGAGCGTCGAAGATTTGCGGCGCTGCCCACGGCGAGTCGGCCTGGTCTCCGCCGGACTGATCACGCAAGGGGGAAGCGTCGCCGGGATCTTGAGCGCGCTGGACTATGAGTGCGTCATCATCGACGAGGCCCATCACGCGCGCCGCCGGAACCTGGGCCCCACTCACCAGCGCGAGAAGGCTGAGCCGAATAATTTGCTGCGCTTCGCGCAGAGCCTCGCCCCCAAGACGAAGAGCATGCTGCTGGCCACCGCCACGCCGGTGCAGCTCGATCCGATCGAGGCCTGGGACCTCCTGGATGCGCTGAACCGGGACGACAGCACCGTGTTGGGCAGCCCATACAGTCAATGGGAGCGCGAGCCGCGCCTGGGACTCGACTACATCCTGGGACGCGAGGTCCCTCCCGGCGAGCTGCCCGCGGTCTGGGAATGGATGCGCGATCCGTTCCCACCCGCGGACGAAGTGCGCGACTATGATCTGTTGCGCAGGCGGCTCAATCTCTCCGCGCGGCAGCCGTGGGCCAGGGCGGAAGATCTGGCGCAGCTCGCGCCGCCTGACCGGCAGCGCGTGACCCGGCTCGCGCGCGATTTCTTCACCGGCAATAACCCGTACATACGCCACATCGTGCGCCGCACGCGCGACTACCTGGAGCGTACCATCGATCCTCAGACCAACGAGCCATATCTGCAACCGGTGCGCGTCCGCCTCTTCGGCGAGGGTGAGCAGGACGCCGTGATGCTCGCTGGCTTCCTCGGTGACGCCTATGCGGCGGCGGAAGAATTCTGCGAAGAGGTCGGCAAGCGGGAAGGGGTGCAAACCGGATTCCTGAAGACGATTCTGTTGCGACGGCTGGGCAGCACCGTGGCGGCGGGGCGCGCCACCGCACTCAAGATGCTCGGCCCGGATGACGACAAGGATGAGGAGGATGATGCGGAGGTCGAAGATGCGCCACGCGGCGCTCTCTATCCGCTCACCACCACAGAGCAGGAGTTGCTGTTGCTTGTCCTCGCGAAGCTCGACGCCGCGACTGACGAGGACCCCAAGTATCAGGCGGTCGAGCGCATCCTCTTGCAAGGAGCTGAGGAGACGGAACCGTGGCTGGATCGCGGCTGCATCATCTTCTCGCAATACTATGACTCAGCGCGCTGGGTAGCGAGCCGCCTCTCGGAGCGCTTGCCCGATGAGCCGGTGGGACTTTACACAAACGTCGCCGGTTCTGGTGTGTATCGCGCCGGTCTCTTCACCCCCATGACGCGCGCAACGCTGAAAGAAAGCGTGCGACAGGGCGCGATCCGCCTCTTGATCGGAACGGACGCCGCTTCGGAAGGTCTGAATTTGCAGGCGCTGGGCACCCTGATCAACCTCGACCTGCCGTGGAATCCTACCCGTCTGGAGCAGCGCAAAGGACGCATCCAGCGCATCGGGCAGCGACGCGACGAGGTGTTCATCTACAACATGCGATACCGGGGCTCGGTCGAGGACCGCGTGCATCAGCTCCTCTCCGGGCGCTTGCGAGCGATACGCGACATGTTTGGCCAGCTGCCTGATACGCTAGAGGATGTCTGGGTCGCGACGGCCTTGCATGATGAGCGGAAGGCGAACGAGGTGATCGATCAGATCCCCACTGCCCACCCGTTCGAGCTACGCTACGATCGCATCGAGCCGGTGGATTGGGAATCGTGCGCTACGGTGTTGCATAGCCGCAGCCAGCGAGAGCCGTTTCTGAAAGGATGGTAAGCCGGAGCATGGCTGGTCAATGCGAGTCGCGCAAGCTCTCCTCCGCATGTTGTCTCACGCTCTTTTAGCAGAGTGTGTTTCAGGTCCGCACACGCGCGGCGCTCGCGACCACCGGCAGGCCGTCCTCAGTCGCGCTCTCGCGCAAAGGGCTGAAGGTGAAGAGATCGAGCAGCTCTTCGCGCGAGATCGACTTGCCGCTCAGATCCGTCTCGATGACATCGCCAAAGAGCTGCGACTTGCTGGTGAGCAGCTTGTCGATCTTCTCCTCGATCGTATCCATCGTTTGGAATTGCACGACCTGCACCGATCGCTTCTGGCCGATGCGATAGGCGCGATCAGTCGCCTGATTCTCGACAGCGGGATTCCACCAGCGATCGTAATGAATGACCGAGCTGGCCGCCGTCAGCGTAATGCCAAAGCCGGCGGCGCGCAGGCTCAGCACGAAGACCCTGATGGATGGGTCCGACTGAAACGCCCGCACCAGCTCTTGCCGGTTGCGCGTCTGGCCGTCGAGATAGAGCGATGGAATGCCCTCCTCGCACAGGTAGCGATCGATGATCTTGCACATGCCGGCGTATTGGCTGAAAACGAGCACCTTCTCGCCGATTTCGAGCCTTTCGGCCAGCGTCTCTTTGAAAGCCTCGAATTTGCCCGATCGCTCATGCATCTCTGCCGTCAGCGGGTCGCCGTCGAGCAGCGCGGGATGGCAGCAGATCTGTTTGAGGTGTGTGAGCGACGCCAGAATCGACATAGTGAGCGTGACCTCACGGCGACCGGAGCGCGCGGCCTCGAGCACGCGCTCGCGCCCTTCGCCGGCGACGCGCGCGTATTGCTCGCTCTGCTCTCTGGTCAGCTGGCACTCGCGCGTGACGTAGATCTTGGGCGGCAGGTCTTGCGCCACCTGCTCTTTCATCCGCCGCAAGACGAAAGGCGCGATCTTGCGCTTCAGCTCGTCGGCGGCGCCCTCGCTCTTGTCGCGCATGATCGGCCCCTGAAACTCGCGGCGAAAGCGCGCCTGGCTGCCCAGGTAGCCCGGCATAAGAAAGTCGAAGAGCGCCCACAGCTCTTCCAGCCGGTTCTCGATCGGCGTGCCGGTCACGGCCAGCCGGTGGCGCGCCAATAATTGGCGGCACGCCCGCGCCGACTCAGTGATGGGATTCTTGATCTTTTGCGCCTCGTCCAGAATGACGTAATCCCACGCGCGCTGTTGCAACGCGCCCATGTCGCGGCGCAGCGTCTCATAGGTCGTCACCAGCACGTCAGGCGGACCATCGGGGTCGGCAAGCACGCGCTCGCGGTCGGGTCCGCCATAGCGCGCCAGCCGCAGCTCTGGCGTGAATTTGGCGGCCTCGTCGATCCAGTTGTCCACGACGGTCGTGGGGCAGACGACCAGCGACGGCGACGGCTCATCCGCGTCGGGATGCTCTTTGGCGTATTGCAGCAAAGCGAGCACGGATATCGTCTTGCCGAGGCCCATATCGTCGGCCAGCACGCCATTGAGGTAGTATTTGCGCAAGAAGGCGAGCCAGCGATAGCCCTCGACCTGATAGGGGCGCAGTGTCGCCGTCAGTCCACGCGGCGGCTTGATGGGATCAATCTTCTTGAAGCCGGCGAGATCGGCCAGGAATTTTTGGAACGCCGCGCCCTCGTCGATCTCGACGGCGCTGAGCAGCGTGCGACGGGCGTCGTCGCCCTGGCCGGGAGCGACGCGCAGGCGGCCCTCGGCGTCGCGCCGCGCGCCCAGATCGCGCTCGATCGTCGCCAGGGCGCTCGACAGCTTGACGTCGGCCTTGCGATCGATCGGCACCCAGAGCGTCCCCCGGCGGATGTATTGCGCGTCCTCAGGCAGCGCGGCAACGTCGCCGGCGCTGAACGTCTCGCCGCCGCCGCGATACTGTACATCCACCGAGAGCCAGCCCTCGCTGTCGAGATCGAGCACGCTCACCGGCTCGAGCGCGTCGGGCGCCACGCGCACCGCCCTGGCGGCGTCGCTCGTCACCACTTTGCCGTTGCGCGCGAGCTGCTTGAGCTGGCGCACCAAAAAGAACGGCACCGCATCGCCGCTGAGCACCACCGGCGCATGAGCGAAATCAGCGACATCGGGAGCGACCGCCGCCGGTGCCGGATAGTACGTCTTGCCCAGGCGCACCCAGCGCGGCGGCTCTGGCGGCACGGCCTCCTGCCCGCGCCTGGGCGGCACGGCTGGCGGGGGCACGAGCGCGTCAGGTGACAGGCGCACTTTGCCGTCCGGGCTGACGACCCGCGGCGTGATGCTGAGCGCGTCGTCCCCCGCGACATCCACCTGGAATTCGTATTGCAGCGGGCGGCGATCGGCGAGCTTGATCGCTCTGGCGTTGGGAGTCTCGGTCAGGCGCGGAGCCTCAGGCACAGCGGCGAGCGAGCGCAACGCCCGCAGCGTGTCGGGCAGGGCGCGCTCCTCGACGCGCACGATGCCATTCGCCGTGCGCGTCACGCGGCGACCAGCAGCCTCTGGGGCCAGCGCCTCGACGAGACGGCGCGACGAGGCGGAGAGGCGGCGTCGCCCCTCGGCGGTGCGGACTCGCCCGCGAGCCAGATCGATCGCCGTCACGACGCTGGCGGCCCCATCTGGCGCGGAATCGCGCGGAACAGCGAGCGATACAGCCAGCGCGTCGCCATCTTCTGTGGCGTCCACTTCAGCGATGAGATCGGCCTCGGGAGGGAAAAAGCGCGAAACGAAACGTTGCCACCTGCCCACTCTGCCATGTTCTCCTTCTGGTCGGTTTCACAGGGTCCCTTTCGCGCGCGAGGCGCGAAAAAGCCCCTTCCTCTGGCCCTGGCGGCTGGCACGCGAGGGAGTTGCGTGTATGCTCCCTCTCACCATCGTGATGGAGAGAGGGCCGGGAAGTGAGGGAGGCCCCAACACCACCCAGGTTTGAGCTGTAGCGCGCGTGTCCATTTTGTACGAAGCAACGCGCCTGATTCCACCGTAACACAGGGGATGGCAGCATGTCACCCGATCTAGGCCAATCGGGTGGCATGCCTGGTCCTCATTGAGGGAAAATAGGAGGAATTATCCTTGTGGGGCCATTGTGGCGTCTTCCATGCGCAGCAGACGCACGACGGCGTTGGTCACTTCGACCGGATCGACGCCGAGAAAGATGGCGTCGATGCGCCGCCGCAAGTCCGGATTGCGCGCTAATCCCGCGCCGGTCAGGCACAGTCGTGGCCTGGCGCCGTCGATGCGGGCGATCTCGCGTGCCATTTGAGCCACCAGCCGGGCACGCGCCGCGCTCGACAAGGTGAGCGCGATCGCGCGTGGGCGCTGCTTGCGAGCGAAGTCAACCAGGATGGCGCCCGTGACTTGTTGCCCCAAATAGGCCACACGCAGCCCCGCCCGGCGCAGGCACAGCGCCAGCACGAGCGCGTCAAGCTCGTGCGGCTCATTCGGCCCGCACGCCACGCAGACGAGTGGTGGCTCGCGATGCTCGCGCACCACGTCAAAGAGGCGAAACGCCCGCGATTTGATGGTGTTGACGGCGAAGAGTCCTTCGGGCGCGATGGTGTCGCCGCGCACCCACAGCTCGTTGATGCGAGTGATAGCCGGCGTCAAGAGCGCCGAGCACACAGACTCGACTGAGCCGGACATCAGCGCCTCGTCGAGCAGCTGCGCCGCCCCAATGGCGTCGAATTGCCCCAGGGCGCGCAGCAGCGGCTGCACCATCATGCGCAGATCGCGCTGCTGGGCCACCCACGTCTGGCCGGAAGCGGTCGCCCCCACCGGCTGCGAGCGTGGGCCGGTCGCTGGTCCCGTCACATCGACGGGGCGTGTCGGGCCGCGCCGCGTCAGGCTCTGGCCGGGCGAGCCGGCGTCAGGTCCGGTTCGCGCGCTCAGGCCGCTGAGCGGGCGCGAGGGCGGACGAACGCTAAATTGCTCCAACGGCGGTGGAGGAGGCTGGCCCTGAGCGGCGGCGAGCGCCTCGCGCAGCTTTTGCGCCGCTGCGAGCGGATCGACCCCCGCGATGATCTGGTCACGCAGCCACAAAAAGGCGATCATATCACGCTCGGAATAGCGCGGACCGTTGCTCTGCGCGTTCCTGGTGGTGATGCCCAGATTTTGCTCCCACGCCCACAGCGTGACGGCACGGATCTCGACGAGATCGAGAATCGTCGCCATGTCATAGCGCGGCGTGTCCGCGTAACGACTGAGATCGGGAGGATCGGTTGGTGGCGCCGCGCGATTGAGCGGGCCAGTGCGCCGGCCCCAATGCGTAGTGTGCTGATCGAGCGGGCGCGAAGCAGCCCCCAGCTGTGGGGGTAGGTCCGACCTATCGTCAGGAGGTTGTGTAACCATAGTTTTTCACCAGTTTCCTATTTCCACGTCAACAAACACCGTATGCAGGTGTGAAAAATGCGCTACGAAGGACCGCTGGCTTCTCATCCGACCGGCACGCTGGCCGCTGCCGTTATGGTCAAATGAGCACCCAGCAAGGAATATGACGGAGTATATCACACGCGCCTGTCGACTTATGTTACCAACGCAAAAAAACATCTCTGACACTGTATCTGATCCACTGTAGAGCGCCGCCCCGCACAGCAGCGCGCCCGCTCTCCGCCAAGAGGGAGAAAAGGCGCGTTGGGAATGATGTGCCGACCCGATATTATGGTATAATGGCGGCGAGCGCGCGCGACCCACGCGGCAGCTCGTGGCGTCGAGAGAAGGGAGCCTGCCCAATGCCAACACGCATCATTCTGGCCGAAGACGAAACCATCATTCGCATGGACTTAAAAGAAGAGCTGACTCGCCAGGGCTATCTGGTGGTGGGCGATGTCGGCGACGGCCAGAGCGCCGTCAACCTCGCCCGCGAGCTGCGCCCCGATCTCGTCATTATGGATATCGACATGCCTGAGCTGGACGGCATTCAGGCGAGCGAAATCTTGACTCAAGAGCGTCTGGCCCCGGTGCTGCTGCTCACCGCCTTTAACAATGCCGAGCTGATCGAGCGCGCCAAAAACGCCGGCGTGTTGCACTATATCGTCAAGCCGTGGAATCAGAGCGCACTCAAGCCGGCAATCGAGGTCGCTCTGGCGCGCTTCGCCGAGTTTCGCGCGCTCGAAGATCGCGTCAGCACGCTCGAAGAACAGCTCGCCACGCGCAAAGTGGTCGAGCGCGCCAAGGGTGTGCTCATGCAAAAGCAGGGCATGACCGAACAAGAGGCGTTTCGCAAGATTCAGCGCCTCAGCATGAATTCGCGCAAATCGATGCGCGAGGTGGCCGAGGCGATCTTGCTGACCGATGAGATCTAGTCGCGGCGAGCGTCCGCTTTGGAAGGAGCGCGCATGGAGCTGGTAGCTGGGGTCCGCTTTCGCCCGGCGGGGCGCATCTATTATTACGGCGCCCGGCAGTTCCCCGACCTCAAGACCGGCGTCTATGTCATCGTCGAGACGCCGCGTGGCAAAGAGGCCGGGCGGGTCGTGATTGCCCCGCGCCAGATCGAAGTCAGCCAGATTGACGAGCCGCTCAAGCCCATCGAGCGTGTCGCCACGGAGGACGACTTACGCCAGCTGCTGGCGTTTAAAGCGAAAGAGCGCGACGTCTTGCGGCGCTGCCAGGAAAAAGTGGCGGCGCACCAGCTCGGCATGAAGCTGGTCGAAGCGGAATATACCTATGATGGATCGCGGCTGACGTTCTATTTCGCCGCCGAGGAGCGCGTCGATTTTCGCGCCCTGGTGCGCGATCTGGCATCCGCCTTTCACACGCGCATCGAGCTGCGTCAGATCGGCGCGCGCGATCACGCTAAACATCTCGGCGGCCTGGGGCCGTGCGGCAAGACGCTGTGCTGCTCGTCGTGGCTGACCGATTTCGGCGCCGTCTCGATCAAGATGGCCAAAGAGCAATCCCTGCCACTCAACCCCAATAAAATCTCTGGCGTCTGCGGGCGGCTGATGTGTTGCCTGGCCTACGAGAACGATCAGTACATCGAGGCCAGGCAGGCGATGCCGTCGCTGGGCGCGATCATCATGACCCCCAGCGGCAGCGGAAGGGTCGTCGCCCTCAACGTGCCGCGCTCGTGTGTCGATGTGCAGCTTGAGAGCGGAGCGACGGTGACGATCACACTCGAAGATTTGGCGCCCGCGCCAGCCAAATCGCACAGCGGGTGCGGGTGCTCGACGGGCGGAGGCTGCGCGACGAAGCATAGCCCCACGACCGCAATCTAAGCACGCGCCGCGCATGACGCGCGCCCGGTTCCGATCGTTTTCATATCTGCCTGATGCCGTGTGCCGGCGAGCGTCGCTGACGGGGAGGTGGTATTAAATACTTGAATTGATACTCAAACGCATGGCATCATGGACAAATGTACACGTGTGTGAGGCGCATCAGTGCGAATTAGAGGTACTCAACACCGAATCGCTCAGTCCTGAGCAGGAGTTGGTGCACGATTCGCTGACCATCATTCACTACTTTTCCAGCCGGTTGCGTGCACTACGCAACTAGCGCAAGGCACTCAGGGAGGCGTTGGTGCATGGCAACCCTGATCAAAGCGCACAAAATCCGCCTGAATCCGACGCCTGAACAGATCGCGTATCTCAAACGGGCGGCAGGCACGCGCCGATTTGTGTACAACTGGGGGCTGGCGGAATGGAAACGACAATACGCCGCCTACCAAGCAGGGGAACAAGACAAACCGCCGACGGCGATGGATCTCAAGCAACAGTTCAACGCCATACGGGAGCAGGAGTACCCCTGGACCTACGAAGTCACCAAGTGCGCCGGTGAAGGGGCATTCTTTGACCTGGGGGATGCGTTCAAACGCTTCTTTGCCGGACAAACCCAGTATCCCCACTTCAAGAAGAAAGGTCGGTCGCAGGAGTCGTTTTACCTGAGTAACGACAAATTCACGATAGGGAGCCAGTGGATCTCCATTCCTGGGTTGGGCAGCTTCCTGACTGACCAACGCGAGAAAGCGGGCGGTCCACCGCTCCAAGGACTGCGGAAAGTCCAGCGCCAGCTCGGCACCGTCAATCTGGCGGAGAAGCTTCGCTTCGTGGACGGATCAGCCTCCCAACCGCACAAGCAGCGGAACGCGCGCAAGCAGGTGCGGTGCCAGACGGTCAAGATCGTGGGCGCCACCGTCTCGTGCCAGGCGGGGTGGTGGTATGTCAGCATTCAGGTGCAGATCCACATTTCTGACCCGCCCAAGCGGGAAGCCGTGGTGGGCATTGACGCCGGGCTGAAAACCACCGCGACGGTGAGTGATGGGCGCGTGCTTGAGAACCAAAAGCCGTTGAAACATCACCTCACCAAACTGGGCAAGCTGCAACGAAAACTGAGTCGCTGCCAGAAGATGAAGGATGAGACGACCGGCAAGACCATCTACAGCCACAACTACCAGAAGCAGCGGGTGAAAGTGGCGCGCCAGCACCAACAGATTGCCGCTCTCCGGGCCGATGCCCAGCACAAGTTCACCACCGAGATCGCCCGGACCTGCGGAGTGGTGGGCATCGAAGACCTGCACATCACAGGCATGCTCAAGAACCATCGCCGAGCACGAGCAACAGCAGACGCCGCGATGGGCCAGATGTTGCGATTCTTGCGCACGAAGCTGGCGGCAACTGGGGGCATCGTCTTTATTGCGGATCGCTGGTTTCCATCCACCAAGCGGTGTTCGGGCTGTGGGCACAAGAAGAAGCGCATGCCCGAAAAGCACCGCACGTACATCTGTCTCAAGTGCGGGTTGGTGATTGATCGTGACCTGAACGCGGCGCGCAACCTGGAAGCGTTTGCCCGAGAAATGCTTCGCCAGCTTCCTGTCTGAAGCTGGTCGTCCTGGGTAGTGGCTACGACCGGACGTAAAATGCCTGTGGAGCCGATGTGAGACCGCAATGGGAGAGCCGATCCAAAGGTGCCCGCGCAATGGCAAACGGCGTTGAAGCAGGAACAACTGACCGCTCACACGTATGCGAGTACGTGTGAGTATGAGAAAGGTAGCAGCAAACATGAGCTTCATCCAAGCGTTTTTTCAGTGGGGGCAGCATTTGCCGCCGGGCGGACTCTATATCTTCATCTTCGCCTGGCTCTTTATCGAGAGCACCGGCTTCCCCATCTCGGATGAGCCGCTGTTGCTGTTGAGTGGCTACCTGGCTTCGACCGGCCGGCTGGTCATGGCGGTGGTCCTCGTCGTCGCGCTCGTTGGCAAAGTGCTCGCCTCGTGCCTGGCTTATTGGATCGGTCAGCACATCAACCTGGAGCGGCTGGCGCGACCGGCCAGGCAGCCGGATGGTGGAGCGGGTCGCTGGCTCTATTACGCGCGCCCCACCCTGCCCAGCGTCATCGCGATCGAGGAACGCTTTCGCCGGCAAGGCGTGTGGGGCGTCTTTTTGGGTCGTCTCATCCCAGTCGTGCGCAGCTTCATCAGCTATCCCGCCGGGGCCGCGCGCATGCCCTTCGAGCGCTTCCTCGCGGCGACCACCGCCGGCTCGCTGCTGTGGATCACCATCTGGACCGTGCTCGGCGCCGTGCTGGGCCGCTCGTATAGCGAAGCATTTGCCCGCTGGGGCTCGATCAGCTGGCTCGTTCTCGGCGGGGCCATCCTCGCGCTGGTGGCGGCCTACATCTGGAATCACCGGCGCGCTGAAAAACAGGCGCTGCTGCTCTATGCCCAGCGGCTCAAAGCCGAGCGCAAGCAGCGCCGACAGCACGCCCCGGCTGGCACCGCGAGCAAAAAGCGACCAAACCCCATCGCCACCACGACCGCCGGCAAGACAGTCGCCGTCAAAAAGCGCAAAAACTGACGCCGCCCCGACGCTTGGGAGATGGTTCGTCACCCCGCCAAGCGTAGCTGATTGAGCAAGCGGATGCGCAGCGCGGCCACGGCATGTCGCCACAGAACGAGGCTAAGTAGAGCCAAAAGAACTATATCTCCCCCTTTTCGACTTCTTTGTTGGAATGATATGCTGTGATAACTCATGAAAGGGATCACTGGCAATGCCGAAGTTCGACAAAGAGACCGGCTTCCTGGCCGAGTATGCCAAGTTATCATCACAAGAGAAGAAGCAGTTTCGAGCCGCAGTCCGCAAGATCATCGCTGCCCTGGACGCGGGCAAGTTTCCGGGGCCACCGCTCGTACAGAAGATGACTGACAGGGATGTGTATGAAGTGCGTTGGGCTGCCAATGGTCGGGCGACGTTCCAATACAAGTACGACGCGGCGTTAGGCGAAAACGTGGTGATCTGGCGTCGCATTGGCGACCATCGCGTGCTGACCAATCCATGATAGACTATTAAGAGGAGGACTCCGCCATGCAAACGATCACTATCTCCGATGCCTCGTTCGCTGCGTTGAATGAAGCGGCACAACGGCACGGCGTCACTCTGTCCGCATTGCTGGACGAAATCGCGCAAGATATGCGCAATGAGCATTCCGGCCCCTATACAGGCGAAGAATTCTTGCGGCTCCTGGGGGCCGACGATGACGAGATCAACGCCCCAATTGAAGAAGACGACGATGAGCCAGGGGCTTAAGCCATTGAAATGGAAGGCCGAGAGCGTATGCCCGCCATCCTGGCATATATATAAAGAAGTGAGCGAGTGAAAATGTGCGCTCTCTCACTTGTTTTTCGCTCTACGATATGGTACGCTCTTGCCAGGCTGTGACCAAGATGTCGTTATATGTATGGGACTTTCGCTCGGTGCTCCTGGATCCAGGCAGGCATGTATGGCGGCGGGAGGCATCCCTATTTCAGGGGCAGTCCGGAGGGCTTTGTTTTTCGAGCCGGGGGGTTCATCCCCCGGCGGTCTCACCGCGTATTGGTGGGGAGGAGCAGTGCTATGGGCAAGAACGGGCGACCTCCGAGATGGGATTGGCTGGCTCCTGTGCTGCGCTGGTGGTCTGGCATCTTTTTCGGCACAGTGGCCGTTGGCCTCATCCTGGCGCTCGCAACCCAGGGGCCAGGGCACAGCTTGGCCTTTCTGGCATATGCCCAAACAGCGCCATGGATCTTTTGGCCGGCGCTCATCGTGCTGGTGGCATCGGCGCTGGCCGGGCTGACGCTCGATGCCGTCGAGCTGATTGACCGGCGGCGCGATCCTCAGCGCCAGCGCAAGAAATATCTCGAAGCGCTCGATACGGAATACCAATATATCCCGCTCGTCATCGATCCCAAAAAGGTGTCTCATCTGCCTAAGATCGTGTATCAAAAGCTCAGATTCCTGCACGATCCCACACGCTCGCTCGACGAGGCCAGCGCAACGGCGGAAACAGCCGGCCCGCCGATCGAAGAGATCGACGACATCCTGGAGACAGGCCGGCGCAGCCTGATGATCCTGGGCTGGCCGGGGGGTGGCAAAACGACGCTGCTCCGGCACTCGGTGAGCCAGCGCGCTAAGAAGATCCGCGATCAGCCCAGCGAGCTTCTGCCGGTCTATCTCTCGCTGCCGCTGTTCGCGCCGCTGGTGAAAGCGCCTGACGCCGTCGCGGCCTATCTCAAGGAGTATGAGCAGGCGCTCGCCGGCATCGGGCACTATAGTGGCCACCTCCAGGATCAGGTTCAGCACGGAGACGTTTACCTCTTCCTTGACGGGTTGGATGAGGTCAGCGACGAATATCGCCCGGACGTGCTGGAATGGATTCGCCAGCGGCAACGACGGCTCAACCTGCGTGGCGCGCTCGTCGTCGGCACGCGCTTTACCGATTATACCCCCGCGGATTTTCTCTCAGACGAGCTAAGACGCCCCGATCAATTCGGCAAGAGTCGCGAGTACGCCATCTTTTCTGAATGGATGGCTCAGGCGATGGACCACGACATCCGCGTGAAGCTGGCCAACGAGCTGCTGCCAGCGCTGGCCGGCCAGGATGGCAAGCCCGCCCCGAGCCAGGAGCAGATCGAGCGGTTCATCGCACAGATCGAGCAGGGCCAGCATGAGAAAGATCAGCGCCGGAAGCTCTGGAGTGAGAACCCGCTGCTCTTCTCGCTGGCGGCATATGTCTATGTGCAGGGGGGCGAGCTGCCGTCATCCCGTGTCGCCCTCTATGAGCGCTTCATCACCGCCTTGCTGGCGAAGATCGTGCGCCTGCGCCAGCAGACCGGCTCCGGCGCCGGTCGCGAATCGGGCATCATCGACGAGATGAGCCGCGTGCTCGCCGAGGTCGCCCTGCGGCTCTACGATATCACCGCCGCGAGTAGTGCTTCCCCCTCAGAACCGCGGGCAAAGGCGTTCTCGGAGAAGGCTTTGAACCAGGTCATTAAGCTCGTGCGCGCTGATCTCGGCCTGGCGTATCCGCCCCAGGTGATGGCTGCCTGGGTGGTGGAGTCTGGCACGCTGTCCACGATCAAGCCGAAGCAAACGTATGAGTTTCGACACCCTACCTACCGGGAGTATCTGGCCGCGCTGGCGCTGGCACAACGCCTGACGGGCGAGAATGAGCGACTGGCGGGCGCGGCTCGCGCCATCAGGCGGGAAAAGCGCTTTCTGCCAGCCTGGACCGAGCCGATGCGCATGTTGGCGGGCGCGCTGGCCGCCGAGAGCGTGGAAGGCTTGCCGGACGGCAGGCGCATTGCCGGTGAATGGCTCGCTGAGCTGATGGCTTTGGTGAGTGATGCTCACCCGCCGGAGTGCGACGAGGCGCTCGAGCTGGCCGTTGCCTCGCTGCCAGAGATTCCAGATGTTGAGACGTTTGCGGCGGAGATCGATGCCGCCGGAATGCTCGATGCCTGGGCAGCGGCGCTGCTGCGCACGGCCCAAGAGAGCGAATCGACCTTCTTCGGACGCTTCCAGCGACTGGCGCCTGGGGTTGCCACGCTGCCACCGGCACTGGTGCAGCCGGCGCTGGCGCGATTGGAGCGCACGCTGGCGAATGACGCTCAGCCGGATCTCCAGATCGCGGCGGCACAGGCGCTTGGGGGCATGGGCGAGCTG
>VFSW01009121.1_pt1 | contig 14173 bp, 10 predicted proteins | sample 5358111 | NCBI WGS metagenome assembly VFSW01 (sample SAMN11554181, study PRJNA540505) | mine drainage metagenome | isolation source: sediment from site ElyBrook_90M | place: USA: Ely Copper Mine, Vershire, VT | collected 2017
GACGAGGGGGGTGAGGGGACCGGGCCGCTGCTCCTCGCGGATGACCCGGCAGGGTCTCCCCCGGATGGAGGCGAGCCAGGCGGCGATCTCCTCGCCGTTGCCGATGGTCGCCGAGAGGAGCAGGAGGTTGATCCGGGCTGAGAGGTAGATCATGATCTCCTCCCAGACGACCCCGCGGTCCCGGTCGCCGAGGAAGTGGGCCTCGTCGAGGATGACCAGGTCGCAGTCCAGGTTCTACCCTGTGTGCATGGCGTCGTAGAGTTGATTCCGGAGGATCTCGGTGGTCCCCGTGATGATCGGGGCGTCGGTGTTTTCCTTGGTATCCCCGGTGACGATGCCGACGTTGACCGGGCCGAAGAGGTAGCCGAATTCAACCCATTTGGCGTTGGTCAGGGCCTTCAAGGGGGAGGCGTACCAGCAGCGGCCGCCCTTTTGGAAGACCGCACGGATCGCCTCTTCGGCGATCCAGGTCTTTCCCGAGCCGGTCGGGGCCATGACGAGGCAGTCGTCCGACCGGATCGCGTCGAGGGCCTCCAATTGAAAGGGGTCCGGCCGAAACTCCGCAGCGACGGGTTTGCCGATCTTCGCGAAGACCGCCTTCAGGAGCGGATCCGCCGCGGGTGTCATCCGCGCGCGGGGGTGTGTCCGCCGCGCCCGCGTCGCACCATCCGGCGGGGCCGCCTTTCGTCGTGCCGTTCGTCCGCCCGCGGGTGCCGCGCGGCGGGGGAATCGCTTATGTGTCATGGTTCCTTTCCTGCACTGGAAGCTTTCAGCGCCCCGTGGGCTTTTTAGGGATCCGCCCCGTGGTGATGCACTCGGAGCGGAGCCGGCGCCCGAGAATTCGTTCGTACATCTGGCCGATCTCCAGGAGGCGGTCCACGTCGATCCCCGTCTCGATCCCCATCTCATCCATCATGACCACCATGTCCTCGGTGGAGGCGAGCCCGACGATGTTGGGGTCGGCGTAATAGTACTTGCCCGTCCCCGCCACCGGGCAGCCGTCGACGAAATTCGCCGGCTGTCCCCCCGTGCCGCCGAGGGTGGATTCGAAATGGGTGATCCCCGCCTGGAGGGCGGCCAGCACATTGGCCAGCCCCCAGCCGCGGGTCACGTGAAAGTGGGCGACATGCAGGTTCGGATCGGGGATGGCGTCCAACAGCAGGGAAAAATATTCGTACACCTTGTTGGGGGGCGCCGAGCCGTCATGGTCGGCGTGCTCGATGTCATCCGCCCCGATATCCAGGAAGCGCCGGGTGAACTCGATGGCCTTATTCAGCTCCGTGGGCCCTTCGATCGGGCAGCCCCAAATGGTGGAGACGGTCCCGTTGACCTTGATCCCGTTGGCGTGGGCCATTTTGATATATTTTTCGCACATCTTCCAGTACTCCTCCAGGGAGAGGCCGGAATTGCGCCGGTGGTGGGATTCGCTGGTCGAGACCATGAAGAGGATGCGGTCCGGCCCCCACCCCTTCTGCCGGGCGTCGAATGCCCGTTCGGCGGCCTTTTCCCGGATGGTCACCGCGGTGATCTGGAGATCCGGGAGCCTGTCCTTGATCAGTTTGCTCGTGTGGATGGCCTGCAGCAGTTGATCGGCGTCGGCGAACTGGGGCATCGACCGGGGGTTGCCCAGGTTGGTTACTTCCAGCCGTTTGAAGCCGGCCAGGACAAGCTGCTCGGTGATCCAGAGTTTGGCCGGGGTAGGGATGGTCTTCTGCTCATGCTGGAGACCGTCGCGAACGCTGATATCGCCCAGGACAACTTTTGTCGGATACTGCATGATCGCCATTTTTCCCTTCTCCTTTTGTGACGGTAATGAGCTGCTCAAAGAGAGCGCGTGTACGGTTTAAAGCAATTCCTGGGGGGTTCTGCATGATTTGCCAGGAGAGACGCGACCGGGATGAGAGAACAACCAACTATGCGTTTTTGTATCATTTGCCCCTATTTGCTGTCAAGTTAAAAAAGGCGGGAGGAGGCGGGCGAGGTTCTCGGAGACGCTCCGGGCGAGGTGCATGAGGAGAGTGGTGTCGGTCATTCCGTTTCGGTCATGAAATCGGCGACGAGGATCGATCGTATGGTCGGACGGCCTCTCGGCCAGACGCGGTTTCATGTCGATGTCGCAGCTAAGCGATTGCGCGGCGAGCGGCTCCGTGGTGAGGATATGATCGACCCGCCAACCGAGCCCCCGCTCAACCGCCTTGGGCACCCGGTAGTCGAAGAACGTGTAGCGGCCCGCCTCTTCCGGATGGTGTTTTCGGAAGATGTCGTTGAGGCCGAACGACCGGACGGCGGCGAATGCCTCCCACACCTCGGGGGTGAAGCAGACGTGGCCGAGAAGCCGCTTGGGGTTGTGGACGTCGATCGCCTCCGGGGCGACGTTGAGGTCGCCGCACCAGACGAGCGGGGCATCAGAGCGGTACCGCGAGGCGAAGAAGTTCTTCAGCCGTTCGAACCAGGCCAGCTTGTACGCGAATTGGGCCGTCTCCCGCTCCCTTCCCTGGGGGACATAGGTGTTCACGACGGGAATACCCTTGATGACAGCGGCAATCAGGCGGTCCTCGTCGGGCGGGCCGTTGTCGGGAAGCCCGTATTGAATCGCCTCGGGTTTTTCCCGTGAGACAATCGCCACGCCGTTGTACTGACCCGTCCCGCGAAAGATCGCGTGGTAACCCGCCGCCTCGAACTCCCCCAGGGGAAACTGAACGTCGGCCACCTTCGTTTCCTGCATGCACAGGACATCGGGCTGCTGCTCCCCGAGCCAGGGGAGGATGATGTGGAGCCGGCTCCGGATTGAATTGACGTTGTAGGTCGCTATCCTGAAGGTTCCCATTGCTTTGCTCCCTTTCTCTGCTCCCTTTCTCTCGATACGTCGTGATCGACGCCCCTTACTGGATCGGTGCCCCGGACCGCGGCGTGTAGGGCGTTGCGAGGTATTTTTCCGCCTCGGTCCGGGCGATCCCTTCGCCGCCTTCCACTTCCAGGGCCCGGGAATAGTACTCTTCCGCCTTTTCCCGTTCCCCGCGGATGTCGCGAATCATCCCGAGGCGCACGAGGGCCGAGACTCGGGTCCGGGCATTATAGGCCGACACATCTACCAGCGCCTTCCGGAAAAATTCTTCTGCCCGGGCATATTCCCCTTGGTTAAACAGGATTCTTCCCAACAGGAGATAGTACCTGGGAAGGAGCGGGGGGGCAAAAGGGGGCCTGCCCACCTGAATCCCCCGTTCAATCTCCCCGGCGACGGCAAAGGCCTCCGTGAAGCGCTGGAGCTCGGAGAGGATGTTTGCCAGGGCGAAGGCGAAGTTGTAATTCCGGGGGAACTTTTCCTTCAGCTCCCGGGCGATGGGCAGGGCCTTGCCCGGCTGTGCCTCGAAATTTGTATAAACCGAGACGAGTTCCGCCTGGGCAAGCTCCTTGAGCAGATCCCCCTTCTGCGCCGCCAACCCCAACTCCTGAAGACCCTTGTTGAGATCCGCCGCGGTGATAAACAGGGCGGAAAAGAAGCGGGCGGCGGCGGGGAGATGGCCGAGGTGGTAATGGAGCAGGCCGATGGAGAAATAGACGTCATAGTTCTGCGGATCGTCTGCCTTCGCCTTTTCCAGATAATCCCAGATACCCGCGGTCTCCTGCATGATCGTGAAGTATCGTTTTTGGGCGATCGCCCAGCGAATCTTGACGATCTTTGCGAGTGCCACGGCAAAATACGCTTGGCTGTTCCTGGTGTTTTTCTCGATCCTTTTCTGCCCCCTGGCGAGCGCTTCGTCGACATCCTGGAGCATCGACTCCTGTTCCCGCGCTCGCTCACTGGAATCGAAGCTCATCTCGTAGGCGAACATGTGGTTCATCGCCAGGAAGGCGTACCCGAGCGGGTTCTCCCGGTCCATCTCCACGGCCTTCCGGAAAAACCCCGTCGCGCTTTGTGATTCCAGGTTAAAGGCCTTTTCGATTCCCTGCCGAAGAGTGATGCGGAACTGGGTGGGCCGTGCCTCCGCAAGCGCGGTCCTGGGATGAGCAACGAAGATCAGCAGTGATGTACAGAGGATGAGGCTAAGGCGCTGCAAAAGACGCCTCCGGCTGCCCCTGGATCCTTTTCCGGTTTCCGCTTTCATTGTAGTTCAATCGTCCAATTGGAAGCCGTTCTCGTTGAACAGCCGCAGGCAGATATCCGCGATCTGATCAGCAGAAAGGATCCCTTTTGGGTCACGCTCCTCAACCGTCTTTCGGCAATGGGGGCGGTTCATTCCAGAGCAGCCAGTAGAGCCCGAGTTGCCGGACGGCGTCGCTGAATTGGTTGAAATCGACCGGTTTACGGACATAGCTGTTGGCCCCGAAGCTGTAGCCCCTGATCAGATCCTTCTCTTCGTTTGATGAGGTGAGGATAACGACCGGCACCAGACGTGTCCTTTCGTCTGAGCGGAGACGCTGGAGGACTTCCAGCCCGTCCATCTTCGGCAGCTTCAGGTCCAGCAGAACGACAATCGGAAGGATGTCCGTGTCACGGCCGGCGTAGTCGCCCGTACCGAAGAGATAATCGAGAGCTTCCAGCCCATCCCGGGCCACAACGACCTCGTTGAGGATATTATTTTTTTTCAGGGCTCGCAAGGTGAGGACCACATCGTCAGGATTGTCTTCCACTAAAAGGATGCTTTTATCCATCGCTTTCCCTCCCGTGATACCACAAGAAAACGTTTTGCCTGTCGAATGTGCTTTCCCGAAGACTTCATGATCTGATCATCATGGCGGCGGCAGAACGAAGAAGAAGGTCGCACCCTCGCCTGGCCGGCCCTCCGCCCAGATCCGCCCCCCGTGGCGATTGATGATGCGTTGCACCGTGGCCAGTCCGACGCCGGTTCCGGGGAATTCATCCTGCCTGTGGAGACGCTGAAAGGCGCCGAAGAGCTTATTGGAATAGGCCATGTCGAATCCCACCCCGTTGTCCTCGAGGCAGCAGCACTGCTCCCCCTCCCGCTCCGTCATACCGAATTCGATACGCGCCTTGGGATTTTTCCCGGTGAACTTCCAGGCGTTAGCGAGCAGGTTTTCCATAACTATCCACAGCAGATGCGGATCGCCCCAGACCACGATCCCTTCCCGGATGACCACATCGACGCTGCGCGCCGGATCATTCTCCTGCAGGGATTTGCCGACATGTCGAGCGACGTCCGTCAGGTCGACCCGTTCCAAATGCATCTCCGTCTTGGTGAGTCGGGAGAGGTTCAGGATCTCATCGATCAGGATGTCCATCGTCCGGGTTGCCCTCAGAAGCCGATCCAGATAGGATTTCCCCGTCTCGTCGAGGACATTCCGGTAGTCTTCCAGCAATGCCCGACTGAACCCGTCGATGCTCCTTAGTGGCGCCCGGAGGTCATGGGAGACGGAAAAGGAAAAGGCCTCCAACTCCCGGTTCACTGCCTCCAACTGGGCGGTGCGTTCGATGACGCGTTGCTCCAACTCCATGTTGAGTTTGCGGATCTCCTCTTCGGCCGTTTTCCTCTGGGTTATGTCCTGAATCACCGTGAGAAACACCCGTTCGCCTCCCTGCTCGTAGAGTTGCAAGTGTACTTCCACGGGATAGCGGCTGCCGTCGGCCCGGCGGTGGATCGTCTCGAAGACCTGGCGCGGCTTTTCCCGCCGCAGGAGCGGTTCGATCAACTGCCGGAACGAATCAGGGGCGAGTTCCGGCTGTATATCCAGCGGCGTCATCGTGAGGAGTTCTTTTGGCGGAAAGCCCAGGTTCCGCTGCGCGCCTTCGTTGACGAACCGAAACCGGAAGGTCTCGGCGTCAAAAAGGTAAATTTCGTTGAGGCTGGCGCTGATCGTATCGACCAGTAATTTGCGCTCCTGTTCCATATCCCGGAGGTTCTTGAAGAGCTCCGCATTGGCGATCGCCCCGGCGATCTGCGCGCCGATCCTCTCCGCCATGCGAAGATCCCCTTCGGTATAGGCGTTCGGTTTCACGGTTTGGAAATGGAGGCCGCCGATCACCTCGTCGCGGGAGATGAGGGGAACGCTCATCATCGAGCGCAGCCCCACCTCGAAGGCAGAGGCGAGCGTCGGATACCGTTCGGCGATTTCCTCAGCGGTTGCCGGATGGAGGATAAAGCCGGTCCGGGTGCGCGCGAGCACCTCGTTCGCCGATCCCACCATTGGCAGCGTATTCCCCTGCCGCGTCCGGGGGACATCCGTCCCGGAGGCGTAGGCGATGTACCGCGCATCGTCCTCGGACCGGTTCAGGGTCACGACGATCCGGTCGAAGGGGATGAGTTTCCGGGCCTCGGCGGCAAAGCGCTCATACACCTCATCGATGTTCAGCGTAGAGCCGATGATCTGCCCGATCTCGGCGATCACCGTCAATTCCCCGGCCAACTGCTCGGCGAGCTCACGGCTTCGGCGTTCCTCCTCCTCCGCCCTCCGGCGCTCGGTGATGTCCTCGAACATCGCGTAGACCTGATACGGCTTGTCCTCCCCGGGGCGGAACTGGGGGATCGCATCGATGTTCAGCCAGACGGTCTCGTTTCGCACCGGATTGAAGACGCCCATGACCGCGTTCGTTACCGGTTTACCGGTCCTGAGCGTTGCCATGGCGGGATGGTCCTCGCCAGGAAATTCGGCGCCGTCTTCGCGAATTGTCCTCCAGCGGGGGTCCAGGGACGTTCTTCCCTGCAACTGGTCGAGGGCAAGGCCGAGCATCTTTTCCGCTGCCGGGTTCGCCGAAACGATACGCCCTTCGCTATCCTGATAGATCACCCCCTGTGCCATGGTCTCATGGAGGGTGCGGTATTTTTCCTCGCTCTTTCGCAGGGCGTCCTGCGTCTCTCTGACCTCCTCGATGTCTCGGGTGATGGAGAGGATGTGCGGCATCCCCTGCAAACTCACGACGATGGCCGACATCAGGCCGGTCCGGACAGTTCCGTCCTTCAGGCGAAACTTTGCCTCCAGGTTGTTGACCTGCCCCTTCGCTTTCAAGCCCGCGACCAGTCGCTCCCGATCGGCCATGTCGGCCCAGATGTTGACTTCCCGGGAGGTCTTTCCGATGACCTCCTCTTCGACGAAGCCCGTGAGTTTCGTAAAGCCGTCATTGATGTTCACGAACAGCCCGTCTTCCAGGCGGTTGATGTTGATGGCATCGGGGCTGGCGACGAAGGCCTTACGGAAGCGCTCTTCACTGTCCCGGAGTTGTGCCTCCGCCTGCCGGCGTTCGGTGATGTCCGCTCCCAGGCTCATCGTGCCGACGAACCGCCCTTGCGCGTCGTGCAGGACCGTATTGTTCCAGGCGATGAAACGCTCCTCCCCTGATTTCGTGAGCAGGGCATTCTCACCGTAGGAGACGGACTCTCCTCCCCGCAATTTCCGGAAGATCTCTTCCGTGGCGTGGCGAACACCTTCCGGGATAAACAAGGCAAACCAGTTCTTCTCCAGGATTTCCTCGGCGGTGAACCCGGTCAGCTCGAGGAGGAACGGATTGGCAAAGGTGATTTTCCCCTCCCGATCCAGGCCGACCGCGATCATCCGGACGCTCTCCAGGAGGGAGAGATAGCGTCTTTCCTTCTCCTCGGCGTCCTCACGGGCGGCGAGGAGGCGCGTCACATAGCGGTGCTCTACGTCCTTGCGGATGGAGACCAGGAGGGCAACGATCAGGAGGAACGTGAGGAGGGAAATGACACCGGCCGGAAGCAGGTATCCGTACGCCTCGTTCAGAACCTCCCGACCCGTCGTCGAGACGATGACCGTCCAGCCGATATCCCCCACCGAGGCCATGGAAAGGTACCGTCTGTCCCGCCCCTCCGGTACGGTGGCTGATGCTGTTTTCCCTGTGACGTTCGGAAGGGTTTCCGCCACCGCTGCCAGATGGGGGTAGCGGCTCGGTTTCGCCTGGTAGGAATAGCTGTCGCTGTAGAGCATGCTTCCCGACCGGTCGATCAATGTGACACGCGCGTAGCGTTCGAAGGGGAACCGACGGATGATCTCCGCCAACAGAATCAGTCGCTGTGTCGCGGCCAGGATATGGATCACCCGGCCTTTCTCATCATGGATCGGAACGCAGACGTTGACGGCGAGATCCTTTTCACCGGCAATCCGTTTGAAGACACCCGAAACGTAGGGTTGCCAGGAGCGGCTTACCCCCTTGTACCAATCGCGATAGGCGAAATTCTGGCCGAGGATCTCCGGCCGAAGGGGCTGACTCGCCCAGAGGTTGCCCTCGCGATCCGAGATGATCAGGGTTGCGAACTCCGGGTTTTCCTTTGCCAGGCTGATCAGGTGTTCCCGGGCCCGTTCGGACTGACGGTTTTTCGCCGCGTGAACCAGGAGGGGGCGCGTCGCATAGGAGCGGAGGATGTCGACCGTTGCCCTCTGGTGCTCACCGATGAAGAGCGCCAGGAGATTGGCTGCGGTCTGGTTGGAGGTTCTGATCTGTGTCAGGCGATTCCGGTAGTGGTTCACACCCTGGTAGGACGCAACGCCGAGAATCAGCAGGAAGGCGAAGAGGATCAGGAGGGCCAATCTGCGGGATTGCAGATACCAGGCTACAAAGCCACCTTCCTTAAGGGTATCTCGTTCCATTTGAGTCATCGTGTCCCCCTGTTATCCGGATAAAGATGACGTTCTCAGGAAACAGCTTTTTTATAACACAGCCGGCGGACAAGGCAAAGATTAATTGTTTCGGAAGCGGTTCGTCAACATGACACCGGCTAAGACAAGAACCGCGCCCGCGATGAGGGAGAGATTGATCGCCTCGCCGAGGATCAGCCAGCCGAAAAAGACGCCGCTCACCGGGACGAAGTTGATGAAGACCGACGCCCGAGCCGGGCCGACCTTTTCGATGCCTTCGTAATACCAGAGAAATCCGAGCACCGTCCCGAAGAAGCCGAGATAGACGATGCCCGTCCAGTCTCCCGGAGAAAAGCCGCCGATCAGGCCGGGAAGATCCTCCCCGCAGGCCGGAACAAAAAGGGCGGCGCCGCCGATGAGGCAGGAGTAGGTGACCGCGGCGAGCGCCGAGAAGTCCTTCATGACGACCTTGCCGACGAGCGAGTAGGCGACCCAGCTTGCAACGCAGCCGAAGATGTACACCTCGCCCCAGCCTACGCCCCCGGTGAATTGGGAAAGGGGATCTCCCCGGGAAATGACGATCGTTGCACCGGTGAGACACACGAGGATGCCCGCCGCCTTCCGACAGTCCAGCCGTTCGCGGAAGAAAAGGGAGGACAAAAGCGAGATGAATACCGGGGTGGTGGCCGTGATGAGGGAGGCACGGCCGGCGGAGATCGTCTTCATCCCGAGGAAGAAGAAAACGTTGTAGGCGAAGACCCCTGTCATCCCCAGGAGAACGGCGGGGATGACCTGATGCCGCTTAAGGCGGGGAATCCGCCCTTCTTTCAGGATGAGCAGAGCGATCAGGAAAGCCGAGGCCGTGAAAAACCTCAGGAACGAAGCGGAATACGGGCCTACATGCTGCGCGACGACCCTGGCTGCCACAAAGGTGCCGCCCCAGAAGAGTGCTGCCAGGAAGAGTTTGAGATAGATGACCATCGATGCCCTGCATTGGGGAAAAACCGACCTCTCCGGCAGGAGACGGCCGTCGCCCTTATTCGCCCCACCTTTTCGTGAAACGGCCGGCCGTGTCAAGAAAAAAAGCGGCGGCGGGGCTTGCGGATTGCGCTCCAGTCATAAAAAGCGGCATTGACAGAGGAAAATCGTTTCTGTTAAGGCATCATCATGAACGACCGGCGTTGCCCATCTGTCAGATCGATTGTCGCCTGTACGGCGGGGGCGCTGCTCTGTCTGTTGCCCGTTTTCCTCCCTCCGGCCCAACATCCCTTTGCGGCGCAGAAACCGTCGGGCGGCCCGGCCGTCTATGGGTATCGCGTGGTCAATGCTTACCCCCACGACCGGCAGGCCTATACGCAGGGGCTCATCTTCAGCAACGGGTTCCTCTACGAGAGCACCGGCCTTCACGGCGCCTCCACCCTGCGGCGGGTCCAACTGGCAACCGGCAGGGTGCTCGTCCGGCATTCTCTGGACCGGCGGTATTTCGGCGAAGGGCTCACCGAATGGGGGGGCAGCCTGTTCCAATTGACCTGGACGTCGAACGTGGGTTTCATCTACGACCGGTCGAGCCTGATGGCGCGGGGGATCTTTCGCTATCCCGGTGAGGGGTGGGGGCTGACCCACGACCGGAAGCGGCTGATCATGAGCGATGGGACCGCGATCCTCCGGTTTCTCGATCCCGGGAGTTTTCAGGAAACGGGACGTCTCCCGGTGTTGGACGGCAACCTTCCGGTGGCGGAGCTCAACGAGCTGGAGTTCGTCCAGGGGGAGATCTTCGCCAACATCTACCGGTCGGACCTGATCGCCCGGATATCGCCCCAAACCGGCCGTGTGGTCGGCTGGATCGACCTCAGCGGGTTGCTTCCCGAGGGGGAAAAGGGCATTCCCGTGGATGTGCTCAATGGAATCGCCTATGACGCGCGCAAGGACCGGCTCTTCGTCACGGGGAAGTTGTGGCCGAAGCTTTTCGAGATTGAGCTCTTCCGCCGCGAGTAGGGATTATAAGTGGCGGAAGACCCTCCACGCCTTTTCCTGCCCGTCCGTACCGATGAGATGGGGCCTGACCATTGCCATCCCGTAGTCTTTGACGGCCTTGAGGATCTCTTCATCGGGTTTGAGCCCCCCGGTCGTCAGGAGCTTGCGGGTCGGGTGGACGACCGCTGCCACGCCCATATCGTGGAGGAGATCGATCGCGGTTCGGTCGAAGATGAAGGAATCCGTGGCCGCCGCAGCCCCCTGAAGCGAAACGGCAAACTCGACGGCGCGTTCATTGGCAAATTTGGCCGAATCCTCGCGGTTCGTCTGTCCGCCGCACTGGGCCAGCATGACGGCGTCTTTGACGAAGACAAAGGAGTTGGACTGGATCGCCTTCGCGCCGATCCAGGCGACGTGGGCATCGCTCATCTCGCTTGCGGTGGGTTGCCGTTTCGAGAGGATCTCCATGCCGTAGCGGGCGTTGAAGAACGAGGTTTTATCGACCTCGGTGATCACCGGCTTGCTGCCGATAGTCCATTTCATGTTGTACCCGAAGATCCCGGAATTGATCCTCTCCCAGGTGTCGAGCGCCGAGACATCGACGATGCGCAGATTCTTCATCACCTCGGAGAGCCTCGCGACGGCGCCCTCGGCAAACCCGGGCGCGGCCAGAACGTCCAGGACAAACCGTTCGGAGCGGTTCTTCTCCACCAGAATGTCCGTAGTCTTTCTGGTCAATTCGGATGAGGTTGCCATTATTCCGCCAAAGGGCGATTTCCTGTCCGTGGAGAGGGCCGCCAGGAGCGCATCCTGCTGCTCGGTGCGGGATGCACAGACGGCGGGGTTGGTGTGCTTGTTGATGACCACGGCTTCCGTGCGCTTGTCTCCCATGAGCGCCATGGTTTTGCTGATCTCAACGGCCACGGAGTATGCCGACAGGTCGAGATGGTTGGTGAACCCCATCCCCCGACCCTCGATCAGCTCCCGATAGGAGTTCCCCGGTTCCCCTACGTAACCCGCCTGATGGGGGTTATCGCCGCTCCTGAGCGGGGCGAGGGCGTAGTTCGCCTCTTTCCGGCTGCCGTCGTCGAAAACCATGATCACCTTCATTTCCTTGGGTTGTGCCATCTGTTGAACCTCCCGGTCTATGATGTGTAAGAGTGAGAATTACCGTAGGGAAAGACGACCGTCACGTCCTGCGGCCATATACGAAGAACGGCGATGCCTGTCAACCCTTTTTTGCTGTCTGCCAAGAACCCGCCAACGTCGGCCGGGGATGGTCCCTGAGCGAACCTTTGTGGAATGGCTTCGCTTCACTCCACCTGGTGAGCGATGAGGACATCCCACAGCCGACTCGGCGGCGATGATCCCGCCGCGGGCTACTGTTTAAGCGCCTCCTGGATCTGGCGGCCCGTCTCGGGTCCCTCGATCGCCTTTTCCAGGGCATCCGACAGGACGCCGTTGATCTGGCTTTCCAGCTTCTCCTCCGAGAAGATGATATGGTCGAGCGAGGAGCTGCTCTCCGAGGTCACCCGGTAAAAGATCCGCTTTTTCTGGACGTCGGCGAAGATCAGCGTCACCCGCACCCTGGCGCTGTAGCGCTTCATCGTCAGGTTGTCGAGGCAGGTCACGTCGAGGTCATCGATGGTTCCGCCGATGAGGATCGTTCCCCACTCCGGCCGGATCGTCGCTTCCTTGAGGTCCCAGGCCGGCCTGTCCGGGGAGACGACGTATCCCGATTTGAAGAGGAGTTCGCGGAGTGCCGATGCTACGGCATCCGGCGGTTTGACGTATTGAGGCAGAATCGGAATGATGGCCCCGTCCGACTTGATCACCCGGCCGATCAGGAGCGTGTCTTCCATTTTTCTCTGATCGACGAAAGTTGCCACCGTCACGCTGTACTTCCGGCCGTCGGTCGGCGCTGGTGGGGTGACCTGTGTCGGTTCGTATCGCATGTTGACGCTGTAAAGCGCCGGTGCGCAACCGCTTACCAGAAGCAGCAGAAACAAGCCGACGATGATGCCGATGAGACCCCGGCCGGGATCTCCCCCTTTCTTCCCGTATGCGGCGGTGATGCCCGCCGCGATATCGCTGAACATGGCGACAACCTCCCTTGCTATGTCTCGTTCACCCGCTGATCGCTCCGCCCGCCGCCGGCCTCTTTTCTCCTCCCCGGGGCGGATTCACGGGGCGGGTTGCTACTTTCCCTTCCCGCCCTTTTTCTCGATCGTCATGAGACTCTCCCCCGTTTTTTTCAACTCCTCACCGAAGGCTGTCCAGTTCCCCTGGCGGAGGAACTCCTGCGCCTTCCGGAAGTGGCCGAGGGCCTCGATGGCGCTCTGGCGGTCGCTCAGCTCCGTCGCTACCGCAGGCTTTTTCGCCTCCGGCGATGCCTCCTTATCCTTCATCGGTCCCCCGCCGAAGATCCGCTGGAGGGCCAGATCCAGCGTCTCCTCCATGGCGATGGTGTTCCCGTAGGCTACGATGACCCTCTTGAGCTCCGGGAGCTGGCCGTTGGAGGCGGCCAGGTAGAGGGATTCGACGTAGAGGATCGATTTCTCGATCGGGATCGCCAGCAGGCTCCCCCTGATCACGTTCGATCCGTGCTGCTGCCAGAGGGTGAGCTGCTGGGAAATCGTCGTGTCCTGGTCGATCCGGGCCTCGATCTGGCGGGGTCCATAGACCAGCTTCTGTTTGGGGAACTTGTAGACGATCACTTTCCCGTAATGGGGGACGTCGCAGCGGGCGGCCATCCAGGCCGACATGTTGTCCTTCATGCTCGGTGTGAAGGGTGCCAGGAGGATGAACTCCTCCTTCTCGGCCCCGGGGAGCTTCATGATCGTGTAGTAGGGGTCCATCGCCTGCTGGCTTCCGGCAACCTGTTTGCCGGGGATCGACCAGAGGTCCTCCTTGTTGTAGAAGACCTGGGGATCCTGCATGTGGTAGGCCCGGTACATCCGCGCCTGGATCGCCAGCAGGCCCGGGGGGTAGCGGATATGGCCCCGAAGGGCTTCAGGCATCTCGGCCAGGGGCTTGTAGACGCCGGGGAAGATCTTGGCGTAGGTCTGCATGATGGGGTCGGTCGGATCGCTGACGTAGAGCTGGACCGTACCGTCATAGGCGTCGACGACCGCCTTGATCGTGTTGCGGATGTAGTTTCCCACGTTGGGGGTCGGCTCCGAATAGGGGAAGCGATCGGTCGCCGTATAGCCGTCGACGAACCACAGGAGGCGTCCCTCCGGGGAGATGACCATATAGGGATCGTTGTCCAGGTGGGCGAAAGGGGCAATCTTCGATACCCGCTCGCGGACGTTCCGGTGGAACACGATCCGGCTCTCGGCGGTGATGTCGTCGGACAGGAGCATCGTGATCGAGCTGAAGCGGACTGCGAAGAGCAGCTTCTTCAGGAAGGAGAGCGGGACGCCCCCCTTCCCCTCGTACCGGGAGTAGACGTTCTTGTCGCCCACGGGGTAGTCGAACTCCTGCTGCTTCGAGCGGACGAAGACGTACTCGTTGGAGTTCTCCCCGAAGTAGATCTCCGGGCGCGTCACCTTGAGCGGCGTCGTCGAGACGGGGTGGATGTCCTTGATGAAGAATTCCGGGAGCCCCTCGGCGGAGACGCGGTTTACCGGCCCCAGGACGACGCCGTAGC
>VFSW01009122.1_pt1 | contig 14173 bp, 13 predicted proteins | sample 5358111 | NCBI WGS metagenome assembly VFSW01 (sample SAMN11554181, study PRJNA540505) | mine drainage metagenome | isolation source: sediment from site ElyBrook_90M | place: USA: Ely Copper Mine, Vershire, VT | collected 2017
GTGGGCGCACGACAATCCAGGTCCGACGCCCGCTCCGCGCCTCACATATTACGCTGGCGATACGCGTACGCGCCGACCGTCTATCCTTGTCTCGGCGCTATCAATGGGTTTTCGATCCACGGACGCGACGTCCCGCAGTACGTTCACTACTCTGCTAACCGCCGTATTGACCGGCTGTAGCCGCTCCGACTGACTATCCACGCCGACGCGGACGCCACCGCCAAATAAGATTTGCGGCTCTTTTCACCTATTTGCTATAGCTCATAATGTTGATGCGGCTGTTATCTGCAAAACGGAACAGACCAGGAGCGTGAATTGTGCTGAGTACTTCTGAACAGATCGACCACCTCAAGCTTTCGGCCGAGCACGCGGGACTCGAGTTGCCGGCCGTCGAATTGCCGGAATCCCATCACCTCGTCGTCGGCCGGATGCGCTTGCATTATCTCGATTGGGGCACCAAGGGTCGCCATCCGATTCTCTTTCTGCACGGCGGCGGCCTCAACGCGCATACCTGGGATCTCGTCTGTCTGATGCTGCGCGATCGCTACCATTGTCTCGCCCTCGATCAACGCGGTCACGGCGACAGCGAATGGGAACCGACCGCCGACTATCGCTTCGACGCGCAGGTCGCCGACCTCGAAGGCTTCATCGAAAAGCTCAAGCTTACGCGCCCGCTGCTGGTGGGCCATTCGATGGGTGGATTTGCCGCGATGGGATATGCGATTCGCCATGCTGCTTCCATGGCCGGTCTCGTCCTGGTCGATATCGCACCCGAGATCAGCGTGACCGGTTCGCTGCGCATCCGCGATTTCATCAAGGGGGATCGCGAACTGGATTCGGTCGAAGACTTCGTCGAAAAGGCGCTCAAGTTCAATCCGATGCGCAATCGCCAACTGCTCCGCCGCAGCCTCCTCCACAACCTGCGTCAACTGCCCAACGGCAAATGGACCTGGAAGCACGACCCCAATCGGATGCCGAAAAATTTCGAGAACGAGCGCGACGAACGCCGCGACATGATCAAGGATAACGCACGGAACATCACCTGCCCGACGCTGGTCTTGCGCGGCGCGCGTAGCGACGTACTCTCCGACGACAACGCCCGGGATTTCGCCGCATCCGTCCCCAACGGTCGCTGGCTGCGCGTTGAGAACGCCGGCCACACCATCCAGGGCGATAATCCACGCGCGCTGCTCGAGGTGCTCGATCCGTTCCTCGCTGAGATCGGCCTCTGAGTAGGGCAGTCCCTCAGCTCAAACTGTGACACTACTCTAAGGAGTGTTCTCGAAACCACGCGAACTGACTATCCTGCTTAACTGACTATTGCTCTAGCGGCGCACCATATCTCAGTACGGTGCGCTGCGCAAAACGCCCTTCCCTTCGAGTTCGCGCACGCGCGCCGCTGAATAGCCGAGCACCTTCGTCAAGATCTCCTCGTTGTGCTCGCCCAGCAGCGGTGCGTCGAGGTTCAGCCGCTCCGGAAAATCCGAAAATCGCAACGCGAATCCCGGCACCTCGAAATCCCCCAGCACGCGATCGTGAATCGTCCGCACCGTGCCGCGCTCGCGCAAATGTGGGTGCTTGACCGCTTCCTCGACCGACAATATCGGCGCCATCGGCACGCGTTGCTCGCGCATCGCCTCGACCGCCGCATCGTCGCTCGGCATCGACTGTATCCACTCTTCGATAATCGCGACCAGTTGCGGCAGATTCTTCAGCCGTTCGTCGTTGTTGGTGAAACGCGGATCGCGCGCCAATCCCGGCCGACCCATCGCCGCGCATAGCTTTACCCAATGCTGTTCGAGCGGCGCAATGATTAGTATGTAGCGCTCCTTGCCCTTGAAAACCCCGGCCGGAACTGCGTACCACGAATGCAATCCGGACCGCGTCGGCTTCAATTTCCCTTTACTCAGACTGTGCGCCTCGACGCCCGATTCATGGTAATGGAAGTAGGTATCCAGAAGTGAGATATCCAGATGTTGTCCGCGGCCCGTACGTTCGCGGTAAAGCAGCGCCGCGCAGATCGCGCCCATCGCATGGACCCCCGTGCTGACATCGCCGATCGCGATCATCGAGAAGTACGGCGCGCCGCCCGCCTCGCCGCCCATCGAAGTGATACCCGCGTACGCCGCGCCGAGATAATCGAATCCCGGTTCCTGCGCCAACGGCCCACTCTGACCGAACGCCGACATCGAACACATCACGATCTTCGGATTGATCTTCCTGACGGTATCGTAGTCGAGGCCGAGCCGCTGGATCACTCCGGGCGCGTAATTCTGCACCAACACGTCCACCTTCCCCACCAGGCCCTTTAGAATCGCCAGCCCCTCAGGATGCTTGGCATCGAGGCAAAGGTCTTTCTTCCCACGATTATGCTGCACGAAGTAGCCGCTGCGTTCGCCGATCCTGAACGGTCCGAGGCGCGCCGGATCCCCCGCCGGCGTTAACTCGACCTTGATCACCTCGGCGCCCATCTCCGCCATCATCAGCGTCGCGGTAGGCCCTGCTACTACCTGCGTGAAGTCCAATACCTTGTAACCGTCGAGCACGTGCTTCGGTAGATGATTCGAATCATATGTGGTCATCGATTTACCCCCGATTCCGGCGCTATGTATGTTTCCCCGCTTCCTCCTATAGCACGCACCCGTGAAAAATCGATCGACACTGAGCGATTGCGATTGCACCACAAAAAAGCCGGGCTGCCTCGTGAGCAGCCCGGCATCATGCGTTCGCCAACGATTATGCGTGCGGGTTATTTGCCCGTTCCCCTCAGGCTCACTTTCTGCGGACTGTTAGACGCGTTGTCGGTGATCTGCAAGGTATCCGCCTTCGCGCCTTTGCTATGCGGAGTGAACTTCACTCCGACCGTACACGACGCCCCCTTGGCCAGCGTTTTGCCCGCTGTGCAAGTTGACGACGCGATCGTGAAGTCGGTGCCCACCGTCAGCTTGGCCGAGCTAATCGTCGCCGTAACGCTGCCCGGATTGCTGAGCTTGACCGAACTCGTGGAACTTGAGTGGTTGACCTTTACGCCGCCAAATGAAATCGAGGTCGGCGATACCTTCAGCGGCCCTGGTGTAGGCGTAGGTTTAGGCGTCGGAGCCGGTGTTGCGGTTGGTGCCGGAGTCGGCGTGGGCGTCGGGGTCGGTGTGGGCGATGGAGTCGGCGTCGGACTCGGCCCGCCATTGTAAGCCGATGCGAACGCCGTCATATCGGCGCTGCCCCATCCGGTGACTTGATCGTAACCGGCTCCTGCGTTGTATCCGGTCACGCCGTTATAACTGTTGTTGCCGCTGGTGACGTCCTCGATCCCGTTGCTCAGCAGCCCCTTCTGCGCGAGGCTATAGATGGTCGGATCGAGCATCCCGAGTCGCGCCGCGCCGTGCTGCTGTGCGATCGCGCGCGAGTATCCCGCCCACAACGGCGCCGACAGGCTGGTGCCGCCCCAGCAGCATTGCAGTTGCGCGACGCCGCTGACGTCCGCGCCGATGAAAACGCCCGGCGACCAGGCGATCATCGAGACATCCGGAATGTCGCGCGCGGCATTATTCGGTACGCCGGGACCGGCTTGCCACGCGGGCTTCGCGAAAATCTGGCTCGCCCCGCCGCCGCTCGATCCCCACGCACGTTCGATTCCGCCCGGCGCCACGCCGACCACGCTGATGTAGTTGCCCGAAGCGTCCCATTGCGGCGTGAACGTCATCCCGCCAACGGCAGTGACGTGCGGACTCGCCGCCATCTCGCTCGGATTCAGCGTCGTGCCGGCTGCGCAGGTGTTGGTGCTCGAATTATAGGCCAGCCCCGCCGCCCCCCAGTCGCCCGTGCTGATGAATACCGACTGGCCCTGGACTGCCGCTTGCGCGAACAGCGTGTCGAGTCCGGTATAGAACGACGACGAAGCGCCGCAGTAGCCGAAGCTGATACTGATCGCGCCGCACTTGTTGTCGGTAATGCTGCTCTGGATTGACGTGTAGAGGTTGCTGTTCACATACACGTGAGCCGGCGTGGCCGGCGCCGTCGCGTGCGCATAGTCGATGTCGAGCAACGCTTCGGTTTCGTCGCCGTTACGCCCTGGCGAGGTTCCGCTCGGTAGCACACGGGTGATGTTGAACGAGGGAAAGCTGAAACTCGTGGCGAACAGGCTGACCGCGCTGTCGAGATAGTCCGAATCCTCCGCGAGCGCCACGCAATCTGGCGACGCGGTCCCGCTGTTGCCCGCCGTTATCAACGGTGTTTCATTGTAATACGTTTCGATGTCGAACGGCCCGAAGGCAATCGAGCCCCCGACGTTCACGTCGGGCGATGACGCGAAGCCCTCGTCGGCCCCGGGATGAGCAACATCCGCCAGCGCCAACGTCAATTCCCTCGGCGACGCCGCGCTCGCTGTCGGCAACTGCCGATGAAGTCCTGCCGGCATCACCGCATGCATGTTGTCCAGGCCGTTAATCGCGACGATCAACCCGGCGAACTTGGCCGGCACCGACGGATCGACGGTATTACCGTAGCTCGCCCCATGCTCGACGATCGTCGTCGCAAAAGTGCCCTCTCCCTGAGTGACGCTCGCGGTCGCGTCGTTCGTGCGGCCAAGCCGGTCGATCGACGTAACTTGCAAGCCCTGGCCTCGCAGCCATTGCACCACCGCGTCCGTCTGCACCGGCGTCGGCCCAAAACGCCGCGCGAACTGCGCCGGCGTCAACCAGCGATGGTATTCGGGAGACGACGGATTCTGCTGATCGGCTAACAGCCGGTCGAGCTTGGCCTGGTCATGAATGCCGAGCACCAACGTTATCTTGAGCGTCATCGCGCGATCCGCATGGACCACCGGGCCAAGCTGCGCAAGTCCTACCGGATGATTGTTCGCGAGTTTTGCCCCATCCATCCCGGCCGCCGACGCGATTGCGCTGATCGCCAACGTCCACCCGGCGATTGCGGCTATCGCGCCTGCCATCCATGTTAATTTGTGTGCTGTTCGCATAGCCCTCCCTCTGGTCTCCCGTCGGAATCCGGCGTTGTCAGCGGACCAGGTTGCCGTGGTTTCTATCCACCGCTCGTCGCTGTAGGCCGCCAGTTCACGCCCTGCAGGGTCGGTCGAGACTGCCCAGTGTGCGTTCGGCGCCGCAATTATCTAGCTCGTGATCGCCTTGGGTAGCGTTGCCGAACGAAATCGCGTGCTGTCGGCCTCGTCGGCTGAGTCGTGGTCATGCAGGCTTTGAACGTCAATGCCAGCCAACGATGACAACACTTAGTGCAAGAGCGACGCCACGGCTCTAAACCAAGGGAAACGCTCGATTTTGGCTATTTAGCGGATAGAATGACCGAAGAACAAGTGCGCTTTAGTAACCCTTGTATCACCTTAGATACATTTTTGGACGGTATTGTTCATTTTTCTGGTGTTTGTGATCTTCTTCAAATCATTATCATAGGGACTCTTGGATCCCGTTCTTTCCGAGCCTCGAGACCGCAATCCTCAGCCCGCTTCCGCGCGACCATGTGAGATTACTGGCGATTCGAGCGGACTCGGGATGCCGAGTGGTGGGTCGTTGTCAGCCTTGCCGGCGACAATCCGGCCCGATGATGACGTTGGTGTCCCCGACGGGATTTGAACCCGTGTTACCGACGTGAAAGGCCGGTGTCCTAGGCCGAGCTAGACGACGGGGACTTGACGGTGCAAGCGCGGCTGGAAAGTTTCCGCGCGATCAGCCGGTCGAGGGTACCAGAGCGTCCCGAACGGTAGCAAGTATGTGCCCTCGCAACACCGTCGCGGAGCGCCCGACTAACCCGCGTGTCGCCGCCGCCCGCCGGGACGTCACCCCGCGAAGCGAAGTTGTCCGACTATCTCGGCAACTGCCCCCTTGCCGTTTTCGCTGAGCAACGCGTCGAGTTCGCCATCGATCCTTCCGAGCGCGCCCGCCCCTTCCTTGATCAGCGCCGATCCGACCTGCACCGCTTTAGCGCCCGTGAGATGCGCGAGGTAGGCGTCGCGTCCACCGTTGATTCCGCCGACCGCGACGACATCGAACAGTCCCTCGCTCGCCTGATAGAACGCGTGCACCTGCGAGAGCGTGCGCCGCGGACCCTTGGCCACACCGGTCGCGAGAGCGACTTCGATGTATTTTGTTATGGAGTTAGCGCACACCGAGATCTACACCCGCAGCGACTTGAAGACTTCCGCGATCGCTTGTGGTTCCATCGCGAGTTTCGGCGGAACTTTGACCGCGAGCGCGGCCTGGACCTCGCCGCGCACACGCCCGACGATCGCTTTCAATCGCTCCAGGTTGGCGAATGGCGCCACCGAATTTTGCACATAGTCGTCGGCCAGGTTGAGCTCGATTATTTTCACGCCCGCGCGATCGAGCGCGGTTGCGACCTCGACGATCTCGTTGTCGGTATTGCCGACCACGCTGCCGATAATCGATTTTCCGTGCGGCTCGAGTTCGCGCGAGATCGCGGCAAAGTGTTCGACCCCGCGGTTCTTCAGATTGTCTGGCGTTTCGAGTCCCGCGATATTACACGACTTAAAAACGAGCGCGCCGCGATGCCGCGCGCTCAACTCCATGATCTCGCCCTTCTCCGCCGAATGCGGCCCCGACGCGTTCATCACGGTCGAGTCCAAGGCGACGCCGCCCAGCCGAATAGATGTACGTTCCATGCGCTACTTCCTACAGCGTCGGATAACGGTCGGCAAGCGCCGAACCCGATCGCAGTCACAGCCACCTTCGCCTCGCTCGCCGCGCCGGCGTCGAAGCTGGTTGCCGCTCGCGCGGCGGGGTGCGGTTGGGCGCACGATAGCCGAAAATGGTATTTTATTGACATCCCGAGATTTTATCTCAGTGGAAGGAACCGGCATGACCATCGCCATCATCACACGCGCCGGCCTGGACGCGATCGTCGCGCAGGCGGAGCGCGAGTTCCCGTACGAGTGCTGCGGCTTCATCATCGGCGACGGCGCGGTCGAGGAGGTGCGTCCAATCGCGAATATCCAGAACCTTAAGCACGCCGAGAATCCGGCGGCATTCCCGCGCGACGCGCGCACTGCGGTCCTGATGGATCCGAGGGAACATCTGGCGGTGCTCAACGAGATCGATCGGCGCAACCTCAAGTTGCTGATAGTCTATCATTCGCATCCGGATCATGACGCCTACTTTTCGGCGACCGACCGCGCACAGGCGTGCTCGTTCGATCCCGCCGAGCCCGACTATCCGGACACGGTTTACCTCGTGATGTCGATCCGCGGGGGCAATTTCGTGCGCGCCGCCGCCTTCGGCTGGGATGGGGATGCGAGGGAGTTCGCCGAGATCGGCCTCGAGATAAAAGCCTAGGCGAATATGCGAGGTGCGCAAGTTTAGACTCTTTGTAGAGCCTGCGAGTTGAGCCCGCTAGCCGCGCCAAAGGCGGAGCGAGCTAACGAGTATGCGAGGTGCGTTACACCTCGAAGGTCAAGGGGTAATTCGCGCTCTCAGTTGGATCGTAAGCAAGGCGGGCGATCTGGCCTCGTTGAGTGTTCCGCTAAGTGTGCCCCATCCAGATTCGCCAATCGCCGAACTTGTGATGCCGAATCCTCCCGCAACGGAGCTTTTCTGACTATTGCCAAACGTCGAGCAGATGGTGCCGGTTACGTTTTCAGTTTCGGAGTCTCGCCTGGCGGAGAACGACGCAATGCCGAAGAACGGAGTACAACCGGAAGCGGGGCTTGGCGTAGCGGCTCCCGTATCAACAGTGAGCGAAATATCGATGGTTCCTCTGCCCAGAAGCGGGCCGTTCATAGTGCCGGAATAGGTGTCGCATACGCAACTTCCGCTCGGACAAAAAAAATCGTAATCGGAGGGATTAGTACTGCAAGCAACCATTGTCTCAGAAACGAGACTCGCCTTGACTGAGACGCTGGTAACTCTCGCCAGTGCGGGTGCGGCGTTGATAATGAGTACGGCAATGACCGTCGTGACTAGAAGATGGCGCATGATTTCGACTCCTTCTGAGAGCGGCGGCCATAGGACAGTCCAGGCCGATTGCTTCACGAACGCGCGTCAATGTAATCCGCTTACTCCAACTCCCAGATAGAAACGGATCTCCAACCAGCGTTTGATGAGCCTTGCCGTTAATCACAAGCGGGGTGTCAAGAATTCCCCTACGGACCAAAGGTTTGATTGATCGGCTCGTAAGTGCCAACGATCTTTCCCTTGTGATCAACTACTTTGGTCGGAAAGCTGACCTTCAATTTCGCCATCACCGCGGCCGCGTCTTGCGCCGCCGCGAAAATCCGCATGTATCACGATTCGAGAGCAATAACGCTTGCGATCGCTGCCGTCGTGAGGTTCTTCCGGTTGAGGCATTTCATGAGAGAGCGACCTTCTGTGTCAGCGATCTTTATTCAAATAAGGGTGTGGGAAAGCAAGGTGCGTACCGACGCGACGCATCGCTCTGTAGTTCCGTAACAAGAGGAGATTGTCGTGAAATCCGAGAGAGCCGGAAGTTGAAGAAGTGTGTTTCGGGATGACCTGTAGCGATCGGAATCACCGGTACCAAATGATGGTTCGTTCGGCTGCAGCGCGAGATCGAACCGTATCTTCAGATCTTCGAGAATGAGAATCGCTAAATAGCGCTCCAATGCCTGCCTGCTAGGACACTGGCAAGTCCAGCCAAGCGCAGGATGCGCCAAAAGTGGTCCCCGAGAGTGCAACGGGTAAAGGCGGTGCAGGCCACAGTTAGCGCTGATCTGGGGCAGGGCCGGCGCGCGGCCCGATCGCCTAAGAGCGTTAAGTGACCGGACGTTGAGAGAAGTTGTTGAGGAACGCCGAATTGAAAACTTTTTCTGAAACCTCACGAGGTTTCAGACTTCCCGTTGGGTAAGAGTGATAACGAGGGGCGTAGCAGATGAACCGCTCGCCCAGATTCGCGGGTGAATGCGGTAGAGGGATGAGCGCCGGACGATAAGTGATTGACGAAATGAACGTTCATTCAATAGAAATAGGGCAAGGGGAATAATCGAACTGTCCCCTCGAACGCGCAGTCTCTGAGACCCCTGTGGAGTTTCAGCGAATGCTTGAGATTTCGGGTTCTTGAACCGATCGAATGAGGCGCTGGTGACGACTGAGGGATTGAAAATGCAGGCGGTGGATGAAGACCTCGCGAAGGCGCGACGGCGGCAGATTTTCCTCGCGGTGACGCGAGTGCTGGCGCGCAAATCCTTCCACCAAGCGACGGTCAAGGAGATGGCGCTCGAGGCGGGCCTCGCGGCCGGATCGATCTACATGTATGTGCAGAGCAAAGACGAGATTTTGCTCCTGCTCGCGGAATCGATGGTCGGCGAACTGGTCGAGGCGTTGCCGAAAATTCGGGCGCAAGCGGAAGACGACCCGCGGCGCGAGTTGCTCGCGGTGATGCGCGTGGCGCTGGATGTAATCGACCGCTATCGCGAGGCGTTCGCGGTGCTGAATCACGAACTGCGCTACCTCGAACAGCAGCCGCAATACCGGACGGCGCTGAAGGAAGTTCTGCGGCCATATCGGCAGGCGCTCGCGAGTCCACTGGAGCGGGGTCGCAACCTTGGGCTGATTCGCTTCGACGATTTGCTGAGCGTGGTCGAGGCGCTGCACATGCTGTGCTCGGGTTTGTCGATGGGCGCGAGCATGTTGGCTAAGACCGACAAGGAAACCTACTGGCGCGAGATTGCGGCAATTGTCGAGGGGCGATTTTTTGAACACTAGCGAAGCCGCAGGCGGAACGAGCAGTCCGCAAAATCAAGTCAGGACTGTTGGGCTGCTCGAACGAGTCTGCGAGGCGCGCAAAGGTAAGACTCTTAGCTCTCCGATGTGGCAGGCTAACGGTCAAGGAGTGAACCGGCTGATGGCATTTCACGATCGGCGTACCCTCGACGGGGTTTACAGCGTGCGGCAGAGCGCGCGTTACGTGATGAATTATCGCTATGCCGAGGAGCGCATGATGCGCATGATGGCGGGCTGGATCGCGCTCACCCCGCAATTGCCGGTGAAGCTCGAAATGGCGCGCCAGGTGTACGAATGCGCGTTGCATACCGATGCGCTCGGCAAGCGCCTCGGCGAGTTGCGCAGCTCGGCACAGGTCTCGCGTCCGCCCAACGAGGCGTTCGTCGGGTTCGTCAACGAAATCGAGGACAAGGAAGAGTGGGAGGACACGATCGAGCGGCTGGTCGGCATCCATCGGGTGCTGAAGCCGCATCTGATCGCACATTATAGCGCGCACCTCGCGGCGGCGAATCCGATCTACGAACCGCCGACGCTGCGTATCCTGGCGCATCTGGTCGAGGACGAGAAGCGTCACGTCGAGCGCGGTCTGGTGGTGCTCGGCGACCTGCTGGATTCGGCGGAAGCGCATCGGCGGGCCTCGCAGTGGCAATCGCATCTGGAGGAACTGATGGCGGCGGCGGGTGGAGTTACGGGCTTCGAGGAGGAGGAAAGCGTCGCGGAGAAGAAGATCGGTCGCAGTTGAAGATGGGCGGCAGAAAACACTGAAACCTCGCTGAGGTTTCAGACTTCACGCTGGGTAAAGGTCTTCGATAAATGTTCGCAATGCTCGGGTATTGAATGACGATAAAGATTAAACGGACAGGGTGTCCGCCGGAGCTGGAAGCGGCGGCGGCGGCGCATGCGGCAGCGATCGTCGCGGACGATGACCGCGTCGCGGCGGCGTTCGTGAACGATCAGGCGCAGGAGGCGTTCGGCGCCGCGATGCGGCGGGCATCGTCGATGCGGCCGTTCAATCGCTATGAAGTAATCGCGCGTGCGCGGCTCGGATTCCAATATCTGGTGAAGCTGCGGCTGCATGGGAGAGCAGGCGATCTGACTTTGCAAAATCGATGGGCAGTGGGCGGGGATGAGTGGCGAATCGTGGAGATCGAAGACCTGGGATTGCGATCGCCGTGGAAGAAGCCGGAGGCGATCATGGCAGGGGCGGAGACGGAGCGAGCGCATTAGTCGAAACCAGCGACATTCGAGCGAGTGAGTATCGAGTATGAGTGATCTCGGCGACCGGATGAATGTGATGGGGCCGCAGCCGATCATAAAGCGGTTCGTGATTCCGCCGGCGATGATCGCGGCGGCCGACCGCGCGCTGACGCTGATGGCGGCGGGCGATGCGGCGGGAGTCGCATCGATGGCAGCGCCGGCCCACGAAGGCGAGCTGTCGGCGTTAGCGGCGGCGGTCAAGCCGGGCATCTACGATCGGCATGAGATAATCGCGACGGCGCGCGTCAACTTTCATCATTACGTGAAGGCGCGGTTGCATGGGCCGCGCGCGGAACCATTCACGATGCAGTTGCGCCTGGGTGAACATGACGGCGAGTGGCGCGTGTGGGAAGCGCAGAACCTGACTGGCCGGCGCGGCGCATGGACCCGCTAAAGGAGGATCAAACATGGAGCGGATGATCGCGGTCGATAAGCTGGCGCGGCCGGACAACCATATACTCGCGCCACTCGAGCGGCTGTTCCAGGCGCGCGTCGATCAGGGTTTTTCGCCGACCAACGTGATGCCCCACGAGGAAGATTTCCTCAAGGCGCGGCTGCACGGAATTGCTGTCGGGTAGATGCAGGCGATGGAGGCGGCAGGCCGCACCCTGTTCGATTTCCCGGACGCGCCGTGGGAATTTCAGCTCGACATGGCGCGGCAGGTGTGGGACGAGTCGCGCCACGCGGAGATTTTTATCAAGCTGCTGGAGTACGTCGGATCGTTCCTCGGAGAGTTCCCCGAGACCGAAGTGCTGTGGTCGTGCACGCAGATCGACGATCCGGCGTGCCGCGTCGCCGGCATAAATCGCGGACTCGAAGGGTTGGCCTGCGATGTCTTCGAGCAGATCATCCGGTTGGCCCAGCGGATGGGCGATCCAGTGATCGAACGCGCAGTCGATTACGTGCTAGCGGACGAGATCACGCACGTGCGCATGGGCTCGAAGTGGCTGCGCAAGCTGACCGAGGGCGACCCTGAGCGGCTGAAGAAGGCGCAAGCCTTTCAGGAAAATATCGACAACCTGTTCAACTTCCAGGGTGGGCGCACGACGCAGGAGTCCTCGCCGCAGGTGCCGATCGACGTGGGCGGACACGCGATCGATTTCGACTCCACGCTGACGATCGCGCGCGAGGCGCGGATGCTCGCAGGTTTCACCGACGAGGAAATCGAACGGCTGCTCAAAGCGGCCTCGCGCAGCGCGGCGTATTGAGCTACGCAGGGAGCGAAATCAGATGCAACGGATGATTCCGGTCGAACGGCTGGCGCGCGAGGATCGCATGGTGCTAGTGCGTGCGCGCAAGGCCCGTGAAATACGCGAGGAACAGAATCTCGACGATCGGGTAATGCCGTTCGACGAAGAAGCGCTGCGCGCGCGCATGCACGGGATCTTTTGCGGCGAGGTGCAGGCGATGGAAGCGGCCGGCCGCACGCTGTTCGATTTTCCCGATGCGCCGTGGGAATTTCAGCTCGACATGGCACGGCAGGTGTGGGACGAATCGCGCCACACGGAAATCTTCGAGGGCCTGCTCGCCTACATGGGCGCGGAGCCGGGCGACTACGTCGAGACCGAAGTGCTGTGGCGTTGCACCCAGGCCGACGATCCGGCGGCGCGCGTCGCGGGGATCAACCGCGGGCTCGAGGGGCTCGCATGCGACGTCTTCGAGCAATTGATTCGAATCGCACAGAAGAACGGCGACGAGATAATCGAGCGCGCCGTCGATTATGTGCTGGCCGACGAAATCACCCACGTGCGCATGGGTTCGAAGTGGCTGCGCAAGCTGACCGAGGGCGACCCCGAGCGGCTGAAAAAGGCGCAGGAGTTTCAGGAAAATATTGACGAGGTCTTCAGCTTTCGCGGCACTCGGCGGGCGATCGAAGACGTTCGCGATGGCAACGAGAACGTGATCACGATCGCACGCGAGGCGCGGCTGCTGGCCGGATTCTCCGAAGAGGAGATCGAGCGGTTGGTCGCGGCGTCGCGCAAAAGCGCCGCATACTGAACCTAACCCAGGCCCTTTCCCAGGGAAGCTTAAGGAAACCGGAAATTGAACTTTTTTCTGCAACCTCGCGAGGGCTCAGACTTTCCGTTGGGTCAGATACTGAAGCTGCGCTAATAGCTAACCCCTGCAGTTCTAGCCTGAATCTAATTTTGATGCTAAGTTCCAGCTTGCGCGTGATGGCACGCCTCATGCTTGATTATTTCCTCGGAAACGCTGACAACATTATGAACGAATGGAGTGTTCCGCGTGACTGATAAATCCGCCGCAGAAAATCCGACCTTAAGCCGCGCGCTCGCCGAATGGGTGGCGGAATGCGCGCGACTGACGCAACCTGATCGCGTCGAGTGGTGCGACGGCTCAGAGGCGGAGCGGCGGCGGCTCACCAAAGAGGCGGTCGGCAGCGGCGTGCTGATTCCGCTCAACCAGGACAAGCGGCCGAACTGCTACCTGCATCGATCGAATCCCAACGACGTCGCGCGCACCGAAGACGTCACCTTTGTATGTACGCCGACGCGTGAGGGCGCGGGTATAACGAACAACTGGATGGCGCCGGATGCGGCGTATGCGAAGCTGCGAGCGTTGCTCGCGGGCTCGATGGCGGGCCGCACGATGTACGTGATTCCGTACGTGATGGGCCCACTCGGATCGCCGTTCGCGAAGGTCGGGGTGGAAATCACCGACAGCATTTACGTCGCGTTGAGCATGCGGATCATGACGCGGATGGGCGCGGCGGCAATGGAAATGCTGGGGACGTCAGACGACTTCAATCGCGGATTGCATTGCACGCTCGACCTCGATCCGAAAAAGCGATTCATCTGTCATTTTCCTCAGGACAACACGATCTGGTCGGTCGGCAGCGGCTACGGCGGCAACGCGCTATTGAGCAAGAAATGTTTCGCGCTGCGGATTGCGGGTTCGCTGGGACGCGCGGAAGGCTGGTTCGCCGAGCACATGCTGATCGTCGGCATCCAGAATCCGGCGGGTGAGACGCGCTATATTGCGGCGGCGTTTCCGAGCGCGTGCGGCAAGACCAATCTTGCGATGCTGATGCCGCCGGCGGCATTCAAAGGCTGGAAGGTTTTCACGGTCGGCGACGATATCGCGTGGCTGCGGGTGGGCGCGGATGGCGGGTTGTGGGCGATCAATCCGGAGGCGGGATATTTCGGCGTCGCGCCGGGCACGAGTATGAAGTCGAATCC
>VFSW01009123.1_pt1 | contig 14172 bp, 10 predicted proteins | sample 5358111 | NCBI WGS metagenome assembly VFSW01 (sample SAMN11554181, study PRJNA540505) | mine drainage metagenome | isolation source: sediment from site ElyBrook_90M | place: USA: Ely Copper Mine, Vershire, VT | collected 2017
GATAGTGTCCGAGGACGCGCTTTTCGATGTAGGCGGTCTCATAGCGGTGGCGGCGGCGATTCCAGATAAAGATGCGGAAGCTGTCGAAGTCGCAGTCGGTGCGGACGCCGGCCATCGTGGTCCACAGCCAATGATTCTTGATCCCGTCCTCGTCGTCCTGAATCTGGCCGAGGGAAAAATAGGAAGTGATGCGATGCCCTTCGGCGTATTGGGCGACTTCGTCGGGAATGGCCATGTTGAACATGCGCGAGAGAACCCAGCCTGCGTGTCCGTCGGGCGTTCGGGCGAGGCTCCAATCGTCGACGGGAGGTGCGTCTTTGGAGCGAGTTTTGGAGTCCTCGCGATCGGCCACCGCAACAGGGGCGATCTTGGGATCCTGCGACAGGGCGATCCAGCCGGCGGGAGGAGCGGGCGGCGCGGGCGGCGGGATCTGAACCGCGGATTGTTTGCGCCGGGAAGGCTTGCGTAGCGGCGGCGGCTTGGGAAAGGAGATGGGAGGGGGCGCGGACTGTACGCGCGGGACGACTTTGCGATCCAGCACCTCGAGCTTGGCCTTCTCGGGGATTTGATAAAAATTCGCCGAGAGACGATTCGGCTCGGCGTGCATATTCAGCGGCTCGAGGGCGACAGCGGCGCCTTGGCTCGGCATTTTGGCGGCGGCGGCGGCAAGGGCGCGCAGATCGTTCATCTGCTGGGTGCTGAGAACCATCCGCGTATCGGTCCAGCCTTCGACGCCTCGAACGGTGCGCACTTTGAGGAACCGGCGGTGGGCTTCGACAACATCGAGGGATTCGCCATGGTTGACGGTGGCGACAGTGGGCGAGCGCAGGCTGATGTCCTGGCGCAGGTTGAGCGCGGCGGGACCGGCGTAGACTTCGCCGATGCGCGATGGGCGGACGGAAGTGCTATCGCAGGAGGCCAGCAAAACGGCCAGGAGGACTAGAAAAAAGAGGCGGGGGGGAAACATTTCGAGCGAATGGGCGCTCTATTCGTATTTTATCCCGTTTTCGATGGGACGAAAGTGCGAAGGATGCGGCCCGGGACGCCACGTTCGATGAGGAACGGAGGCGCGCCGGCGGGGACAAGCCAACCTTCTCCCGCTTGAAAGTCCTGGCCGGCTAGACGTCCGGAGCCTTCGAGGACGATAAGCAGTTCGAGGTTCGCCGAACGCGGAGTGAAGCGCAGATCGGCGGCGATGGGAAGCAATTCGGTCCGGAAATAAACGCACTCGGCGAGCACAAGAGCGCCATCGGCTTGGGGGACGGCGGATTGTTTGCCCGGATGAGTGCCGAGATCCGCAACGGCCGCGCCTTTTTCAAGATGCAATTCGCGCGGGCGGCCATAGTCGTAGAGCCGGTAAGTGATGTCGGACTGCTGTTGGATTTCGCAGATGGCGAGACCAGCGCCGATGGCGTGGACGGTTCCGGAGGGAACGAAATACGTGTCGCCGGCGCTGGCTTCGTACCACCGCAAGAGGTCTTCGATCTCCCCGCTGAGGGAGGCTTCGATGAGACGAGACCTGGTGATCGGTTGGCGGAAACCAAGGGCGAGCCGCGCGCCCGGAGCCGCGCGGAGTACGTGCCACATTTCGGTTTTTCCGGGGCTGTGCTCGTGTTCGGCGGCGAATCGATCGCCGGGATGCACCTGGATGGAAAGATTCGCGGAGGTGAAAATAAACTTGGCCAACAGCGGCAATTCCGGCTGGCCGGGAAGCGAATCGGTAAACCAGACCTCGCCGATTTTGACGGCGGGATCGGGATACCACGGGGACAGATCCGTGGCGCCCCAGACTTTCTCTTTGAACTCGGCGTGGAGGCGCCGGGGCGATATCACGCCGAGTACCGCCGCACGAACGCCTCAATGCGGTCTAGGCCGCGGGTGAGCTCCTCCATCGACGTGGCGTAGGAAATGCGAATGTGTTCGGTGGTGCCGAAGGCCTCCCCGGGAACGACGGCGACGTGCGCTTCGGCGAGCAAGCGGTCGGCGAAGGCGAAGGAAGAATCGATGCCTTCATGAAAAGCGACGGAGACGTTGGGATAGGCGTAGAAAGCGCCCTTCGGTTCGACGATCCGAATGCCGGGAATCGCGCGCAGGCGGGCGAGGACGAAATCGCGGCGGCGCCGATATTCGGCGAGCATGATGGGGATGGAATCCTGCGAGCCGCGCAGGGCCTCGACCGCGGCCTTCTGGGCGATGGAAGTAGGGTTCGACGTGGAGTGGCTCTGCAGCATCGCCATGCCGTTGATAATCGGCTTGGGTCCGAGGACGAAGCCGATGCGCCAGCCGGTCATGGAATAGGTTTTGGAGAGCGAACCGGCGACGACGACATTGTCCTTGGCTCCGGGCGCAGCGGCGATGGAGAACGGCTCGTCGTCGTAGAGAAAGCGGCAATAGCACTCGTCGGTGAGCAACCAGACGCCGTGTTTGGAGGCGAGTTGGTGGATGCGGCCGAACTCCTCGCGGCTGAGCACGGCGCCGCTGGGATTCGACGGCGAGTTGACGATCATCAGCTTCGTTTTCGAAGTGATGTACGGCTCCATCGCGGCGGCGGTGAAGGTGAAGCCTTGCGCTTCGTCGGTGGGGACGAAGACGCAGCGGCCACCGGCATAGTTGACGACGTCCTGATAGGTGACCCAGTACGGAACCGGGATGACCACTTCGTCGCCGGGATCGACCAGCGCCTGGGTCAGGTTGAAGATGGCATGCTTGCCGCCGACGGTGATCAGGCACTCGGCCGGCGAATAGTTGGTGCCGTAGTCGGTTTTGTGCCGATCGCAAACCGCCTGTTTCAATTCCAGCGTCCCGCCGGCGGCGGTGTACTTGGTGAAATTGGCGTCGATGGCGCGGATGGCGGCCTGTTTGATGTTATCCGGCGTCGGAAAGTCGGGCTCGCCCGCGCCGAAATCGACGACGTCGACGCCCGATGCGCGGAGGCGCCCGGCCTCGGCGGCCACTTTCATGGTGGAGGATTCGCTAATCAGAGAAATGCGCTCGGCCAGACTCTGTTCGGCGGCCGGCGCGACGGAAGAAGTGGATACGGACATTTCTTCTATTATCGAACGACCGGGGGAGACTTTTCACGCTGGAGGCGGAGTTTCAACCGCTCCTCGATGGCGGGGGGAACGAGGCCGTGGACGTTGCCGCCCAGCCCGATCACTTCTTTGACCAGGCGCGAGCTGAGGAAGGAGTACGCCTCGGCGGCCATCAGGAAGACGGTCTCCACTTCGGGCCGGAGGCGGCGGTTCATCAGCGCCATTTGCAACTCGTATTCGTAATCGGAGACGGCGCGGATGCCACGGACGATGAGCCGGGCGCCGCGCTTGGCGGCATAGTCCGCCAGGAGCCCGTCGAAGGATTCGACAACGATATTGGGGCGATGGGCGACGGTTTCGCGGAGCATCTCCATCCGCTCTTCAACGGAAAAGAGCACGCGTTTTTCCTCGTTGCGGAGGATGGCGACGACGAATACATCGGCAAGGCGCGAGCCGCGCTCGATGAGATCGAGGTGGCCGTTGGTGGGCGGGTCGAACGAGCCGGGATAGATCGCGATGACGGGTTGATGTTTGGCGTCCAAGCACTTCGATTCTATCCAGCCGGACGGGAAGATGGGCGAGGGCGGACGGCCGGATGGGACTACGTGGGACTAAGGCTACGAGGATTTCGCGAATAAGTGTCCGTTCCTCTAAAGAAAACTGGGCGTCCGCCGATGGAAGTGCGACGGACAGATTATGAGGACGTGGGATGGCTGAACAAACAACGTGGGCGGAAGGAATCATCGCCGAGAGCCGCTGGATGCGGGAGGTGGTGGAGACGATCGGCCTGGTGGCGGGGCGCCGCTGCACGGTTTTGATCGGCGGGGAGACGGGTACGGGCAAGGAAGTGGTGGCGCGGGCGATTCACTTGGCGAGCCCCCGCGCGGGACGCAAGATGGTGGCGTTGAACTGCGCGGCGCTGCCCGAGAGCCTGCTCGAAGCGGAGTTGTTCGGACATATGCGAGGGGCGTTCACGGGAGCGCTGAATCAGCGCGTGGGGCGGTTCGAGCAGGCACACGGAGGGACGCTCTTCCTGGACGAAGTCGGAGAGATGCCGTTGAGTGTGCAGTCGAAGCTGCTGCGTGTGCTGCAAGAGCGGGAATTCGAGCGGTTGGGAAGCTCGGAAACGATGCGCGTGGATGTGCGGGTGATCGCGGCCACGAACGCCGATCTGGCGGCGCGGGTGAAGGAAGGCAAGTTCCGCGAGGATTTATATTACCGGCTGAACGTCGTACCGATCCATGTCGCGCCGTTGCGCGAACGCAAGGAGGACATTCCTCCGTTAGCGCGTCATTTTGTCGAGCGGATCTGCCGCGAGGAGGAGTTGCCGGGAAAGGAGATCACCTCCGAGGCGATCGACATTTTGTGCCATCTGCAATGGCCCGGCAACGTGCGGCAACTGGAAAACGCGATCGAGATGGCGGTGGCGTTGAGCGGAGAGCGGCAAGCGCTGTTTGCGGCCGATTTCGCTTCGTTTACGGCTTTGGCGCCGAGATTGCCTGGAATGGATGCCGAGGGCGTATTGGAACTGCCGGAGAGCGGATTGGATTTCGAGCGGACGGTGGGGACGATCGAGCGGGGCATTCTGGAACAGGCGCTGAAAAAGACGGGCGGGAATAAGACGCTGGCCGCGGAACTATTGCGGTTAAAGCGGACCACGCTGACGGCGAAGCTGCGCAGTTTGGAGTCGGGTGCGGGATTGGTGCAGGCGGCGGGAGCATGAGGCGCGACGAGGGAATCGCTTGGGGGAAGAGAGCCGATTCGCCGCGCGAACCAGCTTCCCTTCCCCCTCCTCCGATACCCGTTGAGGTGGCGCCAACGGCTTCGGCGTTCTACAACTGCAAACGGACTGCCATGAGAGCTTATGTGGAGAACCAGTGAGTTACGGCCTAAGGAGTTCCTCGGGGCCGGGAATAAATGCGCGGCGATCCCCTCGTTCCCGGCAAAATTTGCGTGAGTGGATTCTAGCGGCGGAGTGGATCTTCGATCCAGGGCGGCGTGGCGTCGATCAAACGTCCGAGTTCCGGTTCCAGCCGATCCATCGCTTCTTTCATACGCCACGCCACTTCGCGGTAGCTAAAGTGGCCCTTGACGCCGGAGCGAAGGCGCGCGATGTATTCAGCCTCGGCGAAGTCCATCTTGAAAAGAAAGCGCGAACGGACGCCAAACGGAAGCAGATAATGAGCGCCTGGGGAGGGAAGCGCAGCGGCGGCAGCCGTCGCAGCGTCCATCGCCGCGCGATATTCCTCCGCCAAGCCGGCCTCGAAAAGGGCTTTGGGCGTCGAATAACCGAGCGCCGTCGAATAGTCCTGGCGAAACTGCTGGCAGCGGCGATGCCGGTGCAGATCGCGGTACGCTCCGATATCCATGACAATGTCGTAAACATAGAGGCCGCCGCGAAAACCGCGAGTCAGATCGTCGCGGCGGGTGCGGGATTGCGTGGCGACATCGATAATTTCGCGCCGCAGGGCTTCCGTAACCGAGCGGGCGAATTCATAGAGTTGGCGATAGGGACGGTCCGTTACGGGATAAAGCAAAGTGGCGGCGATATCGGACGGAACGTGTCCGGGGTGGGAAAGATCGACGTCATCCGCCGGATCGGCGCACACCGGGGGAAGATTTTGGGCCGCCCACGCCGCAAGATCGGCGCGAGACCGCGCGGCGTGTTCGTCGGGCTCGACGTGACGGGCGAGTGTCGGGGCGACCGGTTCGGTGTTGGATCGATCCCATACGCAATCGGGCGAGGCGGCGCAGGCCGAGGCGATCTCGCCGGCGAGCGACCGCAACTCCGCGTACGGGGAAGCTTTCAATCGGCGGATCTGACGTTCCAGCGTGCGTATGCTGGTTACCTGGCCGACTCCCGTCGGCACGCCGAAGGGCAAAAGATAGCGAGCGATGTCAAACGCGCGCGCCGTAAGATTGCGCTCGTACGCATCGTGTTTCATCGACTCCGGACGCGGAAGGCGATCCCGAAGAAAATCGAACGCCCGAGAGTGAATTGAGGCGTAAGCGGCGAGCAGGCCCTCTACGGTCGAGGTGTACCGCGCAGCCTCCCCGGCGTTAAACTCCGCGGGAACAATGGCCCCGGACCGGGAGAAATTCTGATAGCGCGAGGAACGGGCCTGCCCATCCCACAGGGATTCATCCTCGGTTTCAGTGGCGGCAAGCTCGGAAATGCCTTCGAAACAAAGCACGACATGGCCCAGATCGGCGATGGAGGCGTGCCCGTATTGAAAATAAAAGCTTTCCAGCAACTTTTCGGAATCGTGAGTGCGCACCCACTCGATCGACTCGCGAATGGAGTCCGGCGAACGGCTGTAGCGGGCTAAGGCGTAGGCGATTTTTTCGGGCGGCATGGGCGCAACTGCGAACACGCGCTTGGTGTTTTCAGGGGGCAAGACGCTATGATAACGGATTCATGAAAATACGAATCCGGAAGGTTCATCCCGATGCGATTCTGCCGCTCTATGCCCATGGGCCGGAGGAAGACGCGGGGATGGATTTATACGCGGTGGAAACGGCGACGCTGAGGCCGAACCGGCCGGAACTGGTCGCCACGGGGTTGACACTGGAGATTCCGCCGGGCTTCGAAGCGCAGATCCGGCCGCGAAGCGGATTGGCGCTGAAGCATGCCATCACGCTGCCTAACAGTCCGGCGACCATCGACCCAGGCTATCGAGGCGAGGTGCGGGTGATTCTGCTAAACCTCGGTACGGCGGAGTATACCGTCCAAAAGGGCGACCGGATCGCGCAGCTTGTAATTGCCCGGTATGAGGGAGTCGAGTGGGAGGAAGGCGCACTAGGAGAAAGCGCGCGCGGGGCGGGGGGATTCGGTTCGTCGGGGCGCTGACGGGCGGCTACGGCTGAAATTCGCCGCTAAGACGGCTGGCGAGAGGGCGTGTTTGTCCCGCATACTTGTTGCCGGCTTTTTTGTTATAGGGCAGGGACGATGGCGACGAGAGCTGCTCGAAGGTGAACGAGCAGACGCGCATGCCGGGGTAGAGCGCGACAGGCATGCGTCCGAGATTGCTCAACTCCAGCGTCGCCTTGCCGGACCAACCCGGATCGAAGAGACCGGCGGTGCCGTGAACGATGATCCCGATGCGGCCGAGACTGGAGCGCCCTTCGAGGCGGCCGAGAACGTCGTCGTCGAGCTCTAGCGTCTCCTCCGTTATGGCGAGAACGAATTCGCGGGGCTGAAGGATAAACGATTCGCCGGCGGGAACGACAACCGGGCGCATGAGATCCTCGATGGCCCGCTTCTCGCGCAGATCGATATACGGATTGCGGCTGTGCTCGAAGACGCTGAACTCGGCTCCAAGACGGAAGTCCACCGAACAACTGCCGAACTGCTCCGGAGGAAGCGCCGGCGAAACACGAATCTTGCCCTCGGCGATGTAGCGCCGGATATCGACGTCGGAGAGAACCATCGCCCTTTAGCTTATCAATGAGCCGGACGGAGCCGGACGTATAATTCGGCTATGAGGAAGGGAGCGGCGGGCGTGTTGTGTATGGCGTTGGGCGGCGCGGCGTTCCTTGAGGCGGGGGACAACTATGCCGAACTGTTCTCGCAGGCGGCGGCGCTGAGCCGAGCGGGGAACTATGCGGGCGCCATCGCGAAGTACCGCGAAGCTCTCGTACTTCGGCCGGGAGCGCCCGAAGCGCTGAGTAATTTAGCGGTGGTGGATTACGCGGCCGGCAAGTATCGAGACGCCTGGGATTCGGCCTCGCAGGCGCTGGCGAAGCAGCCGGATTCCTCCCCCGCGGCGCTCATTGCGGGGTTGGCGGCGATCCGGTTGGGCCGATTGAGCGAAGCGGTTTCGCCGCTGGAACGCGTGCTGCGCGATCAGCCGGACAATCGAGACGCTCTGCTGGGGTTGGCGAGCGCGCGGCTCGGATTGGGACAACTGGATGCGGCGGCGAGCCTCTACGAAAGACGGACAACGAGCGCGCCGGAGGATTCAAACGCCTGGTACGGACAGGCGGTGGTCTACGAGCGAAGGGCGGAAGAGGCTTCACGGGCGCTGTCGAAGATGCCGGGCGCGGCGTACTTTTCAAAGAAACTGCTTGGCGAATATCTGCTGGCCGAGGGGAGCGGGCGGTTGGCCGAGGAAGCATTTGGCGACGCGGCGAAGGCGGCGGATACGGCGGCGCCGGAGGCGGAGGCGCAATACGATAAATCGCGCGCGCTAGCGGGAAAATCGCGCGAGGCTTTCCTGCGGTTCGTATCGCTCGCTCCCGATTCCTGGCAAGCGCACGTCTTTCTCGGCGATGTAAACCGCCAGCATCGGCAGTTTCCCGAAGCGCTCGATCATTACCTAAAGGCGGCGAAGTTGCAACCGGAAAGTCCCGCTCCGCTACTTGGCGCCGGCACGGTGTATTGGGAGTTGGGCGAGTTCGACGATGCGCGCAAGGCGTTGGAGGCCGCGCTGCGTCTCGATGCCGGCGCTCCGCAGGCGGCCTATGAACTCGCCGATATAGCCGTTCGTCAACATCGCGACCGCGAGGCTGCGCCGTTGCTCGAAAAGTTCCTTCAGACCGAACCGGACGCACTGGCCGCGCGCGCCGATTTAGGCAAGGCGTATTTGCACATGGGCGAATACGCGAAGGCGGCGGCGCAACTGCGACTGGCGGCGCCGTCCGACGACAAGGGGGAGATTCACTATCAATTGGCGCAAGCGCTGAAAAAGTTGGGGAACGGCAAGGAAGCCGAGGAGGCGATGAACCGCTCCTCGGCGATCCGTCAGGCGGCGCTCAAACGGGAACAGCGTCTGCGCAGCCAGCCCTGATCTACTTTGGCGCGGCGGCGGCGCGCAAGCGCTTGTATTCGGCGAGCGCCTTTTCGGCCTGCGCATCCTGGCCCAGCAGTTTATAGGCCCTCCACAACAGGAAGTGATAGCTGCCGTCTGGATCGGAGTTGGCGACTTTCTCCAATTCATCGGCGGCGCGCCGCGGCTGCTTGTCGTGGAGGGCGATGCGCGCCAGAACGACCCGCGTGGCGGGCAGCGCGGGATTGCCGGCGACGGCGAGGGCAGCGCGTTTCCGGGCGCCCGCGTAGTCGTTATCGCGGATGAGAACGTCGGCGTAGATGGCGTTCGCCTCGGGATCCCGCGGAGAAAGCTTGAGCGCATGGAGAAGCGGGGGCAAAGCGTCGTCGAAGGCGCCGGTTTTCCAATACGCCGTGGCCAGCCCGAGATAACCGGCGGCCATGCGGGGAGCTAGCCGAACGACGATCTGATATTCCGGCACGGCGTCCACCAGCTTGCCCGATTCGCTCAACGATTCGGCGAGAATTAAATGAGCCTGGATCGAGGCGGGGTCGAGATCGATGGCCCGGCCTAAGGCGTTCCGGGCTTCGTCGAGAAGCGTCCCCGCCTTCGCGGCGCCGATGGATCCTTGGCGCGCCGCCTCGCTGAGTTGTTCCTGAGCCAAGCTGCGGGCGGTAATGCCAAGGCCATACCAGGCCTCGGCCGAGGACGGATCGGACAGCGCCAGTTTCTCAAAAACGGCGTGCGCGTCCTGAAAGCGCCGCAGCGCGACATAGCACTTGCCGATCGCGAGCCTCGGAGCGGGCGCGGAGGGATCCCCGTCCACGGCGCGTTGGAGATAGGGCAGCGCTTCGGTGGCGCGATGGAGTTCGACCAGCGAGACGCCAAGGAACAAATTCGCGGCCACAAGACGAGAGTCGCCTCGCAAGGCGATACGGAATTGTTCGACGGCCTTCGTGTCGTCACCCGCAAGATGCAGCATCAAGCCGTAGTTGCTGCGAATGGGCGGAGAGTCCTCGCCGCCTGCGATGAGGGCGGCGTAGAGCTTCGCGGCGTCGGCATAGCGTCCGGTGGACTGCGCTTCGTGGATGCGCGCCGCCAAGTCCGCTTCCTGCGCGAACAACGCGCCGCAACAGGCGATGAGAAGCCAGCGCACTTTCTCAGGTTAGGGCCGCGTGGCGGGCGAAGTCCAGCCGTTCACCAATAGAGCTTGAGCGCGAGTTGAATCGAACGGCCGGGGTATGCGCCGGAGACTTGGCCAAACGTCGCGTCGCCGAAAGCGGTGTCGGGCGCATAAAGCCCAGTGCGATTGAATAGGTTGTAAAACTCGGCCCGGAATTGCAGCTTGCTCGACTCGTTCCACAGACCGAAATACTTCTCCAACGTTGCGTCTGTGTTGAGAATGCCTTCGGAGCGTATGTAACCGGCGGTGCGCGGAGCGTTGCCGAAAGTGAAGGGAGCGGGTTGAGCGAAGGCGGCGGTGTTGAACCATTCATAAATGGACTGATTCGTGGCCACCGGATTTCCGACGATATTCGGCCGCTGTCCTCCACCGAACGAATTGGTGTTGTTAATGTTTGCGGTGAGCGAGAGTGGAAAACCGTCCTTGAACGTCGAAATGCCGGTGACCTGCCAGCCCCCGAAAATGGCGTTGGTGACGCCGCTGCTTAGATTGAGCGATTTGCCCTTGCCGACCGGCAGCTCGTAAACGTAGCTGGCGACGAGGGAGCGCGGGATATCGTCGGCGGCATAGGATTTCTCGAGCGAGGTGTCGTACCAGTTGCGAACGGTCTGCGCTTGCCCGGCCGACCATCCTTCCGGGCCTTCGGAATTCGTCAAGAATTTCGACCAGGTGTAGGAAACGAGAAATTGGAGACCGTTATGGAAACGCCGGCTGGCCGAAAGCGTCAAAGCGTTATAGGTGCTGAAAGCCGAAGGCGCTTGCACGTCGGTGACGCCGGTGTATTCGGGAAACGGCCGCAGCAGTTGGCCGTAAGGAATGGTCGGGCCGCCGATCGAGCTATTGTTGATCACTCCGTAAAAAGGATTGGCGACGGGATTCAAAAGCGCGTTGCCGAGGGAGAGATCGGCCGTGGGCAACGCATTCAACTGCGTGCCGCCGTTCCCGAAGAGAAGCTTCAGGCCATGGCTCCCGACATAGTTGGCTTGCAGGATGGTATCGGGCATCACTTCGTATTGCAAGCCGCCGGCCCATTGCTCGACATAGGGCGTTGGCCGTCCACGGAAAACGGCGTTGATGCTCTGGCCGACGTTGGTCGCCCCGCCCGCGGATTTTCCCGGAGGCGCCAGCAAACCGTTGGGGAACGGGTTGCTAAGAAGGTTCTGCGGAGTGACGCCGTTGACGCTGCCGATGTAAGGCGTCGTTTCGGTAAAGCCGTTGAGAGAAAGTCCTTGATAATCGCCGAACTCCATCGCCGGAGTGTAGAAGATGCCGTAGCCGGAACGGAACACCAGCTTATCGATGGGCGAGTAGGAAAGTCCGATCCGAGGGGCGAAGTTGGCGGCCTGCGGATCATAGACGCCCCGGGGATTCGCCCCGCCGGTATACTGCAGGGAGCCGGGAAGATTGAGGCCCACTTGGCTGCTTATCGGATTTTGCGCGAGCGTAAAATACGAGAGCCGGTTGAAACGGTCTGTAGGCGCGGTCTGGATATCCCAGCGCAGGCCGAGGTTGAGAGTCAGGTGCCGGCTGACCTTCCATTGGTCGTTCACATACGCCCCATAATATTTCTTGGTGAACGCCGCGTCGGCGTTGATCGTAGCTCCGCCGCCGTCCCCGGTGCCAAGCAGGAAGGATGCCAGACCGATGCCGCTGTCCTGATTGGCGGAAACGGGAAACGGACCCTGTGTGAAGTCCTGGCCGAAATTAAACGACGCCTGGGTCGAATTGAACGTGTTCAGCACCAGGATAATCCCGGTGAAACCTACGGATAAGGTGTGTGTCCCGGCGATCTTTGTGACGTCGGCTCCGAAGGTCCGCGCCTCGCGTGGGGTGGCGTTAAGACCTCCCGATCCGAGGGAATTCATTCCCGCGATCGTCACGCTTGGGAACGCGCCAGGGCCGCCGACGCTGTTGAGAAGAGCGGGGAGGCCGACTTGAGTTACATCGAACGGAACGCCCTGCGGTTTGCGTCCTTCGTCCCAACGGCCCCAGCCGAAATTGGTATCCAAAACGAGCGTGGGGGAAATGGCGAAGCTGTATCCCATGGCGCCGTCGAAGCGGTTGTCGGGCGCGAGAGTCCCGTTGCCACCGGGATCGCTGGTTCCGAAAAAGTCGCCGGAGAGCTGTTTGAACTGGCGCTTCTGCGACCAACGGCCGAACAAACGCTGGCTGTCGTTGATGTTATGGTCGACGCGGATCGTGTATTGATCGCTGTCGGTGGGCAGGCCGGCGGTACCGGCGAAGTTTTGCGTGCCTGTAAGAGGATTACCCGGCCGGTTCGGGTTGGGATAATAATTAAGCAGTTTTATCGCGGAAGCGTCGAGTAGCGAGGAGGGAATTACGTTGCCGGGAAACGGGTCCCGGACGAACTGGCCGTTCACCTGACGGGTGGTGAACGGATTAAAAATCGCGGCCAGCGATCCGTCGGGATTATAGGTTTGAGAGAAATTACCCTGGCGCTCGAGGGCCGTGGGCACCGTGGTGACTAGCGTCGTCGGCGTTTGTTGGCGCAGCCCCTCATAGGTTCCGAAGATGAAGGTTTTGTCGCGTTGGTGATAGAGTTTCGGGATATTGACGGGACCGCCGGCGGTGAATCCGAACTGGTTCCGTTCGAAGTGGGGCCGGGCGAGACCTTCCAGGTTATTAAAGTAGTTATTGGCGTCGAAATCGCTGTTGCGCAGAAATTCGAAGGCGTCGCCGTGAAAATCCCGGGTGCCGGACTTGGTAATGGCGTTGACGACATTGCCCATGCTCCAGCCATATTGAGCGGAGAAGGAATTGGTCTGGATTTTAAATTCCTGGAGTTCGTCGACGCTCGGCACATAGATGATGCCGCCCCAATCGCCCGCCGCGTCCCAGTGGCCGTCCAACAGAAACGCGGTTGTGCCGAATCGAGCTCCGCCGAAGTTGAAAAACGAAATGTCCTGATCGACGTTCCCTTGCGAGCCTGGAGGATTCAGCGCCTGATTTTGTTGCGAATTATTCACGCTGGAGTCGAGCGATACCAGCCCGAAAACGTTGCGGATGTTTAACGGCAACTCCACCGCCTGTTTACTTCCCACCTCCGATCCGATATCCGAATTGCCCGTATCGAGGATCGGCGCGCTCGCTTCGACTTCTACCGTTTGTGCGACCGCGCCGAGAGTGAGTTTCGCGTTCAACGTGGAAGACTGGCCGAGTTCCAGAACGATATTGGTCTGTTTGAACACGCTAAAGCCCGACTTCTCCACGGTAAGTTGGTAGTGGCCGGGAGGAATGAGGTTGACCGAGTAAGCGCCGGACTCGCCGGTGATGAATTCGCGGGTGAACCCGGTCTCTGGGCTCGCGAGGGTTACCTTGGCGCCGGGAACGCCCGCGCCGTTTGGATCTTCCACGGTTCCATTCAACTGTGCGCTGGTAGTTTGGCTTTGTGCGAATGCAGAGACGCTAAACGAAAGTAAAACAGCGGCAAATACGAGCCGGCGTGGCGTCATATTCTTCTCCCCTGGAACGAAAAATCGCTGACTTTGCGATGCTTCTATGGAGTGTACAGCGGTTCCCGAAGCCGGTCAAGAAGAAAATGAAACGAAACTATAAAAAAACATCGTGTAATACGGAAAACGCTTTCGGTCACGCGGCGATTTGTTTGCGAAGGCCGCGGTCGATGGCTGCGGCGGCTTCGCGGCCTTCGGCGATGGCCCAGACGACAAGGGATTGGCCCCGGCGGGCATCGCCGGCGGCGAAGACGTCGGGGACGTTGGAAGCGTAGGAAGAGTCGGTCTTCACATTGCCGCGGGCGTCGAGTGCGACGCCGAGTTGTTGGATGAGTCCGTCGCGCACCGGACCGGTGAAGCCCATGGCGAGCAGCACCAGATCGGCGTCCACGGAGAACTCGGTGCCTGGGATGGGTTCGAACCTCGGCGCCAGTCCCACTTGCATGGCGTGCAGTTTTCTTACGTTGCCTTGCGCATCGCCTTCCAGCCGCGCCGTGGCCAGGCTCCATTCGCGGCGGCCACCTTCTTCATGGGCGCTTTCGACGCGAAGCTGTAGCGGCCACAACGGCCACGGGGTCTGAGCGGAGCGTTCGGCGGGAGGGGTGGGCAGAATCTCCCACTGCCGGACCGACGCAGCCTTTTGTCGATGCGCCGTGCCGAGACAGTCGGCTCCGGTGTCGCCGCCGCCAATGATGACGACGTGTTTGCCGGTGGCG
>VFSW01009124.1_pt1 | contig 14170 bp, 10 predicted proteins | sample 5358111 | NCBI WGS metagenome assembly VFSW01 (sample SAMN11554181, study PRJNA540505) | mine drainage metagenome | isolation source: sediment from site ElyBrook_90M | place: USA: Ely Copper Mine, Vershire, VT | collected 2017
CGGCTACGGCGAAATCGGCGTCAGCCCCAAGGGCTCGCCCATCGAGGTCTACATCGCCAACTTTCCGTGGGGGAAGTACATCGCCGGCCACGGCGGCGCGGACGTCTGCGTCTCCAGTTGGAACCGCCTGGCTCCCAACACCATGCCCGCCCTGGCCAAGGCAGGCGCCAACTACATGAACTCCCAGCTCATCCGCATGGAAGCCGAGATCAACGGCTACCAGGAGGGCATCGCGCTCGATGTCAACGGCCTGGTCAGCGAAGGCTCCGGAGAAAACATCTTCGTGGTCCGCAACGGCGTCATCTACACCCCGCCGCTGGCCAACTCCGCGCTCTCCGGCATCACCCGCGACAGCGTGCTCACCCTCGCCCGTCACCTGGGCCTCACCGTCATCGAACAGGCCTTCCCTCGCGAGATGCTCTACATCGCCGACGAGGTCTTCTTCTCCGGCACAGCCGCCGAAGTCTCGCCCATCCGCACCATCGACCGCATCGTAGTCGGCGACGGCAAGGTCGGCGAGATTACCAAGAAGATTGCCGACGAGTTCTTCGGCATCGCCAACGGCCTCAAGCCGGACCGCTTCGGCTGGCTCACCCCGGTAAAGGTCAACGCGGCAGACCCAGTGCCTGCATAGGCTGAGCTATTCACAAACGCCAGGGGCGGCCATCCCGGCCGCCCTTCCTTTTATGCGCTCTTTTTGCCCTTCCCACAAATGCCTGTCATCGCTGAGCGGAGCATTCTTCAGCGGAGCCGAAGGACCCGCATTTGCACTTCGCCCGTATCGAACCCGCTACTCGTAGCGCAGCGCCACCACCGGTTCGACCTTCATAGCAGCGCGAGCCGGAATCAGCGTAGCCGCAAGGGCAACCAGCGCCAGCAGCAAAGCAACTGCCGCATAGGTAATCGGATCGCGCGGACCCACGTTGTAGAGCAGACTCTTGAGCAGTTGCGCCGCGGCGACCGCCGCGCCCAATCCCAGCACGCCGCCCAGAACAATCAGCCGTACTCCCTCACCCATAATCAGGCGCAGAATATCCATCCGCGTCGCCCCCAGCGCCATGCGCACGCCAATCTCCTGGGTCCGCTGCGTGGCAACGAATGAAATTGCGCCATAAAGCCCGATGACCGCCATCAGCAACCCGCAGAGGGCAAAGAATCCCAGTAGCGCCGTCTCGAAGCGCGGCCGGTCGGCGAGCTGGTTGACGGCCTGGGTCATGGTGGAGATCTCAACCGGGGCCATGGGGTCGAACTGCGCGATGCTGGACCGAATTAACGGGGCAACCACTGAGACGGGAAGGCTGGAGTCAAGGACGAAGAAGTGGTGGAGGCTCCATGTGTCGGGCAGGTTGGTGGCGAGCTGATAGAGTTCGGGGCCGTCGTCACCGGTTAGGCCGGCGTTCTTGACGTTGGCGGCGACGCCGACAACCGTGTAGACAGGACCGGGAGCGCGGTAGGGATTGAAGATAGCGACCTCAACGCGCTTGCCGACCGGATCTTCTCCTGGAAACATGCGCGACGCCAGCTCTCTGCTGAGGATAATGAAGTGGCCGGTTGAGTCGCGCTCGGCGTCGGTGAAGCCGGGGCCGTTGAGGATGGGGATCTGGAGGGAGCGAAAGTAATCGGGTGTGACGTGGCGAACGCTGACGGCGCCGCCGAGACCGGCGGGCGTCGGCGGTCTTCCAACGACGCGCAACTCCGCGTAACGCATGTCCTGGCCGCCGATGGGCGGCAGCGAGTCGGTCATGCCGACGGTGGAGATGCCGGGCAGGCGGCGAAGAGCGGCTTCGGCGCGCAGGTCGAGGTCGAGAAAGCCGGACGGAAAGCGCTCCCCGTTGAGTGGGACGTGGACGGTGATGACGTTGCGGGTCGTGATGCCGAGACTCTGCTGCTGGAGGTTCCAGAAGCTGCGGACCAGCAGGCTGGCGGCGGAGAGCAGCACCACGCTGAGAGCGATTTGCGCTGCGACGAGCAGGCGGCGGAGACGGGCATGCGCGCTGGATTTTGTCTGCCGCGCGGCGAGGGCGATGGCACGTGGCTTTTCAAGTGCGGGGACGATTCCAAACAGCGCCGCGCAGAGGAACGAAACCAGCACGGCAAAGAGAACAATGCGCGGGTCGATGCCAGCTGAGGCGAGGAACGGAACGCCTGTTGGAGCGATGGCGATGAAGACGCGGAGAAGTATTTCCGCGAACAGACAACCGGCAGCGGCTCCGGCGAGGGCCAGCAGGAAGGCTTCCGTAAGCGGTTGGCGAACGCGCCGGCCGCGGCGGGCGCCGAGAGCCGAGCGGACGGCCAGTTCGCGCTGCCGGGCTGCGCCGCGTGCGGAGAACAGGCTGGCCACGTTGGCGCAGGCGATGAGCAGGACGACGAGGACAGCGCCGAAGAGGACCCAGGCGGCGGTGTAGGCGTCGTGCATCTGGCGGTCGCGGAGGGAGCGGACCTGGAGCTGAAACTCCGCGCGGATCTCGGCTGGAATCCACTGCTGGGTGTGGAGGAACAGGGGCTGCATCTCGGCTTTGGCCTGGGCGATGGTGATGCCCGGGTTGAGGCGGGCGAAGGCCCACATGGGATAGCCGATACCGCTGTTAACTGTGTGCTGAGCTGCGATGTCGACCTGCGCGGGTTGAAGAATGTCTGTGGGCTGAAGGCGTGGCATCTCAAAATCGCGAGGAAGGACGCCGACGATGCGGGTGAGGTGGCCGTCGATGTTGATCTGCTGATTGACGGCTGCGGGGCTGCGGCTAAAGCGGCGGAGCCAGAGGCCGTCGGTTATCATGGCCACCCGAGGGCCATTGGGAACGTCTTCCTCTGCAGTGAAGTTGCGGCCGAGTTGAAGCGGAATTCCCATGGTGGGCACAAAGTTTTGCGCAACGGAGATGCAGTGCAGGTGGACCGGCTGGTTTTCGGTGAGATTGCAGTCGCCGTAGCCCATCTCGTAGGTCATGGATTGGAATGGCTTTTGATTATCGCGCCATTCGAAGAAAAAGCCGCCGAGCGTGAACTCCTGACGCTCGCGCGGCTGGCCGAGGCCAACTGACACAAGCCGGTCGCCCTGCGCATATGGCAGCCGGCGGAACAGAATCCGGTCCACGACGCTGAAGACGGCAGTGGTGGCGCCAATGCCGACGGCCAGCGTGGCAATAACAGCAACGGCAAAAACAGGGTTGCGCCGAAATCCGCGCAGCGCGTAGCGCACATCCTGCGCCACCGTGCCCATCCACCAGCCCGGCCTTTGCTGGTGGCACTGCTCCCGCGCCCTCTCCACGCCGCCAAACTCAATCAGCGCCTGCCTGCGAGCCTCCTCCGGCGCCATTCCGCCAGAGATGCGCACCTCAGTCGCCTGCTCCACATGAAACCGGAGCTCTTCATCCAGTTCTTCCGGTTTCCGGCGCGAGATCATGAAACGAAAACGGATTAGCCACTCCTTCATCATGACGCCGCCTCCGGAGTCCGGCCCAGAACCAGGCCAATTGCGGCCGACAACCGCTCCCAGGTTTCGAGCTCCGTCTCCAGTTGCTTCCCACCCGTCTCCGTCAGCGAGTAGAACTTGGCCCGCCGGTTATTCTCCGAGTTGCCCCAGTCAGCCCTGATCCAGCCCTTATACTCCAGCCGGTGCAGCGCCGGGTAAAGCGACCCCTGCCCGATCTGCAGCATATCCTTCGATACTTGCTGGATACTATGCGCAACCCCCCAGCCGTGCATCGGCCCGGTGGCAAGCGTTTGCAGGATAAGCAGGTCCAGGGTTCCCTGCAAGAGGTCTGTTGATTCGGCCATATCTCCCCTCGGCATTCGACAATAGAGTGCCGCACACCCCTGTCGAATGTCAAGGGGGGCTTGGGGAGCGGCCAGCAACCGCGTATCATGAAGGGAGAGGCCCAGCGGACTCGAAGCATCCGTGCCACCCCCGCAAGGCTGGCCCCCGCAAGAAAACTCACCGCTGACCACTGAGAACTAACCACTGAATGAAACCCGACATGAAAGTTCGCCTGGCCGGCATGGAATTGGTCAACCCGGTCATCGCCGCCAGCGGCACCTTCGGCTACGGAATCGAGTTTGAAGAGATCGTCTCCCTGGAGGCGATCGGCGGCTTCGTCACCAAAGGGATATCGCTGCTGCCCATGTCCGGCCACGCGGCTCCACGCATCGTGCAAACCGCTGCCGGCATGCTCAACGCCATCGGCCTGCAAAATGTCGGCGTCGAAGAGTTTATCCTTCGCAAGCTCCCGGCGCTGAGTCGTTATCCCCTCTGCAAGGTCATCGTGAATATCTTCGGCTACACGGTTGCCGACTACCTCGGGGTCATCGAACGCCTGAACCGGGCCGAGGACATTGCCGCCTACGAGTTGAACGTCTCCTGCCCCAACGTCCACGCCGGAGGCATGGCCTTTGGCTCCGACCCGGGATCGCTCGAGTACCTGGTGAGCCGGGCCAAGGCAGTGTGCAAAAGGCCGCTGATCGTCAAACTATCGCCTAACGTAACTTCGATCGCGCGCATGGCCAAAATTGCCGCCGACTCCGGCGCCGACGCGGTAAGCCTGACCAACACCTTTCTGGGCATGTCGATCGATGTGGAGACCCGCAGGCCGCGCCTCAGCAACATTACAGGCGGCCTGTCCGGCCCGGCTATCAAGCCCATCGCTCTGCGCATGGTGTATGAGACTGCACAGATAGTGAAGATCCCAATTCTCGGCCTGGGCGGCATTGTCACGCCTGAGGACGCGGTGGAATTCCTTCTGGCCGGCGCCACCGCCATTCAGGTGGGCACAGCCAGTTATGCAGACCCCCGGGCTACCGAGAGACTGGCCCATGGGCTGGAATCCTGGTGCCGCAGCAATCAGGTTGAGCGTGTGAGCAGCCTCACCGGCGCTCTTGAAATTCCGCGCGCCTGACCAGCCAGGCTGAGCTGCCGGAAATATCTGTTTCTCCTGCGAAATCAACCACCTACCGCGCCCTTTAGCGCCAGTGCGGGGCGGGGATTCCCTTGCTAAGTCATCAACCTGTGCACACAGCACCGTGAAAAGGCGAACAAACGACTGTGATGCAGCGCACAGCGACTTGTTGTTTCAGATGGGTAACTTCGCACACGTCAGACGGCGAGACCCAGTGGACATCTTGATCCTCTCCTGCCCTACGGGTGATCGCCGGTACCTGCACACCGAGCGAGGGATGTATGGGTCAGTCGATTTGGAGTTCGATGCAGCAGAAGGGTTACAGCCGCAGAGATTTCATGCAGTTCTGCGCCGCAGCCGCAACAGCGGCTGGGCTGGGGCAATCGGGCATTGCCCAGGTTGCTTCGGCTTTTGAAAAGAAAGAGAAACCGGCCGTGGTATGGATGCACTTTCAGGAGTGTACCTGCTGCAGCGAGTCGTTCATCCGCGCTTCCCACCCCATTGTGGTTGACGCGCTACTGGACGTGCTGGACCTCAACTACACCGAGACGCTGATGGCCGCCTCCGGCTTCCAGGCGGAAAAGTGCCTGACCGACACGATTGAGAAGAACAAGGGGAAATACATCGTGCTGGTCGAAGGAGCAGTTCCCACAGCCGATGGCGGCGTCTACTGCATGATTGGCGGCAAGACCGCGGAATCGATCCTGCAGACCGTCGCCAAGGATGCCGCCGCGATTGTCGCCTGGGGCAGTTGCGCCTCCAACGGCTGCGTGCAGGCGGCCAAGCCCAATCCGACCGGAGCGACACCGATCTACAAGCTGGTAGACAAGCCGGTCATCAATGTGCCGGGATGCCCACCGATCGCCGATGTGATGATGGGCGTGGTGACGCACTTGCTGGTTCTGGGCCAAGTTCCAGCGCTCGACAGCCAGGGACGGCCCAAGGAGTTCTACGGCCGCCGCGTCCACGACACCTGCTACCGCCGCCCCAACTACGATGCCGGACTGTTCGTCGAATCGTGGGACGACGAAAACGCGCGCAAGGGTTATTGCCTCTATAAGATGGGCTGCAAGGGGCCGGTCACTTACAACGCCTGCTCGGTGGTCAGGTGGAACGAAGGCACCAGCTATCCCATCCAGTCGGGCCACGGCTGCATTGGCTGCAGCGAGGCCGGCTTCTGGGACAACGGGCCGTTCTACCAGCACCTGCCCTCGTTCCCCGGCTTCGGCATCGAGAGCACGGCCGACACGGTAGGCACCGTGGTGGGAGTTGCCACGCTTGCCGGAGTCGCGGCGCATGCGGTGGTCACAAATATTCGCAAACGGAGCGTGATTGCGGAAGTGCACGCTGAAGATCAAAAGGAGTCGTGAGGAGTATGGCACGCATTGTCGTCGATCCGATAACTCGCATAGAAGGCCACCTGCGCGTTGAGGCAGTGGTGGAAAACGGCGTCATCACCGACGCATTCAGCTCCGGCACCATGGTGCGCGGCCTGGAGAAGATTCTCATCGGCCGCGATCCCCGCGACGCCTGGGCCATTACCGAACGGGTTTGCGGCGTGTGCACAACCGTACATGCGCTCACCAGCGTGCGCGCCGTGGAAAGCGCGCTTGGCATTACGATCCCCCCAACCGCCGAGCTGATCCGCAACATCATGATGACCACGCAGTATGTGCAGGATCATGTGATCCACTTCTATCACCTGCACGCTTTGGACTGGGTCGACATCGTCAACGCCCTCAAGGCCGATCCGAAGAAAGCCGCTGAGCTTGCGCAATCATTTTCCAAATGGGATAAGAACACACCGGCGTATTTCTCCGAAGTGCAGGACAAGATCAAGGCCTTTGCCGCCAGCGGCCTGGGCATCTTCGCCAACGGCTATTGGGGCCATCCGGCCTACAAGCTCCCGCCCGAGGTGAACCTGATCGGCGTGGCTCACTACCTCGACGCCCTCCAGTGGCAGAAGGAGATCGTCAAGATTCACGCGGTCTTCGGAGGCAAGAATCCGCATCCGAACTACCTGGTCGGCGGCGTTCCCTGCTCCATCAACATGAACGAAGTGGCCGCGATCAACGGCGAACGGCTCAACCTGGTCTCCCGGCTGATCAGCCAAGCGGACGAGTTCGTCAACCAGGTTTACATTCCCGACCTGCTCGCGGTGGCCTCTTTCTACAAGGACTGGGCCAGTTGGGGCGGCGGATTGAAGAATTACCTCTGCTACGGCGAATTCCCCACCCAGGGATACGGCAAGCCGGAGGCGTTCAAGTATCCGCGCGGAGTGGTGCTCAATCGCGACCTCAGCACGGTGCATCCGGTCAACGCAACCGACTCGCAGGAGATCAAGGAATACATTGCCAGTTCCTGGTACAGCTACGACGGCGGAGACGGCGTGGGAATCCATCCCTGGGCCGGCGAGACAAAGCTCAACTATACGGGCCCCAAGCCGCCCTTCGAGACTCTCGAAGGACACGCAAAGTATTCGTTCCTGAAGACTCCTCGCTGGAAGGAACAAGCCATGGAGGTCGGTCCGCTTTCAAGGTTGATCGTGGCCTATGCCTCCGGCCGCACCGACGTGCAGGAATTGGTGAAGGATACTCTGGGCAAGCTCAACGTCCCGGTCGCGGCACTGTTCTCGACACTGGGCCGCACCGCGGCTCGCGGCCTGGATGCGGCACTGGCCATGATCTGGCTCAAGGAGTTCTTCGGCCAGTTGATGGAGCGGGTGAAGATCAACGAAGTCTCCACGTTCAACGGCGAATTCTGGGAACCCAAGAGCTGGCCCAAGGACGCGGAGGGGGTCGGACTGACCGAAGCTCCGCGCGGCGCGCTGGCCCACTGGATCAAGATCCATGACGGCGCCATCGAGAACTATCAGCTTGTGGTGCCTACTACCTGGAACGGTTCGCCGCGGGATGGCAAGGGGCAGCGCTCGTCGTTCGAGGCCTCGCTCATCGGCACGCCGGTGGCCAAGCTCGACCAGCCGGTCGAGATCATCCGCACCATCCATTCCTTTGACCCGTGCCTGGCCTGCGCCGTGCATCTGTACGACCCGCAGGGACGGCACATTAGCCAGATTTCCTTCGAGTGATGCCCATGAGCACTCCAGTTGTTGCAGCAGGAAATGCGACACCGGCCGCCAACTCGCAGCCGGTCGAGTACAAGCGGATTTACGTTTGGGAACTCCCAGTTCGCGTCTACCATTGGATCAACGCGGTGGCCCTGGTGGCCCTGTGTGTCACTGGCTACATGATCGGGGCTCCCATCCGCATGTTCTATGCGGCCGAGGCCTACCAGCAGTACTGGTTCGGGTGGGTGCGCTTCATCCACTTCCTGGCCGCGTTCATCTACGTCTTCAACTTCCTGGCGCGCCTCTACTGGGGTTTTGTCGGCAACAAGTACTCCAGTTGGGCCGCCTTCTTTCCACTCAAGCGTTCGCAGCGACAGGAAATTGCCGACGTTATCAACGCCGACGTGTTTGAAGTCAAGATGCATGGTCCCATCTCCACGGGGCACAATGCATTGGCCGGCCTGATCTACTTCGGCACTTTCCTGGCGTTCGTGGCCCAGACCGTTACGGGCTTCGCCCTCTACTCAAGCATGAGCAATTCCTGGCTCCCGCGCATGTTTACCTGGATTGTTCCCTTGCTGGGCGGCGAATTCGGCGTGCGGTTCTGGCACCATCTGTTCCTGTGGTTCTTCGTCACGTTCGTCATTATTCACATCTATCTTGCCTTCTATCACGACTACATCGAAGGCCGCGGCACGGTATCCTCGATCATAGGCGGATGGAAGTTCGACAGGGTGGAGAAGCGTGGCAAGTAGTTCAACGACGAATCATCAAAACAAGACGCTGGTGCTCGGCCTGGGCAATGTCATTATGGGCGATGAAGGCATCGGCGTTCACGTAGTCAGGGCGGTGGAGCAGAAACTGGCGGACAACCCGCTGCCTGGGAACGTGGAGTGTCTGGACGGCGGCACCGGCGGCTTTACGCTGCTGGAGCCGCTCCAGAACGCCGGGCGCGTCATCCTCATCGACGCGGCTGCCGACGGTAACCCCTATGGCACCGTCACGCGCACCGAGCCGCGCTTCTCGAGCGACTACCCTGTCACGCTGACGGCCCACGACATCGGCGTCAAGGATCTGCTTGACGTCTTCTATATCCAAGGCGGGGGGCCGGAGATTGTGCTCTATGCAATCACAATCGATCCTCGCCAGTCCATCCGCATGACGCTGTCGGAAGACGGCGAAAGAGCCGCGGCCGAAGCCGTAGAGAAGATTCTGGCGGAGTTGCGAGCCGATGAGCCTGCGTCCCCCGCCACTTCCTTGCCTGCATAGCGCACTTCCAACTGCATTCAAACGCTCTTCGGTTTCCACGCAAGATAGTCCAGCAGCCACTTCCACGTAGCGTCGAAGGTCTGTTGCGCCGGTGGAGCGGGAGAAGCCGCGGTTGGAAACTTCACCGCCCTGCCTCGGTAAGCCTCAGCCAGTTGTTTGAACACCCTGCCCTGCTCCTTGACTTGCCCGCCGTTGGTCAGCACGCCGAGGCTGTATTCCAGCGGGTTGAAAGCGAACTTGCGGTCCACATCGTGGCTGTCCCAATAGGTAAACCAGCTCACCCCGGCCTCGACCCCGGCGGTTACGGCCGTCTCCAGCCACGCCGCCTGTTGCTGCTCCTGCATCGACTCGATGCAGGTGTTGAACTCTCCTGCCCAGACCGGCTTTTGGACATCGCTCGTGTAGGCGCGCACCAGGGCGGCGAAGGCGGCAATGATCTTTGTGCTGGGCGGGTCCATCGGCCCACCATACTTGAGTGCCTCCGACCAGTAGGGATATGCGTGGATCACTGGGAAGCGGCTGGCCGCAAGCGCGCGCGATGAGAAAGTATCAGGCTTGAACCAGGGCTGTTCGTCCACGCCGTTTACGTGCAGGCCCTTTGGACATGCTGAGTTCATCAGTGCAAACATCTTCGCCATCCACGTATCGCCGACAGCGGTTTCAGCACGCCAGCAGGTATTCATCTCATTTCCGAAGTCGAAACCGATGATGTTTTCGTGCGCATTCATCGTGCGGGCCAGTTCCCTGATCAGCAACTCCTGCGCCTTCCAAATGTCCAAATCGGTGTAGAGCGCGGGGTCCGGCTTGTTGAAGGGCGGCAGAAAGTACCAGCCGCTGAGCTGGCCGGTAAACACCGTGACCAGTGCATCCAGGCCGCGTTCGCCCATCAGGGCAAGCAGTTCGCTCAATCGCTCGAGATGCGCCCCGCTCACCCAGGTCAAATTGGGCTGGAAATAGGGCCAGATGAGCATGATGCGGAGATGGTCTGCTCCCAGTGCCGCAATGGCGTCGAGGTCACGCTTGATCGGGTCCACATTCCACTCGTTCCAGCAGAACCACCAGTTGTGCGAAGGAGTGTAATTGAGGCCGAAACGATGCCGGCCCAGATCGTTGCGGGAGTTACCGGCCACGGCCGGATTCGCTTGCGCCGAGCCAGAGGGAACGCTGCCACTCAGCGCCAGAGTCTGCCTCGAAGCCCATGAAGCGGTGAATGCCGCACCCACTCCGGCAGTCAAAAAACGGCGTCTGTTCATTGCCCTCTCCCTGTGCGCTTCTGTTGAAAAACAAGGATATACCACCACTGTTGCCCTATGTCCGGCTCGTCGGACGCATCCGTGCCATTTGTTTTTTGCCCGGCCAGCCGTTATGATCTTGCTATGGAACTTGCAACTTGTTGTCGCCGCCTGACGCCGCTTCGCGCGCACGGTTGACCTGGGTCTGACAAGACTGAACAAGTTCCAAGGTTTCTTCCAAGCCCGCGATGCAGCCAAGCTGCCGCGGGCTTTCTATTTCTGCACGAGAAGGAAAATATGGCCGAATTGATTGCAACAAAAGAGACGAAAGCACAGCGCGCGGAACGCCTGAAGCGCGAGAAGAACCCGTGGGAGGCCTTCGACGAGGTGCGCGCCTTTGCCCGCGCCGGCCGCTCCTGCGTGCTGCCGGAATGGGCTGGCCTCTACTTCAAATGGTGGGGCATCTACACCCAGGGCGACGGCGTGGGCGCCACTGGTGGCAAAGGCGGCGAAGGCCTTGCCTCGGATTACTTCATGATGCGTATCGGCATCCCCAACGGCATCCTCTCCGCCGACCAGCTTCGCGTCATCGCCCAGCTGACCAAGAGATATGCACGCAATCTGGCCGACATCACGGTTCGCCAGGCCATCCAGCTTCACTGGCTCACCGTCGAGTCGCTGCCCGAGGTGGTGGACGCACTCGATGCGATCGGCCTTTCGCCCAAGGGCGCTTGCGGCGACGTGGTGCGCAACGTGACCGGCTGCCCGCTGGCCGGCGTTGCCGGTGACGAGCTGATCGACGCGTCTCCACTGGCCATTGAGATTGCGCAAATGCTTACGGCAAGCCCCGAGTTCTACAACCTGCCGCGCAAGTTCAAGATTTCCGCCACCGGTTGCCCTTCCTGGTGCAGCAATCCGGAGATCAACGACGTCGGCCTCACCGCCGTGGAGCATGGCGGCCAGGTGGGCTATTCGATCCGCATCGGCGGCGGACTGTCGCGAGAACCTCACATCGCCGTCCGCCTCGATGCGTTCATTCTCCCCGAGCAGGCCATCGCAGTGGTCCGCGCCGTGGCTGAAATCTTCCGCGACCAGCAGGGCCTGCGCGAAAGCCGCGAGCGCGCAAGGCTCAAGTACCTTTTCCTCAAAGAGGGCTGGACAGCCGAGAGCTTCCTGGCAGAACTCCAGTCGCGACGCGATTTCACGCTGCTGCCCGGCGTCCCCGAGAAGGTGCCAAGCGACATCTTTCGCGACCACGCCGGCGTGCACCCTCAACGCCAGCAAGGACTGAGTTCCGTCGGAGCTTCCGTTCTCCGCGGCCGCCTCAGCGGCGATCAACTGGAGGCCGCCGCAGATCTTGCCGAGCGCTTTGGCAGCGGAGCGTTGCGGACAACGGTCTCGCAAAACCTGCTCTTCATCGATATCCCCAACCACAGAACCGCCGAACTGGTTCGCGAGTTGGGCGGGATTGGCCTGCAGGTGGATGGCTCTTCGTTCTGGCGCGGCGCCATCGCCTGCACAGGCACGGAGTTCTGCAAGCTCGCCATCACGGAGACCAAAGGCTTCACGCGCTGGCTGGTCGATGGACTGGAAGAGCGCCTGCCGGGCTTCGACCAGGAACTCAAGCTCAACGTTACGGGTTGTCCCAATGGTTGCGGCCAGCACTGGGTAGCCGACATCGGCATCGAGGGCAAGAAGATCAAGCACGAGGGCCAACTCACCGACGCTTACTACTTCTGCCTGGGTGGCGCCGTTGGCCAGCACGCGGCAGTGGCTCGGCCAGTTGGCTACCGCTGCCCTGCGCCGCTGGTTCCCGAGGCGATCGAGCGGCTGCTGCGCCAGTACCTGGCTGACCGCACTCCCGGCGAAAACCTGCGTGCCTGGTTCAGCCGCTACTCCAACGACGAACTCCGCGCCCACCTGGCCGGTGAAGTCGTTGCACCGGTCGAACGCGATTTGCCTGCTGGCCGCGTTCCACACAGCGTGGCAGATTGAGGTCCAGTTCATGAGCATGCTTCCCATCTTCCTTAATCTCGCCGGCCGCAACTGCCTTCTCGTCGGCGCAGGCAATGTAGCGCTGGACAAGATCGGCAGCCTGCTCTCGACCCGCCTCCACCTCCGCGTGATCGCGCCTGATGCCCACCCTGAGGTTCGCCGGCTTGCTCTTGAAGGCAAATTCGAGTGGATTGAACGCCGCTTCGACCTGTCCGACCTTGACGGCAACTACGTGGTCATTGCCGCCACCGACGCGCCCGAGGTGAATGCGGCCATTTATCAGGGTTGCGTCGAACGGAACATTCTGTGCAACAGCGTCGACGATATTCCCAACTGCGATTTCTTCTTCGGCTCCGTGATCAGCCGAGGAAAGCTGCAAATCGCCATCTCCACTGCCGGCGAAAGTCCCGCTGTGGCGCAGCGGCTGCGGCGCGAAATTGATGCGCAATTGCCCGACGACCTCGGGGACTGGCTTGAGAATCTCGGTGAGCTGCGACGCGAGGTGCTCGCCACACATCCACGCGGCGAGGCCCGCAAGTCTCTCCTTCACCAACTGGCCCAGCGGCCCCTCTGCGAGTCCGCAACCTGCCCGTCGCGTCTGTTGGCGCATGCGCCACTTGCAGAAAGGCGCGGCACTGTTTCTCTGGTCGGAGCGGGCCCCGGCGACCCCAACCTGCTCACCGTCAAGGCGCTGCGCCTGATCCAGACTGCCGACGTGATCCTGCACGACGATCTGGTTCCACAGGCGATTCTTCAGTTGGCTTCGCCCAGCGCCGAAGTCCTCAACGTAGGCAAGCGATGCGGCGCCAAGACCATCACGCAGGACGAGATCAACGCGCTCATGATCGGCTATGCACGCGCCAATCGCAGCGTGGTGCGCCTCAAGAGCGGCGACCCACTCATCTTTGGCCGCGCAACCGAAGAGATGACTGCATTGGCCGAGGCGGGCGTGAGCTTCCAAGCCGTCCCCGGAATCACATCTGCCTTTGCTGCCGCGGCCGCGCTCGGCTGCTCGCTCACCGATCGCAACGGCGCATCCAACGTGACCTTCTCCACCGGCCATCACGCGAAGTCCCACAACCAGGCGCCTTTGCCCGAGATCGAAGACACGACGCGCGTGGTGTACATGCCTGGACGGGACCTTCGCCTGCTCGCGGAAGAATGGCTGCAGCAAGGCCTGCCGCCCGACTTCCCCTGCGCCGTTGTCTCGCGCGCTGCACAACCCGGCCAGCAAGTCCGCAGTACCACTCTTGCCCGACTCGGCGATCTCGACGCCATCCCCGCGCCGAGCCTGCTGATCGCCGGCTGGACTCTCCGCAACATGGCCGCGGCGCTCCAATCCGACGTCGATGAAGTGCATGTGCCAGTGTGAACTCTCAACCCACGTTTCGCCTTGTGCACGCCTGGCTCGTTGCGAGGACTTGAAGGTGGTATCAACCGCGAATGCACCTGATTCCTGTGCTACGGCCTGGCTGTTGGGGCTGCCATCTTGAGCCCGTATTGTTCCCGGCATGTGGGGCGATGGCTGCCGGCGCTTCGGCGAGCAAAGCCTCGATCCGACCTGGAAAGCGGGCGAGTATGTGCTAAAAGCGGGCAATTATGCGGAAATTGTGGGACGTAAGTGCTTTGTTTTGTGTATCTAAAAGGCGGCCATGTCTTGCATAACCTTATTGTTTTCATAACTTTACAATGAAAATGTGTGTATATGCGTATGGGGG
>VFSW01009125.1_pt1 | contig 14169 bp, 9 predicted proteins | sample 5358111 | NCBI WGS metagenome assembly VFSW01 (sample SAMN11554181, study PRJNA540505) | mine drainage metagenome | isolation source: sediment from site ElyBrook_90M | place: USA: Ely Copper Mine, Vershire, VT | collected 2017
TGAGATAGAGATATTTTTCCTCCGCGTGACTGGCGATTTGGGGTTTCGGGATTTCAGTTGTTTGGCTGGTGTAGTGTCCGACAAATAACGAGACAGAGAAGCCACGGAAGTTTATCCCCGGATATGTGCAAATCATGCGAGCTTTCGGCTGTGGAGGGGGGGGGGAACTCCAACAGCGGATCACGGCGCGCGGCACTCCGCAGCGGGTTTCGTTGCGCCGTCGCATCGTGCTGGCCGCTTCGGCGCGGAGTTCGATGTCAGCATAGCCGGGCAGTTTGTTTTAACGATCGGAGGTTTACCGCCGCAGGGCAATCCGGGCGCGATCAAGGTCGGCCAACTCCCATCGTGTGGGGAGAAAACCCAAAGGTCGAAGGTTCAAATCCTTCCCCAGCCACCGATCCGCATACCGTCTTCAAAGCGCCGGGATCATACCTTTGATCCCGCGGCTAATATCCATGGGCCGCGATTAAGTCCCGCGCCGGCTGGCCGGGATCGCCCGCCGTTGCGCGAACGGATGTCCGGAAGCGCTCCCCGGCGCGTAAACAACGATGCGTTCCGGCTTCGACGGCCTCGGAAAGCGTCACCGGGCAACTTGTCCAGGGTTCGATTACGGCCAATTCATAGCCGCGCCATCCGCCGTAGCTTAGCCACAACCATAGATACGGGCAAATCGCGAGATCGAACTCGAACAACAGAGTTTGCCGGCGGCCGGTGTCTTCCACTGCGTACCATCCGGCGGACAGGTCCGTGGCGTAATGGCCCGCGTTGCAATTCGCGCTCAACCCCCGCGCGCGGCTCAAATCCGCCACCCCGTTTCCGGAGGCCAGCAGCGGCCACGGATAGCGTTGGCCGGCGGCGCCAAGCGACGGGTGCGAAGAAACGCCGACGATGCCCGTGCCCGCCGGAATGTGGAATAGGGTCTCCGCGCCGACCGCATACGCCGGGTGCGTCCCCCACAAGAAATCGATCTCCGAAGGCCCCAGATTGTCGATTTCATAGGCCATCTCCACCGTTCGCCCGTCCAACCGGACCGTTTTCCTCGCGGCCACCGGGCTGATCGGTCCGAACGCCGAAAGCGACGCGAACGCCGGCTCCGCTTGGTCCACATTCCAAGCGAGCGATCGCAATTCGCCCAGATTCGGATACTGTTCGCCGCGATAAACGCTGGCCTCGCACGTCGGGAAGGCGTCGTCCCAGCCGCCGCACCAGTAATTGTCGAAATTCGCCTCGATCGGATACGGCCGCGGGGAGATGCGGGGATTGTGCCACAGGAAATTGTGCCCGGTGGGGCGATGGATCAAGTCGAAGATCTTCGCGCCAATCTCCGGGAGAATCGCCACTTCCAGAAACTCGTTGCGCAGCGGGAGGGAATGCATCACAGTCATCATATCTGCTCGCTGGCGGAATCCGCCAGTTCCCAGCAAAAATGTACTTGACCTGACTGCCCATCAAAGGTATGCTGTTTCAAAGTCCGCAATCTGGAGGTCTATGTGTCTCAATTCCACCCTAACCGCTTCTCCCGTCCACGCAAGCCGGCACTCGCCTTCACGATGGCCGTGTTCCTGTGCGGCCAAGCGGCTTTGGCTCAGATTAACACCGGAAAGGTGACGGGCATCGTCACCGACTCCGGCGGAGCGCTGATCGCCAACGCCACGGTGCGGGCCACAAACCAAGCCACTGGCGTGGGAACTACCGTGCAGACGCAAGACAACGGAGAATTCCTCATTAACTTCCTCATTCCCGGACTGTATACCGTGGAAGCGGAGTCGCAGGGGTTTAAGACCAGCCTGGAAAAGAACGTCGAAGTCAGCGCGGGCGGCGTCAACCGCATCGACTTTACGATGCAGATCGGCGAAGTCCGTCAATCGGTGGAAGTGCAATCGCGTCCGCTCGCGGTCAACACGGAAAGCGCCGAGTTAAGCCAGACCTTCGGATATAAGTCGCTCGACGAACTGCCGAACCTGGACCGGAATCCGCTCTATCAGATGAATCTTTTGCCGGGCGCAAACAACGGCGCGGGGAGCGGCAATTACGGATCGAACGGCGGCGAAGACGGATCGGCAGTCGGACTTACCCGGCCGCAGTTGAGTTCCATCGGCGGCGTCGACGCGAATGCGAACGGGGTTTACATCGAAGGCATTTACAACCGCGAGCCGCAGAACGCGTACATCGGCGTCGTGCCGCCCATTGAAGGCATCCAGGAAGTGCAGGTGTTCGCCGGTAAGTACGACGCCGAATACGGTTTCTCCGGCAGCACGGTCATTAACGTTGTCACCAAATCCGGAACCAACGAACTTCACGGCGCGGCCTTCGAGTACTTGCGGAACAACGCGACCGACGCGAACAACTATTTTTCCACAACGTCTAATCCATTCCGCCGGAATCAGTTCGGCGGCGCGATCGGCGGGCCGGTTCTGAAGAACAAGCTGTTCTTTTTCGCCGACTATCAAGGGACGATCTTCTCGACCAGCACGAACGAATACACCAGCGCCCCGACGGCGAAGATGTACAACGGCGATTTTTCCGAACTCCTTTCCGTCGCACCGCCGCCGGGCGCCGACAGCACCTACGGGAAGATCTACGATCCGTTCTCGCGCACGTTCGACGGCAACGGCAACGTGATTACCGCGACGCCCTTTCCCGGCAACGTCATTCCCGCGTCCCGATTCGACGGCCCAGCGGCCAAGATGAACGCCGGAAAAATCTTCGGCATCGCGAACCTGCCGGGGCTCACGAACAATCTCTATTACCTTTCGAGTAACACACAGGACGCGCACGAGGGAGATACGCGGATCGACTTTAACCAGTCCGACAGGAATCGGTGGCTCTTCCGCTACTCGCTGCTCGATTCTACGAACGGAAACAGCACCAACATCAACCAGTTCTTTCAGGACGGAAACGCAAATTCACATAGCGTGAACCAAAACATGCAGCTCACTCTGCTGAGTACGTTCAATGCCTCCCAGGCGAACGAAGCGCGCATCGGATATAATCGCACGCATGTGAATACCGGCACGAACTCCATGAACCAAAACTGGAGCAATTCTTTTGGAATCCCAAATGGGAACCTTGGCGATCCGATCACCCAAGGTATTTTCGAATTTTCGTCGATGCCTCCGGTTAACAATTTTGGCGCACCGGACTGGGTTGCATTCATCATCAGCAACACCATCACGGCGACCGACAATTTCACCTGGGTCAAAGGCCGGCATACGATCAAGATCGGCGCCAACCTCAACCACATCGAAGATACGTCGGCCGATACGATCGGGGGCGACGACCCCAGGGGATCGCTCGGCTTCGATCCGGCCATGACGTCCTTCAATGGCGTTGCGCCCCCGTTCGCCTATCCGAGTTTCCTGCTCGGAACGCCCACCAGCATCGCCCGCGCCCGCTTCGTCAATGGCTGGCCCTATCAATCCTTCTGGCAAAACGCCTTCTACGCTCAAGACGACTTCAAGATTCTACCTTCGCTCACACTCAACCTCGGCTTTCGGTATGAACTAACAACGCGGCCGATCGAACGCTATAACCGCCAGTCCAATTGGGACGTAGCCACCAACCAGCTTGTAGTCGCCACGAATAACAACCGCAGCCCGGCGCTCAATCTCGATAGCGGCGACGTCGGGCCGCGCCTCGGCCTCGCGTGGTCGCCCGACAAGGGAAAGACCAGCCTCCGCGTCGGTTACGGAATATCGTACTGGCAAGCCTATTTCGCGGGGCCTCTGACGATACTCGGCCTGGACTATCCCAACTATTCCAAGCAGCAACTCCTGACGCCGAACAATCTTACACCGAGCCTTCTTCTCTCCCGCGACGGAATCCCTCTGGCGCAGGCGGTCTACAATTCGTCCGGGGCGCTGGTCATTCCTCCGAACGCCGTTATTCGCGGAGTCGACAATAATTGGCAGAGCCAGCGGGTAACGCAGGTTTCCGTGAACTTACAGCGCGAGCTCTTCCGCGGCGTACTCGTGGACGTGGGATATCTGCACGTCGACGGCGCGCATAATTTGCATAGCACGAACATTAACCAGGCTCCGCCGCAGCCACCCGGCGCGGACTACAATCTGGCGCGGCCTCTCGCGCAGCAATATCCTCAGCTCGGTGACATTCCTATCAGTTTCTCCGACGCTTCGTCGTGGTACGACGCGGTCACAGCTCGCATTGTCGCCGAGCCTGGCCATGGAATCGCGCTGAGCGCCAGCTACGCACATGGACGCAGCTTCGCAAACGGCAATAACATCGACCAAACTAATATCAACCAGTATTACGGCCCCACGCCGGAAGACTTCGCGCACACCTTCACGGCCGAGTTCACTTATGACTTGCCGGTCGGGCGGGGCAAGCAATTTCTTGCCAACTCGAACCGCTTCGTGGACGCCTTCCTCGGCGGGTGGAAGTACTCTGGGTTTCTGACGATCCGCAGCGGTTTGCGCTTCGACGTGACTTCCAGCGTCAGCCTGCTGAACAATGGCCAGAATAATCGGGCGAACCGCGTCTGCAGCGGAAGTATTTCCAATCCCACCGTGAACCAGTGGTTTAACACAAGTTGCTTTGTTGACAATCTGGTTCCCGACACGTATGGGAACGCGGGCATCAATCCGCTGTACACCGATGGGCTTCAGCAACTGGACTCGTCCCTCTTTAAGACGTTCAATCTGACCGAGCGCATTAACCTGCAGTTCCGCGCGGATGCCTTCAACACGTTTAACCATCCGAACTTCGCGGCTCCGGACGCCAACGTCGGCGACCCATCCATGGGCCAGATCTTCTCCACTTCCGTGGATAACCGCCGCATGCAATTGGGGCTGAGGCTCTTCTTCTAATGCGTCTTGCGGGCAAGGTAGCAGTCGTCACCGGAGCCGCGGCGGGGATCGGGAAGGCCGTCGCCGCCGCATTTGCGCTGGAAGGAGCGAAAGTCGTTCTAGCCGACATCGAAGCGGCCGTCCCGCTTGGAGACGCTTCGATCACCGTCCAAACCGACGTTGCCGATCCGGAGTCCGTCCAGCGTCTGGTGGCGGCTACCGTGGAACGTTTCGGCGCGGTACACATATTGATGAACAACGCCGCGATCCAAGTGAATAAGAGGATCGAAGATACGACACCCGAGGAATGGTCCCGCCAAATGGCGGTGAACGTCGGCGGCGTCTTCCTTTGTTCGAAGTATTTCATGCCCTATTTGCGCGCTACCCGCGGAACCATCATCAATATGTCTTCCGTGAACGGCACGTTTGTCGAGCCGATGTGCGCGGGCTACTGCGCCACAAAGGCGGCCATCCTCGGATTTACGAAGGCGGTCGCGATCGACCACGGATTCGAGGGCATCCGGGTGAACGCAATTTGCCCCGGCTACATCGACGCCGGTCTCGCCGAAGGTTACTTTCTAGCGCAGCCGGACCCGGACGCGGCCCGGCGGCAAGCTGGAAACCTGCATGCGTTGCACCGCATCGGAAAGCCGGAAGAAGTCGCCCGTGCCGCCGTCTTCCTGGCCAGCGAAGAAGCGTCGTTCATGACGGGATCGGCCATCTATGTCGATGGAGGATTTAGTGCCGGCTTGCCGCCGGCCCCTTGATATGCCTGTTACCGAGCGCCAGCGTAACTTACTGAAGAAGACTTTCATCGATTACCACGCCACGGAAGAGTTCCTCGAGAATCCCCTGATCGTGGAGAGAGCCGAAGGCCTCTACTATTGGGACACGGACGGAAAGCGATATTTCGATAGTATCGGAGGGATTTTCGTCGCGATCCTCGGCCACCGCCATCCGCGTGTGATGGAAGCCATGCGCCGGCAAATGGACCGGATGACCTTCGCTCCGCCTTTACACGGCATCGCCGACGTGACGCTCGATTTCATTGAGAAGCTCGGCGGCGTCACACCGGGAAATCTCAATTACATCAAGCCTTTCAGCGGCGGATCGGAGGCGGTGGAATCGGCATTCAAGTTTTCCCGCCAATATTTCAAACAGACCGGCGCGCCGGGAAAGTATAAATTCGTCAGCCGCTACTCTTCTTATCACGGCGGAACGTTTGGAGGGATGGCCGCAAGCGGCAACGGAGCGCGGCGTTCGAAGTTCGAACCGCAAATGGGGGGGTTTCTGAAAGTCTTCCCGCCCACCTTCTACCGCGACCGTTTCGAGAGCTGGGAAGAAGCAAACCGCTTCGCGGCGCGAAGCTTTGAAGATGTGATCCTGATGGAGGATCCGCAAACCGTGGCCGGGATCATTGTGGAACCGATCGGCAACACCGGCGGCATCATCACGCCGACGCCCGAGTATTTTCAAATCCTGCGCGACATCTGCAACCGTCATAACGTGATGCTGATCTTCGATGAAGTGATCACCGGCTTCGCCAAGACCGGCAATATGTTCGCCGCGCAAACCTTTGGAGTTACTCCCGACATCATCTGCACGGGCAAGGGAATCTCCAGCGGGGCGATGCCGCTCGGCGCCACGATCGTCCGCGAGGATTTTGCCGATGCCTTTACCGGCAAGCCACAGGAGATGCGTTTCTTCGCCCACGGCCACACGTTCGCTGGAAACCCGCTCGCCTGCGCAGTTGGCAGCGCGGTGATCGACGAGATTGTCGAGAAGGATCTTTGTGCGAAATCGGAACGATTGGGCCGCTACCTTCGAGGGCGCCTTGAGTGTTTGAAGAAACATGGCGTGGTTCGGGAAATCCGCGGGAGGGGAACTCTGCTCGGAGTGGAGTTAGTGAGAGACACCAAGACCATGGAGCCTTTCCCGGAACTCGGCACCGCGCTGAAAAGGACGGCGCTACGCAATGGTTTGGTGATGCGCGTCGACCCGTCCTGGTTCGCCGTAGCGCCGCCGTTGATTGCGGAAGAGCCCGACCTGGATGAGATGTGCGATCTGATCGACAAGAGCTTGCGGGACGCTCTCCACGCGGTGCGCGGTTGAGAGGCGCCGGGAAAGTCCGCGATTGGTTTTTTCTACTCGCATGTAACTTGATCTGGGCCAGCCAGTTCGTGATGGTCAAGCTGGTTCAGGAACAGATGGGGCCGCTTTTCGCCGTTTTTTTTCCGATGGCGATTGCGACCGCCATGCTCATTCCGCTCGTTATGCGAGAGCGGAAACAACCCGTCCTCCGCGGCGACATTCGCGATTTTATCCTCCTCGGCGTGCTCGGCCAAGTGGTGGCGCAATTATTCATCACTTGGGGCGTCAAGCTCTCGCTCGCATCCAACGCCGCGCTCCTGTCGCTCATCATGCCCGTCTCCACGGCGGTGATGGCGCATTTCTTTCTCGGCGAGCGCATGACCCGGATGCGCTGGGCCAGCTTCGCGATCGCCATTCTCGGGGTCATGGCGTGTTCGGGTGTGGACTGGAAGGAATTGAACTTCACCAGCGGACAATTCTTTTTGGGAAACGTAATGATTTTTCTCAGTGTGAACGGGAGTGCGTTTTACAACGCCTACAGCAAGAAGGTGCTGGAGCGGCATAGTCCCTTGCAAGTTCTACTGAATAGTTATTACGCCTTCGTCGTTTTCATGTTTCCGATCACGCTCTACGCCGAACGGCCCGCCTTTCTCAACCTGTTCCATTTCAGTGCAACGGTCTGGTTCGGCTTGGCCATCCTTGCCATCTTCCAGTATTTTCTTTCGATGGTTATCTTCTTGAACGTTCTTACACGGCTCGACGCGACACAGGCGGCGCTTTCGAATTACCTGATCCCGTTTTTTGGACTTATCATCGCGGCCGCGGTATTGCACGAGCGGCTCACCTGGTTTATGGTCGCGGGTGGCGCATTGGCTCTCGTCAGCACGCTCATGATCACGGTTTTCGAGAAGCCGCAGGACGTTCACTCCGGCTGAGTCACGCGGCCGGCCAGATAAAGTGAATACGCGAGGTTGTCGAAGCGCAGATTCGACAGATCTTCGGCTTCCAGGCTGACGTTGGTCACGCGATCGCGCCAGCCGGTCTTGATACGTTGCAACTGACCGGCCTTCAAAACAAACACTACTTCACGCAACTGCGGCGAACGAATTGTCAGGGTGATGTCTTTTTCTGTCGGGTTGTAGACGTCCGCGCCAAGGAGTATGCGTTCATAGAAGAACCGGAACCGCGCCACTTCCGCCCTGGAATCCGCCGTACAAACCGAGAACGTGCTCATGCGTCCGCCCGGCGGGCAGACCCTCCACACGCCTTTGCCCCAATCGATCACGCCGGAGGGATATTCGCCGCGCAGCGCGACATTCGCGCCCACATGCGGGTTGTCGAAGTCGACGAACGACGGAACCGGATCCTCGGACTGCCCCTGGATGTCCACATCGCGCGAATTGTCGTGCCGGACGCGGACCACATGCGAGGCATCGTCCACCGTGTAACCCTCCTCCTTGAGATCGGCGCGCCGCGCAAGTCGCCTCCCGCCGGACCACACCGAATCCGGCGCGAAGTTCAGGCGCAATACATCCTCCGAGGACGTGTCGAAGGTCGAATAAGTAACCGAACCCATCCCATAGTTTATCTTCGTAACCACGGAGCTCGAGCCAAGCAAGTGGCCCTCATCGGACGGCGCCCATTCCGGGACGGCCCAGAACGCATCCATCAGCCTGCGCGGACCGTCCGTGTATTCGTCGGTAAACCACCACTGTTTTCCGAACGGAGTGTTCGCCTTCGCCGGCATGCCCTGAAAATAGGTAACCCAATTATACGAGCGGAATGCCTCTTCCTTATAAGCGACGTCTCCCGTCTTCGCGAAGTACAAGGCCTCAACGGCCGCTAGACGCGACGTATGACTATCGCAGCACTCGTTTGGGTTATTACAACAAAACCCCTTTCCGTCGCCCTGTTCATTAGTGATGGTCGCGCCATGAACCACGTATTTTGGCCACTTCGGCGTCGTCTTCACCCACTCGATCAGCTTTCTCGCGTGCTCCCGCCAATCGGCGTCTTTGTCCGGATTCAGCAGGACATAGCGTGCGTATTCGAGCGGGATCACCTGGTTCATATTCTCCATGCTCGGCTTCACGTCCTCGAAATAACCCACCCAGGTATTGGTTTTCATCGGGTATTTCAGAAACCACTCCTGCGCGCCGCGGCGGACGCGGCCGTAGGCCTCGATGTCCCCCTGCTTCAGACGAATCAGTTCGTCGAAGAGCATATTCGGCTCGACGACGTTCGCCGAGTAAGGGCCGGCGCCCACTGCGCCGAGTTTGCCATCGCGCGCATAGCAGCGGACCGGCCATGGCGAGTTTTGCGCGTCGCCGGTTTTATAGTTCTTCACCAGGGCGTCGGCGCAACGGATCGCCGCCTGGAGGTAACGGGTGTTGCCGGTCATTTCATAAAGGCGGAGATAGCCGTATCCGTCCTCACCGACGACGTGCGGTTCAATCAGGTCCTCGCCGTGCCGGCTCCATCCGGTGTAACGCCGGTCGCCTGGGTTGGCCGAGGCATAGGGCACGCGGGACCAGGCGTAGCCTTCCGGAGTAAGTCCGTTCTCCAACTCATAGTCGACGAAGTCCCGGAGAAACGTCAGGGTGTTCGCGTCGCCGGTATAAGGGTAGAGCCGTTCGACAAAACCCTCCAGCATGGCGCGCAGATATCCGGTGGAGTTCGCCCAATGCCAATCCGGCTGCATCTCAAACGTTTCGCGGTCGAACTCATAACAACAAAAAAAGTAAGGAATGCGCTGGCGGTTGTACTGGTCCCACAGGATTCCCCATTGCGTGAGGAAATGGGAACTGTAGGAGTAGCCGGTATTGTCCGGCATGGGCCATGGAAGCAGTTTGCCTTGCGCATCGAGTTGCACCGGCCGGCCGGCGATCGTCCGGGCGTCGATCGTAGAAATCACCTTGAAAGGTTGCTGAGCCCACAAAGGCGTGAGGGCCGGGCCCATCAAAAGGAGGAACTTCCGGATGTATGAATTGGCCATATGAGAAATCTCGTTACTCGGCGATCTCCACGTCCGGGTCCGTGTGCCGGATTCGCAGCACGTTCCAGCGGCCATCGAAGGTCCAGCCGTCTTCGTTCAAATCGTCTCGCCGCGGCAATGCCATTCCGCCCGCGGTGACGCGCGACGGGTCCGACGAAATCCGCAGCACTTCCGTGGAATCGGGATCGAAGACCCGGTAATGGATCCGCCGCGTTCGATAAGTCACGGATGCGACAACGGACGACGATCGGAGAATATGATCCTGGCCCGGCGGCGCCCATTCGGGAATCGCGCCCATCGCCGCCAGGAAGTGGCGGATATAATCGCCATACCCGTCGCTAAACCAGATGCCCGCGTGGTCCAGGTGGGGTTGATCGTCCACTTCGCCGTTCGCCCGGCACATATAAGTCGCCCAGTTCAGAGACCGGAAGGCTTTCTCCTTCGCTTCCGCGTCGCCGGTCAACTCCGCCCAGCGCGCTAACACCGAAGCGTAGCGCGACGTGTGGCTGCCCATCTTCGGCATGTAATCGATCTGTTCGGAGATCGCGTTCGCGCCCCATTGCCGCCCGCGCCCCTCGCGTACATCCACGGCGAACGTCTTTTCCACGAACTCGATCAGAAGACTTACGTGCGCCTTCCAATCCGGATCCGCCTCCGGGTGATCCATCAGATAGCGCGCCGTCTCCATCGGCGCGTACTGATTAAAATTGTCCAGGCGGGGCATGATCGGAATGTCCTCGAAGTAGTTCACCCAGCGCCCGTTCGTCATCGGGTAGCGCATCAACCACGTCCACGCCTGTTGCCGCGCCCGCGCGATCCGCGGCCCGCCGCCCGGATTCAACTTAAGAATTTCGTCGAACAACCGTACGGAGCCGATGACCTGCGCCGTATACTCTTCGCGCACCACTCCGGTTTCGGCGTACACACGAAACGGCCACGGCGAGTGTTCGCCGTCTCCTTCGCGAATGTTCGCCGCCAAGGTATTAGCGATCGCAACGGCAGCCTCTCGATACATCGGGTCGCCCGTCAACTTATAAAATTTTAGATAGCTCACGCCCAGTTCGGCCGCTTTGTCGGGCTCCACCACGCCGTAACCATCGCCCCGCCCCATTTTCTTATCGTCGTAGTGAGACTCATACGCTCCGCGATATTCCGTCGCCCCATCGTCGGAACTCGCGTAAGGCAGGCCGCCCCATCGCCACTGCGCCGGAGTGGTTCCGTGCCGGATCTGGTAGTCGAGAAGACCCCGAGTCAGGTCCACCACCCTCCTGTCTCCCGAATAGGCGTAATAAGCCGCCGCCGAATCCGCCAGCATCGCATACAGCCCCGCCGGATTATGCGGCCACGCCGTCCCCTTCCTCTTCACTGTGTCGAGGCAACAATGGGTATAGTACGTCGGCAAGCCGTTGCTTTCCACCGGAATCTTTTCCAACAGGTAATTCCACGCGAGCCGCACCACCTCGTCATACGCCCGGTCTTGGGGCTGCGACCACGAGAGCAGTTTGCCTCCGGAGTCCACGGCTACGTCATGGGAGTTGAACTGGTCCGCGCCATTGGCGGAGCAGACCAGCAACACCGCCGTCACTAGCGATTTCATGGAAGCTCCTCTAAGGGAATCTCTCGAACTTTCCCTGCTTTGTCAAGTATGATCTTTCGTCTTCGGCACGAATGACAAGGAAAGAAACAAGATAGATCTTATCTTTTGCTGTGCTACCATTCCGGTTTGGCAGTGAAGGCCCTCAAGAAACGGACTTTTCGCCGCGGCCGCCTGAGCGAGCAGGTTGTCACGGAACTGGAAGCGCTGATCGCTCAGGAGCATACGGCGCCAGGGGGACGCCTACCTAAAGAGTCCGAGCTCGCCGACCGGTTTCGTGTCAGCCGCATCGTCATCCGCGAAGCCATGAAGATTCTCGAAGGCCGCGGCGCGGTGGAAGTGCGCGCCGGCAGCGGAACGTTCACCGTCGCGCCTTCGGTGGACAAAGTGAAGGAGTCGCTGCTCCGCCTGTTTCGAGATCAGCCCATCCCGTCGGTGAATGAAATGGAGCAGATGCTGGAGATTCGCGAGGTGCTTGAAGAGACGGTCGCCAGCCTCGCCGCGGTGCGCGCCACACCCGAGGACCTGGCGGAGATGAAGTCGGCGTTAAAAGAAATGGAAGCCTGCGGCGAAGGGCCGGAGGTGGTGGAGGCCGACCTGCGCTTCCATCGCGCCGTCGCCCGAGCGGCGCACAACCCGTATTTCGAAATGGTGATCGATCCGCTCACCGCCGTCTTCGTCCAGCAGGTGAAGCTGACTGACAGCTATTCCGTGGGCGCGGACATGCATGTCCGCATCGCCGAAGAGATCGAGAAGGGAAGCGCGGTTGGCGCGCGCCAGGCCGTTCGCCGCCTCATGCGCCATACCCTCGAAGACGCGAAAAAAGCCATTCGCGTGATGGATCTCGCGCAGAAGCGTTCCTAGCTCAAGCGCATGACCCGCGCGATCCCCGAACGCCTTCGCACGCTTCACGAGGCCGTCCATGGCGAGGCCGGGCGCGAATGGATCGCCGGTCTCCCCGCGCTCATCGGGCATTTCGCCGAGCGTTGGTCTTTGACAATTGGCGAGCCGTTCCTCGACGGCATGGTGGCGTGGGTGGCTCCCGCCGAACGGGAGGGACAGCCGGTCGTGTTCAAAGTCAGCTTCGTCGACCAGGAGACGCGTCACGAAGCGGCCGCTCTAAGGTTATGGAACGGGCGGTCCGCTGTGCGCGTGCTCGATGCCGACGAAAGCGCCGGCGCGCTGCTCCTCGAGCGCCTCGATCCCGGCGCCCCGCTCGCCGCGCACGCGGACCGTCCGGAAGCCATCCGCATCGCATGCCGCCTGCTCCGCAGTCTTTGGCGCGCCGCACCCGCGGGGCACCCCTTCGCCCAGGCGGCCGGCCTCGCGCGCGCCTATGGCTTCGCCGAACTCGCCGCAAGCGAAGAACAGTTCGTCGTCAATAGCGACTTCCATCTCGGTAACGTTCTCCTTCATCGCGGCGAATGGATTCTCATCGATCCGAAACCAATGGTCGGGGAACGCGCCTTCGACGCCGCGCACTTGCTCCGTTCTCTGCTCCCCGCGCACCTCGATAAACAAACGGTCCGCGCTCTCGTGGACTTGCTCGCCGGCGAACTTCTCCTCCCCGCGGAGCGCATTCGCCAGTGGACATTGCTCCGCTCCCTTGAGAACGCGCAATGGGCGGAGGCCACCGGCTTGGACGATCCCGCCCGCGACCGCGCGATCGCCTCGCTGCTCCAGCATTGACAGAGCGGCCCTCGCTGGTGTCTAATATCGAAACATATGATCTTCCGCCCGGCCCGTCCCCTCGCCCTGGCATTGGCCTTCGCCGCTCTCGCGATTGCCCAGTCTCCAGCCGTCGGAAAACGCAAGCACCTGATCTATCACGACATCCAGACGGACGCGAGCGGTAATATCATTCCCTGGTATAACCCGGACCCGGCCATCGCCTACGACCACGTCCTGGCTCTGGTTTGGAACTACTGGAAACACGTCCCCAACTATTGGACCAACAATCCGCCGGAATATCGAAAACGCTACGGCGCAACCGCCGGCGTCAAGAAGTATTTTGTCTTCCGCACACTCGACGATCCGGGCGTTGGTTGCGATCAGTTCGCCATGGCGCTCTCGTCGTGGTCTCTTTATTACGCCTACACCGGCGACCTAGCCGTCCTCCAGGATCTCCGCGACGAGGCCGATATCTACATCGCCAACAGTCTCTCGCCAAGCACGTCCGCTTGGCCCAACATTCCATATCCCTGCAACACGACGCGACTCGCCATTTACGACGGCGACCTGGTGGCCGGAAAAGGATTCACCCAGCCCGACAAGGCCGGTTCCTTCGGCGCGGAATTGATCACCCTCTATAAGATCACCGGCGAGAGGAAATATCTGGATGTCGCGCGGAACATCGCCGATACGCTCGCGGCGAAAGTGCGGCCCGGCGATAACGATCGTTCTCCTCTGCCGTTTCGCGTTCAAGCCGAGACAGGCGTAGTGAAGGACGCCTACACGACGAACTGGACGGGCACGCTCCGCCTGTTCGAAGGCCTTACCGCGCTGAAGGAAGGCGACACCGGGAGCTACCAGGCCGCACACCGCACTCTGAGCGATTGGCTCCGGCAATACCCGATGAAAACCAATAAATGGGGCCCATTCTTTGAAGACATCGTGAATTTCTCACAGACTCAGATCAACGCGGGAACGCTCGCGCACTACATCCTCGAACATCCCGACTGGGA
>VFSW01009126.1_pt1 | contig 14168 bp, 11 predicted proteins | sample 5358111 | NCBI WGS metagenome assembly VFSW01 (sample SAMN11554181, study PRJNA540505) | mine drainage metagenome | isolation source: sediment from site ElyBrook_90M | place: USA: Ely Copper Mine, Vershire, VT | collected 2017
TGCGCCCCGTTTCTCGACGAGGAAATCGCCGCGCTCTCCCAGCTGCGCGCGATCGTTTGCCTGGGCAAGATCGGCTTCGACGGCGTGGTCGCGCACCTGCTGCGAACGGGACAGATCGAGCGGCGCGGCGACCTGGTCTTCGGCCACGGCGTCGAGTACGCGATCCCCGGCGGCCGCTGGCTGCTGGCCAGCTATCATCCCTCGCTGCAGAACACGAACACCGGTAAGCTCACACCGGCGATGATGCTGGCGGTCTTTCGCCGAGCCCGCAAGCTGGCTGGGTTGCCTTAGACCTGCGCTTCTTTCACGCAACTGTCGGCCGCGGCCTCAATGCGGTTCCCTGCGACGATCTCAAATTTTACGGGGACGAACATCCCTGCCGTAATCCGCGCGCATCTTGTGGTAAAGCCCGGGAGCGATCAAGACTCCCGCGCACGAGGGATACGCATGATTACGATTTTGATAATCCTTTTGATCCTGATGTTGGTGGGCGCGTTTCCAGCATGGCCCTACAGCCGCGGCTGGGGCTATTACCCGAGCGGTGGCGTAGGCCTGATTCTCATGATCCTTGTCGTGCTGTTGCTGCTGCGCGTGATTTAAAACGGCGATCGTTCCGACAACATCGGACGCCGGGCCGCTTCACATCGGGGTGGAAGACGCGACAGCGCGCGCCGCTTAGCTGCACTCCCTCCGCAACCAGCAGAAGCAGCCCGGCCGCCAACCCATGCCGCCCAAACCCGGCCGCCCAAACCCGGCCGCCCAAACCCGGCCGTCCAAACCCATGCCGTCCAAACCCGGCCGCCCAAACCCGGCTGCCCAAACCCATCGGGTGCGGCCAACCAGAGGTAGAGCCAATACCGGAAGCTACCGAACCGCCAGGTTCACCCCATAGCAAGAAGCAAACGCCTCCGCGATCCGAACATCAACTCGATTCGATGCATGTTACATTCCGTTAATACCGTTTTCCCGAATCGCTCCCAGCCTTTTCCAACGCGGCGCGCCTACCCACAACTCCAGGCCCGCAAATCGCGAACCGCCAGGTTCACCCCATAGCAAGAAGCAAACGCCCCCGCCGCCGGAGGGTCAAGGAATTTGATTCCGCACCTTCTGTCGACAGTACCGTCCCCCGAAACCGATGGCCCATTTTGGGAAACATGCGCTCTGCCCGGCGAGAAGGCCGGCCCAGAAAGTCGCGATCGGAGACATGGTAAGTGATCCTGGTCCACTGTTACTGCTGCGGCTGACTTAGTAGGTGCAGAGCCGCAACTTACTTTTCATCGCATCCGAATTCGGTGGCCTTGATTTCTGGCAAGCATTACCAAAGACCATAACTCACCTGCCAACTAATCTCCACGCCACCCGTGCACTCCTCGCCATGCTCTCCCCATAGCCCGCCGCCCTGCGCCGTAAATTCACGGACCCGCCTTCCTCTCGTGTGATATAAGGAGCGCATTTCATGGCAACTGCGCAAGAGGAGGACACCGCATGCTGGACCTGAACAATCCCTATGGCCGGAGTTACGCTTCCCTCTCCATCAAGGACCTGCTCGATGCCCGCGAAGCCGCGCACGTTCGCTTCATCTCGATGGAAAACGTCTTTGCGACCGCCGTAGGCCTGTTCCGCATTCGCCAGGGCGACCTGGATCACGCGCACTATCATCCGGCCGGCGATGCCGCCCAAAAGGAACGCGGCAAAAAGCCAACGCCGCGCACCATGGAAAACACCGTCGTGCAGCCGTGGTCCTGGCCGTGCGTGCTCGTGTTCGTCAAAGAGTGGCTCAAGCCCGATGAGTATCGCGCGGCCTCGTTCAAAGGCCAGGTCGTGCCGCCCTTCATCGATCTCCCCGACGGCCGCGTGATCCCGACCTGCGTTATCCAGACAACGCTGTGGCCGGGAACCGCCGCGCCCCTGATCGGCTATCAGTTCACACAACAACTCATGGGCGGCGGCTATCCCGTACTGACCCAGGTGCAGGGCGAGGAGCATGTCGGCTCGGTCGGATGTCTGGTGACCGACGGCGTGCGGCATTTTGCACTCACCAATCAGCATGTCGCCGGCGAGGCCGGCAGCCAGATCTACACGCTGCTGCAGGGCGACGCCCGGCGCATCGGCGTCTCCGCCAGGCGTTCCATTCGCAGCCGGCCCTTCCCGAGTCTTTATCCCGGATTTCCAGGCCAGTTCACACGCGGCAATCTCGACGCCGGGCTCATCGATGTCGACGATCTCAGCGACTGGACCGCGCAGATCTTCGGGCGCGGCGTGCTCGGACCGATGATCGAGTTCGACGCCAACACCGCCAGCCTCGACTGGATCGGCACGCCCGTCGTCGCGCACGGCGCGCACTCCGGAAGCCTCGCCGGAGAGATCAAAGCCCTCTTCTATCGCTATCGCTCGGTCGGCGGCGTCGACTACGTCTCTGACTTCCTCATCGGCGGCGTCCACGGCAAACCACTCGCCACCATGCCCGGCGATTCCGGCACGCTCTGGTGTATCCAGACGGCCCAGGATTGCGCCCAACCACCAGCCCTCCCCGCAAAGTCGAAGAACCAGGCCCGTGACCCCATGCAGCGGCCGGCGTGCGAGTCAGGTTTCGTCTTCCGCCCTTTTGCGCTTGAGTGGGGCGGTCAGAAACTCACCGACGGCAACGGAACACAATACACGCAGTACGCCCTGGCCGCGTCGCTCGCTATCGTCTGTCGCGAACTCGACGTGGACATTGTCGCCGATCTCAACGCCGAGCTGCCCGAGTACTGGGGAGCCGTCGGCCACTACAAGATTGCCGAGCGCGCCGTGGCCAGCACCAGCGGCAAGCTGAACGCGTTCCTCACTGCGAACATGGCGCAGCTCACCTATCCCGCCGCCTCCATCGACAGCGGCAGCATCAAACCCTCGCCCGCCGGATTTGTCCCCCTGGCCGATGTGCCCGACGTCGTGTGGAAGAGCAACATTAATCGCGGCGGCAAGGCCGTTCGTCCCCAGGAAAACTGGAATCACTACGCGGACATGGATCTGCCCGGCGCCGACGGCAAAGCCCTCTTCGACCTCTGCGGCGTCGACGCCAGCAAGACGCCTCTGCACGCGTCCACCCTGCTGCTCGCCGACTGGATCACCTTCTACGACAACGCGCCTCAGCCCTCCGCCAGTACGAGCAAAGCCAAACACGTGAACATGGGCTCGCTCCCGTTTCGCGTGTGGCAGATCTTCGACTTTATGGTTGGCGCGAAAACCGCGGCTCAGTTTCTCTGCGCCGCCGGCATCCTCGGGCACTATGTGGGCGATGCCTGCCAGCCGCTGCACAGCTCAATGGACTCCGATGGTCTCGACGGCGCCAGCACCGGCGTTCACAGCACCTACGAGGAACTCATGGTCGACCACTACGCCGCTCAGCTGGCGGCCAGGGTCCAGGCCCTCGGCAGCAGCGCTCTCGATCGGCAGGCGCGCGACGCGTCCGGCATCCAGTCAGGGTTTGAGGCCGGACTGGCCGTCATCGAGCTCATGGCGCGGGCGCACCGCTATCTGCCGCCGGAGAAAATCTGCGACACCTATAACTCGCTCGGCGGCGGCCACAAAGCTGCGGTCCTCGAGGGCCTCTGGACCGCCTGCGGAGACGCGACCGCCCATTGCATTGCCGATGGCGCGCGCACGCTGGGCCAACTCTGGCAGGCTGCCTACGACCTGAATCCGCAACCGGACTTCGCCGGCCCCATCTCCCAGAAGGTGCTGCAGCCGATGTATGAGGACAAAACGTTCCTGCCCTCGCTCCACCTGACCAACCTGAAGACGTCTGATTACACCCCTCCGCCCGGAGAGTAGGCACGACGGGTGCGCTTCACGGAGCCGAGCACGCGCCTCAGGCAGGGAATGGACTCCTGGCGGCGCCGAAATTTCAGGAGGGGACGAAACAGCTGTTTCTGGAGCGGGAGACCGGGATCGAACCGGCGACATTCAGCTTGGGAAGCTGACGTTCTGCCACTGAACTACTCCCGCACTTGGATTCTTCCAGCCGAGCCTGAAGCCGAGTATCCCACTTTCGCGGGTTGGCAGACAGCTCTGGAGAGATTATAGCGAGACTCGCCGCGCCTGGGGGGCCTGATGGCGCTGCGCAGCGCAGCAACCCGCATCGATTATTGGCAGCAACTGTGGTAGTACCCATCACATCGAATGCTGAGTGGCTAAGGATCGACAACCCGGTCAACGGCGCTGGTTGAAGCAGCTTCCCACGCTGGCGTCCGTCCTGCTGCTCGCGCTGGTTCTGGTGCGTCTGGTTCCGCTTTACTTCGGTCATTCGCCCGCGCGAGTCGATCTGCGGAGCATGCATCTGAGCCGGCTTGACGGAACCCCGGTTCCTTCGGCGGAGATTGCGGGAAAGGCGCTGGTGGTCAACTTCTGGGCGCCCTGGTGTCCCCCGTGCCGCATCGAGACCCCCTGGCTGCAGCGGCTGCAGACGCGCGAGGCAGGCAAGCTGATCGTCGTGGGGGTGGTTGCCGATCCCGGGGAGTACGAGCATGCGCAGCGTCTCATGCGGCAGAAAGGCATTACCTACCTGCTCGTCCGCGATTCCCAGCAACTGGAGTCGGCATTCGGTCCGGTATCGGTGCTGCCCACCTCGTTCTATGTGGCTCCGTCAGGCGCCGTCGTCCATACAACCCGCGGCCTGGTTCCCGAGCCACTCATGTTCCTCTTCGCTCACCAGGCCATGCGCCGGTAATTCTAGAAGAAGGTTTGAACGATATCGACGACTCGATACTCTGCATCGAGAACGGACAGAGTTCGCCACTTATCGAACGTCAGACACGGGTGACAGATGTCGAAGCCGATCATGTCTCCCACGCGAACATCGTCCTGCGCAGCCATGCGCATGTAGGCGTGCTGATCCATCATCTTTGTCAGCGCCCAGTGGGACGGCGCCTTCTGTGGAGTCGCCCCCCCGGGACGAAAATGCAGCGCCGGCACGGGCAGCCCTGAATCGAAGGCCGCGTCGCGCTTGCCGAGGGCGATGATGGCTTTCTCCGTTTCCGGAATCGACTGCACATACGCCCACACCTGCAGTGCCGGCTGCAGACCTTCGTGCATCCTGCGCGCCACCGGGTTGTGCTCGAGGATTCTCGTCTGCGCCTGACCGTAGGCGCCCACGTCGTGGGTCAGATAGCAGCCCGGGCGGAGAACCACTTCGACCTCCTCGCCGAGTCCCGCCTGGGAAAACTCCTCGGCGACCACGTCGTACCATGCGGACCCAGCTCCGGAGAGAATCGCAGGAGACCGCTGAAACCGGTCTTCGTTCTTCAAACGGCGCGTCACCTCCACCGCGCGACGCAGAAAGTCCCGGATCGCGCCCTCGTCATCGAGAACGCCTTCATACATCTCAACGCCGGCCAGAGCAATCGCTTCCCGGTTGCGCACCAGGCTCTCAAGGACTGACTGCAGTTGTTCCTCGTCGCGCACGCCGGTGCGGCCACCGTTGACGCCCAGTTCCAGCAGCACCTGCAGCCGCTGGCCGCGCTTCGCGTAAAAGGCTCCGAGCTGGTCAACCTCAGCGGCGGAGTCGACTAGACAGTAGAAATCAAACCCAGGATCCTCCAGCAGGCGGCCCACGATGGCCATGTTTTCTTTTCCGATCAGCTGATTCGCCATCAGAACCCGGCGAACCCCATGCGCCCAGGCGACCCGGGTCTGGTGCGCAGTGGCCAGTGTGATGCCCCACGCGCCCGATTGCAGCTGCATCTCAAACAGCCGCGGCGCCATGGTGGTTTTGCCGTGCGGCGCCAGGCGAAGTCCATAGGCCCCGATGAACGCACGCATCCAGTCGAGGTTGTGCCGAAGCCGGTCCTGATAAAGAACCGCTGCCGGCAGACTGAGGTCCTCGCGCAGAAGATTCCAGTTCAGCCGAGCGAGTTGTTCAGGATCGGCAGCGTGCTCGAAGTAGCCCAGCCCTTTATTCAGCGCGCCAACGGATTCTGCGACCCTCTGCACAGCACCACTCTTCATATATAGATAAGAGCACGCCGGAGCCAGACCCTTCCAGCGGGGAACGGGCCGGCGGATCACGTCATGACATCGTGCTCTATACTCTGACAGACCGGCATGCTCCCTTGCGACACGTTGATTCGAAGCGCAAACGTATTCGACGGCAGCGGCGGTCCCCCTGCGTTGCTCGACGTTGCGATTCGCGAGGGGCGCATCTGCGACATAGGGCCATCTCTCCCGCATAGCGCGTCCCGCGTGATCGACGCGCACGGCCTTGCGCTCGCCCCCGGCTTCATCGATGTGCACACCCACGACGACACCGTGGTCATCCGTCGTCCGGAGATGCTGCCCAAGCTTTCCCAGGGAGTCACAACCGTCATCACCGGAAATTGCGGAATCAGCGCCGCACCGGTGCGCCTGCGCAGCGGTGTTCCCGATCCCATGAATCTTCTCGGTAGTGCGGACGACTTTCGCTACCCCACCTTCGCCGCCTATGTTGCTGCGATTGGCGAAGCCATGCCCGCTGTGAATGTGGCGGCGCTGGTGGGACACACCGCGCTGCGCAACAACCACATGGATCGCCTCGACCGCATCGCGACCGCATCGGAGATTGACGCCATGCGCGCCCAGCTGTGCGAAGCGCTCGGCCATGGAGCGCTGGGTCTCAGCTCGGGCTTGGCCTACGCTTCGGCCGGCGCTGCGTCCACCGACGAAGTAGCAGCCCTGGCGGAGCCGCTTGCCTCCGCAGGCGCACTCTACGTCACGCATATGCGCAGCGAAGCCGACGCGATTCTTGACGCAATGCATGAAACCTTCGCGATTGGTCGCCAATGCCGCGTACCCGTCGTCATCTCTCACCTCAAGTGCGCGGGCATTGCCAACTGGGGCCGCAGCGGCGAAGTGCTCGATGCGCTGGACCGCGCGCGCCAGTCCCAAGCGGCCGGCTGCGACTGCTATCCCTATGCCGCCGGATCGAGCACCCTCGATCTGCGCCAGGTCGACCCGCGTGTCGAAATCACGGTCACCTGGAGCACCCCGCACCCTGAGCAGGCGGGCAAGTCACTGGCGAGCATCGCCGAAGCGTGGGACGTTGCGCAGATCGAAGCAGCGCAGCGGCTGCAACCGGCCGGCGCCATCTATCACAGCCTCGCGGAAGAGGACATGCGCCGCATTCTGGCCCACCCCGCAACCATGTTCGGCTCCGATGGTCTGCCCGACGATCCACGCCCGCACCCGCGCCTCTGGGGAACCTTTCCGCGCATCCTCGGACGATACAGCCGCGAAGAGAAACTGTTCTCGACCTCGGACGCGATTCGCAGGATGACCGCCCTCCCAGCGCAACGATTTGGACTAACGCACCGTGGCATGATTCGCGTGGGCTACTCTGCCGACCTGGTTCTCTTCGATCCGGAGACGATCATCGACACCGCAACCTTTGCCGATCCTATTCGTCCGGCAAAGGGAATCGAAGGTGTCTGGGTGAATGGAGTTCTCTCCTGGACGTCCGATGGAGCAACCGGCAATCGGGCAGGACGCTTTCTGCCTCGCGGCACAGCCGCATGGATTCAATAACAGACCAGGAGAATACTCGGCATGAGCATCAACCGTTACGGAGCAGAAGGAGGCAAGGGCGCGGGAGGACAGCATCTGCCCTTTGCCCGAGCGGTGGAGGCCGCGGGCTGGCTGTATGTCTCCGGCCAGGTCCCCATGCTGAACGGAGAGGTCGTGACCGGCGGAATCGCAGCGCAGGCCGAACAGGCCATTCGCAATCTTCTCTCCGTGCTCGCTGAAGCCGGCTATGGGCCGGAGCATGTCATTCGCTGTGGAGTATGGCTCGATGACCCGCGCGATTTTCACGCCTTCAATGCGGTCTTCAGGCGCTTCTTCGGCGAGCATCCGCCGGCCCGTTCCTGCGTCGTTTCCAGCATGGTCGTCGACTGCAAAGTGGAAATCGACTGCGTCGCCTTCAAATCCTCCGGATCCTGATCAGTGATCGATCCCCACAGCATCTTCCTGCTGGCCGCGGCTCTGGTAGCGGTGATCGGCCTCATCCTGCTGATTGCTGCGTTCAAGCTGAACCCGTTCATCTCGCTGCTTGTCGTCTCCCTCGCGCTGGCGCTGGTCGCCGGCATGCCGTTCACAGCCGGCATTCATTCCTTCGAACTCGGCATGGGCGCAACCCTCGGGCACATCGCCATCATCGTTGCCCTGGGCACCATGCTCGGCAAAATGCTCGCCGAGTCCGGCGGCGCCGATCAGATCGCACATACCCTCATCGATTTCTTCGGCGAGAAGCGCGTCACGTGGGCCATGATGACGATCGGCCTGCTCGTCGGCCTGCCCTGCTTTTTTGAAGTCGGCTTTGTCCTCCTCATTCCCATTGCCTTCACCGTCGCGCGCCGCACCGGAAAATCTCTCATCCTCGTCGCCCTCCCCTTAGTTGCGGGACTCTCCGTCGTTCACGGACTGGTGCCTCCGCACCCCGCTGCCATGCTGGCCGTCACGATCTTTCATGCCGATGTCGGCCGCACCATCTTCTTCGCGCTGCTGATTGGCGTTCCCACCGCGGTGCTCGCCGGGCCGGTTTACGCGAGGCTGATTGCCCCCCACATCGACCTTCCAGCGGAGAATCCCATGGCCGCCGAGTTTGTGGATCACGGCGCGGAACGCCAGCTCCCCGGATTCGGCCTCACCCTGGCCACCCTCCTGCTTCCCGTCGCCCTCATGCTCATCGGCAGCGGGGCCGGCACTGTGCAGGGGGGCAGGCTGAACGAAGCGCTCCGCCTGCTCGGCAACGACGATATGGCGCTGCTCATCGGCGTTCTCGTCAGCTTTGTCACGCTGGGAAGAAGCAGCGGCTTTTCCCGCGAAACCATCCTCCGCTTCAGCCAGGAGTGCCTCGCGCCAACCGCTACCATCACGCTGTTGGTCGGAGCCGGCGGCGGCTTCGGACGCGTCCTCCAGGACAGCGGAGTTTCTCGCGCCATCGTCGGCGCAGCCCTCGGCAGTCATGTGTCGCTGCTCCTGCTCGCGTGGCTGCTGGCTGCGCTCCTGCGCCTGGCCACCGGTTCGGCCACCGTCGCCATGAGTACCGCCGCCGGAATCGTCGCGCCCATCGCGCTGCGCAGCGCCTACCCGCATCCGGAGCTGTTGGCCATTGCCACCGGCGCCGGATCGCTCATCTTTTCCCACGTCAACGATGGCGGGTTCTGGCTGGTCAAGGAGTATCTCAACCTCAGTGTGCCGCAAACCATTAAAAGCTGGTCGATTTGCGAAACCATTATCTCGGTGACCGCGCTCTTGTTAACACTGGCGGTGGCGTTTGCGTTGTAAGTCAGCAAAGAACACCCCGCTCGTCTCGCGATGCGTTCGATATCTTACCTATAAGTAAAGGGTTGGAATGAAAAAGAGTATCTCAGACATAATTTCGCGTCGCAGCTTTCTCGGCGGTGCAGCCGCTCTGGCAGTCACACGCGGACTCGCCGCTTCGGGCTTGCCCCAGGCAGGCGCACCCACGCCCGGCCGCGTCCTGGCATATGTCGGCACTTATACCGGTCTGCCCGGCCCCGGCGCCAATGGGAAGGGAATTGAGCTCTTCGAAGCCGATCTGCGCACCGGCGAGTTATCGCATCGCGGGTTAGCGGCGCAATCGCGCAATCCCTCGTGGATTGTCGTTCACCCCTCGAAGAAATACCTCTATGCCGTGAACGAAATCGCCGACTTCCAGGGCAACAGCGGCTCGGTAAGTGCCTTTGCGATTGATGGCTCCTCCGGCGCGCTTCGTGCGTTGAATATCGTCAACTCTGCCGGAGCCGGTCCGGCATACATCAGCCTCGATGCCGCAGGGAACTTTGCCTTCGTAGCCAATTACGGAGGCGGCAGCATCGCCGTGCTCCCGATCCGCGCCGATGGTTCGCTCGGCGACGCCGTCGACGTGCACCGCGATCAGGGATCCGTCGGAAGCGCCCATGCAACCGACGCTCCCACAGGCAGCTTTGCCATCAGCGGACACGATGCTCCCCACGCCCACATGATCGGCCCCGATCCACACAACCAGTTCGTATTAGCCACCGATCTGGGTCAGGACAGGATCTACACCTATGTATTAGATCGCAGCACAGGAAGACTAACTCCTGCTACGGGCGCTAACTTCGTTGCGTTACCCACCGGGGATGGCCCGAGGCACTTCGCCTTTCATCCCAACGGACGCTGGTTCTATTCCATTCAGGAAGAGGCATCGACGGTAGCCTTCTTCCATTACGATCCTTCCACCGGCCGCCTTGAGGTGCAACAGACCGTATCCGCCTTGCCGCACGGATTTGCCGGAACGAGCTTTGCCTCGGAGATTCTGGTGGCCCCGAATGGCAGGACCCTCTACGCCGCCAACCGTCTGCACGACACCATTGCTGTCTTTTCCATCGGATCCGATGGCCGGCTAAGTTATGTTGCCGAAACATCTACCCTCGGCGATTATCCAGCCCAGTGCCGCATCGACCCCGGCGGGAACTTCCTCTACGTGTGTAATCAGCGCAGCGATAACGTCACCTCGTTTCGCATCCACCGCGACACGGGTTTGCTGTCCTTCACGGGGCATTACACTCCGGTTGGAAGCCCGGGAAGCATTACTTTCCTGATGTAGTTAGACGGGCGCGCCAATCACGGCCAAAGACGCGCCGCCCCGCGGACGCCGCTGGAATCGCCATGCTTCGCGGGAACCACGGGCGTGGCTGCGGACTTGCCAAAGGCCCATTCCCCGATCTTCGGCGGCACGTTGCGATAGAGGCGTTCAATGCGCGAGAGCCCGCCACCCAGCACGACGATATCCGGATCCAGCAGATTGACCACGTGGGCCAGCGCGCGCGCGAGGCGATCCTCGTAGCGCTCCAGTGCGGCCATGGCCTGCGCTTCGCCTGCCTCCGCTGCGGCAGCAATCTCGGATGCAGGAAGCATGGCGCCCGCGCCGCGGCGATAATCCGCTTCGAGCGCCGGACCCGACAGCCATCCCTCAATGCACCCGCGCTGGCCGCAGTAGCACAGCTCGCCGGGATATTCGTCAGCGCGCTGCCAGGGCAGGGGATTGTGGCCCCATTCTCCGGCGAGCCCGTTCAGGCCGGAGTGCATACGTCCCTGCAGGGCAATGCCCGCGCCACAGCCGGTCCCGAGAATCGCCGCAAAAACAACAGACCGCCCGCCCGCCGCGCCATCGACGGCCTCCGACACCGCGAGGCAATTCGCATCGTTCACGCAGCGGACCTCGCGGCCGAGTGCGATCGACAAATCCTTCTCCAGCGGCCTTCCATTCAACCACGTGGAGTTTGCATTTTTCACCAGCCCCGTGGCCGGCACGATCGTGCCGGGAATCCCCACGCCGACAGGACCGGTGGACCCGACTTCGCGCTCGATCGATGCGACCAGCTCCGCAGCCGCGCAGATCGAGCCTTCGTAATCGTGGCGCGGCGTGGGTATCCGGACACGGAGGAGTTCCCGCCCATCGCCATCCATCGCGAGCGCCTCAATCTTGGTCCCGCCCCAGTCAATGCCGATGCGGACGCGGAGCGCGGCAGTCATGATCGATGGCTTCCCCAATCGTCCAGCGCACGCGCCAGACGATGCAATGCCTCGGCGGTCATCGTGGGGTCGCCGCCGATGCCGATGCGAAAGTGATCCGGCATCTCGAAAAATCGTCCCGGCACGACGCTGGTTTCGTAGCGCGCGCGCAGAAATTCGCAGAACGCATCGACGTCGCCGCTCTTCAGACGCGGAAAACTCACCGTGCCCCACGGGCCACGGAATCCATCCACATCGCTGCGGCCGCTGAAGAACGCATCGAGCGCCTTGCGGTTGGAGTCCAGAAGAGTGCGCGCGCGCGCGTCGATTTTGCCGAGTTGGTCGAGCGCCACCACACTCAGCAGTTCGCCAGGATGCACCGGCGAGGCCGCGAAAAGATCGTTGAGCCGCCACATGCGTTTCGCTAACTCGGGTTGTGCCAGGATCCACCCGCAGCGCAGGCCGCTTAAACCGTAGGCCTTGGTCAGGCTGGTGGTAACGACAAAATTACTGCCCAGATGGAAGGACGACCGCACCGGCTCGTCGTACACCATGTCGAGATAAACTTCGTCGACCAGCACCTGCGCCCCGGCCTTTTGTGCGATCTCGCCAATCCGGCTCATCGTCTCTTCGCTGGTGAGCGCGCCCGATGGATTATGCAGATTGGTGAGGCAGAGGAGGCGCGTCTTCGACGTGATGCGCCGCGCGATGTCGTCGGGATCGATCTGAAAATCCTGCTCGGGGCGGCGTTCGCAACGAAGAATGTTAGCGCCCAGGTACGACGCCACTTCCAGGATCGGTCCATAAGTGGGCTGCTCAATCAGGACATCGTCGCCCGGTTCAAGAAGAGCTGCCATCGCCAGGTGATTCGCCATCGCGGTGCCTGTGGCGGCAACGACGCAATCCGGAGTAACTCCGCACTTACGCGCCAGCCGCTCCTGGAGCGGAGCATAGCCATAAATAGTGGGACCGTTGATCTCGAGATCCTGCGGCGAAACGTGCAGCTCCGCGAGCGGATAGCTCATGATGCCGCTGGTGGCAAGGTTGTATCTTGCCGGCGAGCAGAGTTTCGCCCACTCCAGATAAGTGGACGAGACGGCGCGCGCATGACTCATTCCTTTTCCTCCCTGAGCCGGCGCCGCCACAGCGCGTACACCGGCAATCCAACCAGGATAATCACAAATCCAATCGAGCTGTTGCGAGGATACTTCCACAGCGCATTCGCGACGATAAGCCAGCACGACAAAATAAAAATAAGAGTGGTATACGGATGGCCGGGCACGCGAAAGCCCGGATTCGCGCCGGGGTGGCTCCGTTCGCGGCGGCGCAGCACGAACAGGCACGCCGCGCTCAGGCCGAAGAACGTGAAGTCAATCGGGGCCTGGAAATTCAGGATCTGCTCGTACTTACCGCTCAGCGCGATCACCACCGCCCACACGCTCTGCAGCACGATCGCGACCACCGGTACCTGAGTTTTGCGCGTGAGATAAGCAACGCTGCGAAAGAAGAGCCCATCCTCCGCCATCGCGAAATAAACGCGCGGCCCGGTGAGCACGGACTGGCTGAGAAACCCGATCGTCGATACCGCGATCCCGAGCGCAATCAGACGCGCACCGCGATCGCCGGCTACCATCTGCATCACCGAACTGGCCGGGATACTGCTCGCGGCCAGCGCTGTGGCTCCCAGGGTGCGCAGGCAGACGATGTTGACCGAGACATAGAGCACCACCACCGCCACCACACCGATCATCAGAGCGCGGCCGAGATTCCTGCGCGCATCGCGAATCTCGCTCGCGATGAAATTCGTCGTCTGCCACCCTCCGTAAGAAAACAGCACCGGGACCATGGCCGCACCCAATGCCGTCAGCAGGTCGAAGCCAATCGGACGATCAAGGACAGGATGCAGCATCGGCTTCGGTGCGCGGACCATGAACAAGCCCGCGACGATGAGCGCCGCAATCGCTGCGATCTTGAGCACCATCAGCACGCTCTGGACCCGGCCGCCAGGTTTCACCCCGAGGCAGTTCACGGCGGTCAGCAGCGCCAGTGTCACGACCACAACCCAGTGTTCGGAACAGGGCAGGCGCGTGAGTTCGAGGAAGTAGCGCGCAAAGGTGACCGCCACCGCGGCCATCCCGCCCGTTTGAATGATCAGGAGCAGCGCCCATCCGTACAGGAATCCAAAGATGGGATGGAGCGACTGACGGAGATATTCGTACTGGCCGCCGACCTCGGGAATGCGCGCCCCCAGCTCCGCATAGATGAAAGAGCCGAGGATCGCGATGATGCCGCCGGCGACCCAGACCGACAGGATCAACACCGGAGAGTGCAGGTGCTGGGCGACCACGTAAGGGTTCATGAAGACGCCCGCGCCCACGATGCCGCCCATCACCATCATGGTCGCGTCGAACAGGCCGAGCTTCGGTGCGAGTCTCGGGCGGCGGGGGCTCTCGACGTCCAGGGGCGGTTGTGTCACCGAAGCGAATTCTATCTGAGAGAAGACGAGAGCAGAGAGTTTCGCCGGTGAACTCCGGGCTGCCCGGGTTGCATCCCGTCTTCATCCCGCCGAGCGAATCGCGATTCGGTGGATCGATCCGAACCCGCTAGTGTAGTGTCCAACAAATAGCTGGACAGGGAAAAGGGATCGGGGCACACTC
>VFSW01009127.1_pt1 | contig 14167 bp, 9 predicted proteins | sample 5358111 | NCBI WGS metagenome assembly VFSW01 (sample SAMN11554181, study PRJNA540505) | mine drainage metagenome | isolation source: sediment from site ElyBrook_90M | place: USA: Ely Copper Mine, Vershire, VT | collected 2017
GCGGAGACCCAGACAGTGCCGGTGAGATTGTGCCATTCGTGGGCGAGGTCGAGGTAGAGGAGCTTTTCGCCGGTGCGGCGTTCACGGGCTTCGCGATCTTCGAGGGCAAAGAGGGCGGGATCGCCGATGAGCAGGGCCGCGTCGGCAACGCGCAGCATCGCTTCGAAGTCGGGAGCATGTTCGATGAAGCTGGGCTGGATCTGCCAGAAGCGGGAGAAGAGGATGCGCGTGTAGGTGGCTGAGGTGCGGGAAGCCGAGTCGAGGGCGACCCGGGCTACGCCGTCGATGCCGTCAGGATCGCGGACGACGAGGATGATGGAGCGGACGCGGTCGCGCGAGGCAATGGTGCAGCCGGGGATGACGGCGAGGGAGGGTATGAAGGCAAGGGCGGAGACGGGGACGAGTCCGATGTCGGCGGCTCCGGAGGCGAGCTTGGCGGCGCACTCGGCGGGGGTGTCGGAGGAAAGGTCGTAGCGTTCGGCGAAGCGGGAGCGATCGGGCTCGTGCTCGAAGCTCCACATGAGGGGAGCGGGATTGAGGAAGTGGATGGCGGAGACGCGGAGACGTACGGGGGTCACTGGTTAGTGTAACAACGTGGAGGAGAAGCTGACGGCGTGGGATGGCTCGGCATCCGGGTGCGGTTGCAGCTGGTGACCCCGCGCCAGGTCGTCACAAAGAGCCGTTTTCTGCAGACCGAGAACTCCGGTTTGCCCTATGATCCTTACCGATTGCGGAGGAAGGATGAAGCTCTGGTTACAGGATTTCCGGTACGCTGTGCGCACGCTTCGCAGGAACGCAGTCCTTTCGGCGGTGATACTGGCCTCCCTGGGCATAGGAATCGGCGCCAATACCGCCATTTTTAGCGTTGTTGACGCGTTGCTGCTGCGGCCGCTTCCTTATCCGCATGCGGATCGACTGGCATCGGTGTGGCTGCATTCACCTGCCATCGGCATTCTGCGTGACTGGCCGTCACCGGGGCAGTACATCGACATTCAGCGTGAGAATCACTCCTTCGACCAGGTGGCGCTGGCGCAAAGCCGCCCGTTCACCCTCACGGGCCGGGAGCAGCCGGAGCGGGTTGAGGTTCTGAGTACGCAGTCGAGTCTGATGTCGATGCTGGGGGCGAAGCCTCTGCTTGGCCGCACGCTGCTGCCCGAGGAAGACAAGCCGGGCCAGGCTGCAGTGGCCATATTGAGCAGCGACGCATGGCGGCGCTTTTTCAACTCAGACCCGGCCATCGTGGGCAAAAGCATCACGCTCAATGGGAAACCTTTCATCGTCGCAGGCGTGCTGCGGCGCGGGTTTTCGGTCAGCGATGAAGTGTTGCCGTCGGAAGGTCCGATGGACAAGATCGACATTTTTCTGCCGTTGCCTCTCGCGGCCGATGCTGAACAGCGCCGGGGCGACGAGAACTACAACATTCTGGTGCGCCTGAAGCCCGGCGTTTCTGTCGCGCAGGCACAGGCGGATATTGACATCATCGCAAGCCGCATTCGGGAAAAAGACAAGCGGGGCGCCAGCTTCGGCATGGATGTGGTGGGGTTGCAGCAGCAGGTAGTGGGCGACGTACGCCGTCCGCTGCTGGTGTTGCTTGGCGCGGTGGCGCTGGTATTGCTGATCGCATGCGCAAATGTGGCCAACCTTCTGCTTGCCCGAGCGGCGGGCCGCGCAAAGGAGCTTGCGATCCGAACGGCTCTGGGAGCGAACTGGAAACGGCTGACGCGGCAGTTGCTGACAGAGAGCATCCTTTTGGGGCTGCTGGGTGGGACCGCAGGTTTGTTGCTGGCGCGAGTGAGCCTTTGGGTTGTACGTACGATGAAGCCGGGCAACATTCCCAGGCTCGATGAGATTGGAATCAACGGATCAGTTCTGGCCTTCACGTTCGCTATCTCGCTCGCGACGGGTGTGCTGTTCGGCCTTGCACCGGTGTGGAGAGTTGTGAAAATCGATCCGAATTCATCGCTGAAGGCGGGGGGCCGCAGTGGACAGTCCGATGGCGGCCTGTACGTAAAGCGGCATCGCTTGCGGGCACTCCTGGTGGTTTCCGAAATTGCACTTTCGCTGATTTTGCTGGTCGGCGCTGGGCTGCTGATTCGCAGCTTCATTCATTTGCAGAAAGTACCGCCAGGGTTCGCCACAGATCATGTGCTGACGATGGAGGCGGTGGCTAATGCCAGTCAGTATCACGATGCACGAACGCTGGACGGATACTACCGTGACGTGGAAGCACGGATCGCGCATCTCCCGGGGGTGGTGGCGGAAGGCGCGGTGTCGGCGCTGCCACTGACCGGGTCAGTGAGCTGGGGTAGCATTCACGTAGAGGGATATACGCCGCCGCCGGGGCAGGAGCTGCAGGTGGATCAACGGTCCGCCACCGCGGACTATTTTCGAGCGATGGAGATTCCGCTGGTAGCGGGCCGGTTTTTCACGGAGCAGGCCGGCCCGGATTCGCCGCAGGTGGCTCTGATTGACGCGAAATTCGCGCAGAGATTCTGGCCACGCGGCGACGCGATCGGAAAGCACGTGTGGTTCGATCCGAAGAAGCCCATCATGATCGTGGGAGTGGTGGGAGTGGTCAAACAATATGGTCTCGAAACCGATGGCAAAATCGCTGCATATTTTCCAATGCGGCAAGAGCCGGGTCGGGGAGCTTTCCTGGTGGCTCGTACCGCCGCAAATGAAGCGGGACTGTCGAGCGCGATGATCCGTGAGATTCACGCGGTGGATCCCAATGCGGTCGTTTACGGGGTGCGGACGATGCGGGACCGCTTGTATGATTCGCTGGCGCGCCAACGTTTCGCGACAACGATGCTGGGAGCATTTGCGGCTTTTGCACTGCTGCTGGCCGCTGTGGGCCTTTACGGTGTGATGTCGTATCTGGTTACGCAGAGCACTCGCGACATTGGAATTCTGGTGGCGCTGGGTGCGGGGCGGGATGCGATTCTTACTTTGGTGGTAAGGCAGGGGATGGCGTTGGCGCTGATCGGCATCGTCGCAGGCCTGGCATGCGCGGCCGCGGTAACGCGAGTGATGGCGAGCCTGTTGTTCGGAGTCAGCGCCACCGATGTGGCGACATTCATGGCAGTGCCTGGGCTGTTAGTGATCGTCGCGCTGGCGGCTACGGTGATCCCCGCATGGCGTGCGAGCAGCGTGGATCCGATGGTGGCTCTGCGGGAGGAATAGGTGTTGGCGCGCCGTTTTTTGGATCGGAGATCAGCCAGAAGAACACGCGAAGTTCCCGCGGATCCCTGACGAATCAATGCGTCGCAGCAGGATCCGGGGCAATTCCCCGGAGGTCGATCCCATCGGTAATCTTGACCCTCCCTGAACGATGCGACTAGTCTCCTGGCAATGTCTGGCCTTTCCTCCCCCGCGCAGGCGCGCGGAGACGCGTACCGATGAGTTCCGCCACAGCTTTCGCCGAGAAACCGAAGGCGACTTCGTTTGAGGAGCGTCACGCGTGGCTGGCGCTGGCGCTGACACCGGGTGTGGGGCCGCGTCGGCTGCTGCGTGCGGTGGAGCGCGGTGGATCGGCGGCGCGGGTGTTGCATCTGCCGCTGACGGAGCTGGAGGGGCTGGAGCTGCCGGCGCAGTCGGCGCAATTTATCGCGTCGGGGGAAGCGGCTCATGCGGCGGATCAGGAACTGGAGAAACTGGCGGCGACGGGCGCGACGATTCTGACGTGGCACGATGAGGGATATCCGCTGCGGCTGCGGGAGATCTACGATCCGCCGGCACTGCTGTGGGTGCGGGGCGAGGCTTCTTTGTTATCGCGCCCCAGTCTCGCCGTCGTTGGAACGCGGCATCCGACGCCCTACGGCACCGGCATGGCGGAGAAACTGTCCCGTGACCTGTCGCTGCGGGGGCTGATCATTCTGAGCGGGATGGCTCGCGGGGTGGATACAGCCGCGCACAAGGGCGCGCTGGCGGCGAAGAAACCGACGATTGCGGTCTGGGGTACCGGCGTGGACGTGATTTATCCGAAGGAGAACAAGTCGCTCGCCGAACAGATTGTCGCTGGCGGCGGTGTGATTATTTCGGAGTTGCCGCTGGGGACCTTTCCGGCGCCGCAGAATTTCCCCCGGCGCAATCGGATTCTGAGCGGGATGAGTGTGGGGGTGCTGGTGATCGAGGCGGCGGAGTACTCCGGCACGCGCATCACAGCCCGCTGCGCTCTGGAGCAGAATCGCGAGGTGTTTGCGGTTCCGGGCAACGTGACGACGAAAAATGCATGGGGCCCTAACTTATTGATAAAGCAGGGCGCCAAGCTCACGGCCTGCTGGGAGGACATCTGGGAGGAACTGCCGATGCAGATCCGGATCGAACTGGAGCAGAGCGAGGGATTTGCATCCGAAGGCACGTCTGAGGCATCGTTATTCGAGGAATCACCGCTGCCGCCCTCGGAGGCGCGCGTGCTCGGGGCGCTTCGCCAGGATGAAGCGCTGCAGATGGATGAAATCCTCGAAAAGCTGGAGCCGGAATTGAGCTCCTCGGAGGTTTTCACAGCGCTGTTCGAGCTGGAGTTAGCGGGACGCATACGACAACTTCCTGGAAAGAATTACGTCAGGAGCATCTGAACAATTTCGCGCATCCGGTTGCACGGTCGGGTACGCGCTCTGGCTCCGAGCTATAGATTCGAAGCGGCAGGTCGTGGTAGCTTCCGGAAGGAAGCCGCCTTCAAGAGCAGTGCGGTGTGCCGGTGCGACGTGCACGGCATCGACGCAGTCTAAGGGAAACAATGAGTAAATCGCTGGTCATCGTCGAATCGCCGGCCAAGGCGAAGACGATCAACAAATATTTAGGCAAGGACTACGAGGTAGAAGCGTCCTTCGGCCACATCATGGATCTGCCCAAACGGGACATCGGTGTGGAGCTGGAGCACCGGACCTTCGAGCCCACGCTGATCGTGTCTCCGGACAAGGAGAAGGTGGTCGCAAAGCTGCGCAAGATGGCGCAGAAGGCAGACGCGGTCTACCTGGCGCCTGACCCGGACCGCGAAGGGGAAGCCATCGCTGCGCATCTCTCGATGCAGCTGATGCCGGTGGTGAAGGACAAGACCCGTATCCGGCGCGTGAGCTTTAATGAGATCACGCAGAAGGCGGTGCGGGCGGCGTTCGAGCATGCACGCGATGTGGACGAGAACCTGGTCGATGCGCAGCAGACGCGGCGCGTGCTGGACCGCATCGTGGGCTATCAGATTTCGCCGCTGCTGTGGGATAAGGTGCGGCGCGGGCTCTCCGCCGGACGCGTGCAGACCGTTGCCGTGCGGCTGATTGTCGAGCGCGAGCGGCAGATTCAGGAATTCAAGCCGGTGGAGTACTGGACCATCGACGCGATTCTCGAGGTGCAGGGCGCGAAGGCGGGTGCGGAGCCGGAACTGATCACGGCGCGGTTCATCGGGATCGACGGCGAGCGCGCAAAGGTCGAGGGCGTGAGCGCGGCGGCGGTGGGCAGCGAGCAGGAAGCGCGCGCGATTATCGACGCGACGACGAAGGCTGCGTGGAGCGTGGCGTCGGTCGATAAGAAGGAGCGCAGGAGTAATCCGTATCCGCCGTTCATCACCAGCACGCTGCAGCAGGGGGCGGCGGCGCGGCTGGGGTTCAACGTGAAGCGGACCATGGGCGTGGCGCAGCGGCTGTATGAAGGCGTCGACCTGGGACCGGACGGCACCATCGGACTCATCACGTACATGCGTACCGATTCGACGCGCATTGCGCCCGAGGCGATCACAGCGGTGCGCGAATGGATCGGCAAGAAGATTGGCAAGCAGTACCTGCCGCCGCAGCCGAATGTGTATCGTTCGAAGAAGGCGGCACAGGATGCGCACGAAGCGATTCGTCCCACGGATCCGGGGCTGCATCCGACCAAGATCCGCCGCTATCTGAGCGACGAGCAGTACAAGCTCTACAAGCTGATCTGGGAGCGGTTCGTCGCATCGCAGATGGTGCCAGCGATTTACGACGTCACCACCGTCGAGATCGATGCGAAAAACCAGAAGACGTATAACTTCCGCGTCTCCGGATCGGTGCTGAAGTTCGACGGCTATCTGAAAATCTACGACAACGACGAAGACGACGAAGAGGAGTTGCCGGAGATTCCGCTGGGCGCGAAGCTGAGCCTGGCCACGCCGGGGCATCTGTCTGGCATTGCGGCGCAGGAGCGCGCGGCGAAGCTGGCGCATGCACGCCGGAGGTACGATTCGGAAGTCGCCAGGATGCAGGCGCGGAATGAAGAAGCCGGTCAGGGCGAGAAAACCGAGGAGATTCCTGCCTTCGAGGAGCCGCAGATCGAGGTGGCTTCGCGGCCGTCGGCGGTGCATGGCGTGCAGAAGGCGACGGAGCCGCCGCCGCGCTACAACGAAGCATCGCTGGTGAAAGAGCTGGAAGAGCAGGGCATCGGCAGGCCGTCGACGTATGCATCGATCATTACGACGATTCAGGATCGCGAGTACGTCACGAAGGTTCCGCCGACGGGGCGCGGCGGACGTTTCTTTCCGACGGAGATCGGGACGGTGGTGACGGATCTGCTGGTGGCGAACTTCCCCTACATCTTCGATATGAAATACACGGCCAAGCTGGAAGAAGAGCTGGACGAGATCGAGGAGGGGAAGGAGAAGTGGACCGACCTGCTGAAAGGCTTCTACGGGCACTTTGAGGAAGAGCTGAAGAGCGCCGAGAAGCACATGGAAAACGTGAAGCGGATGGAGAAGCCGACGGACGAGAAGTGCGATCTGTGCGGCAGCCCGCTGATCCTGAAGTGGGGCAAGTTCGGGAGTTTCTACGCCTGCTCGGCGTACGCGAAGGAAAAGCCGGTTCCGATTGCGGCGACGAGCTGGAAGAAGGAGCCGAAGAAGGTCCTGACGCGCGTCGAGGCGAAGCTGAAGTACCCGATGCTGGTGAAGACCACGGAGAACGACGAGTCGACGTCGGTCGAGGTGAAGGACAAAGGGGAGCTGAAGTCAGCTCTCGAAAACGTGGTGGGCACGGGGCGGAAAGTCAGTGTCGAGCAGGTGAGCTGCGGATTCACGAAGGAACACTTCGCGGCGAAGCCCGATCTGCAGAATGGCGAGGCGCAGGCTCCCGCCGAGGAATACTGCGAGAACTGCGGCAAGGTGATGGTGCTGCGGCGGGGACCGTTCGGGGCCTACATGGCGTGCCCGGATTACAACGCCGATCCGCCGTGCAAGACGGTGCGGCGCCTGAGCCAGAAGCAGCAGCAGAAACCGGCGGTGCCGCTGGATGAGAAGTGTCCGAAGTGCGGGAAGCAACTGGTACTGCGGTCGGGGACGTACGGGGAGTTCGTCTCCTGCTCGGGTTATCCGAAGTGCAAGTACATTAAGCAGAACCTGATCGAGGGGCTGAAGTGCCCCAAGTGCGGCGAGGGGGACATCGCCGAGCGCAAGGCGCGCACGGGGAATGTTTTCTGGGGCTGCACGCGCTATCCGAAGTGCGACTTTACGTCCAACCTGAAGCCGGTGGCGCAGAGCTGCCCGCAGTGCGGGTCGCCCTACGTGGTGGAACGTGTGATGGATGGCGGGCTCTATCTGGTATGCCCCAACAATCAAGAGATGATGCCGCGGCGGCGTCCGCGCAAGGGGCAGAAGGCGGAGGAACCGCAAAACGCGATCGACTGCCACTTCAGCGAGCGGATCGGGGACGCGCCGGCTCCGGCGCCAATGCCAACGGCGGCGACGCATGGACCGGTAGTAGAGGAAGAGCAGCCCGTCGGCTGATCGGGCCTGCCCTCGGCGTCGATGCATGATGGACCGGCACGCGCATTGGGAAACGATTCATCGCGAAAAGGCGCGCGATGCGGTGAGCTGGTACCGGCCGCACCTCGACACCTCCCTACAACTCATCGAGCAGTTTGCTGCGGATCGCTCCGCTTCGATCATCGATGTCGGGGCGGGTCAGTCTACTCTGGTTGACGATCTTCTTTCATACGGCTATGAGCATGTGACGGTGCTGGATATTGCTCCGGCAGCCATCGAGGCGGGCAAGCGCCGACTCGGGGATCGCGGCGGCACTGTGCGATGGCTGGCAGGCGATGTCACGCAGATCGAACTCAAACCAGGCGTGTATGACCTGTGGCATGATCGCGCCGTGTTTCACTTTCTGACGAGCGGGGCTGACCGGTCGGCCTATCTTCGACAAGTCGGCCGGGCGGTGAAGCCGGGTGGTCAGGTGATCGTGGGCACGTTTGCGATCGGTGGGCCCGCGAAATGCAGCGGCCTGGATGTGGTGCGGTACGATGCTGCGGCGCTGCAGAAGGAATTTGGAGACGCGTTTAGCATCGTGACAACCGCGGAAGAGAATCACGTGACGCCCTCCGGCGGCGTCCAGCCGTTCCTGTATTGCTGCCTGAAGAGGCAGTAGCGCGGTCGCATTGACCAGGCCGAACGATCCATGCCATTATCGAAGTTCGATTATTGACTCTGCAGGTCGTGCGGAGGTTATCGTTGGCGAAGCGGCACCTTCAACCCCAGGAAGGCCGGACTCGAAAGACCAGACGTCTCGCGATCTTTCTTCCGCTTCTGCTCGCGGCCCTTGCTGCCCCGCCTCTCCTGGCGCAGGGCCCGCCGTACCAGACCGACGATCCGATGCCGGTCGATTTGCATCACTACGAGTTCTATATCTTCGGCAGCACCGACGGCACGCCTGTCGAAGTGGATTCGGTGGGACCGGCATTCGAATTCAACTGGGGCGCGATCCCGCGCGTCCAGGTGCACGCCATTTTGCCGTTCGGTGTGGCGGCGCCGCGGAATCATCCTGCGTATGCTGCGACGGACCAGGGGCAGGGACCAACCGAGTTCGGGATGACCGACATGGAGCTGGGCGCAAAGATCGCCTACATCAAGGAGAGTAAGTACATCCCTCAGATCGGCACGTTCACCATGTTCGAGATGCCTACCGGAAGCTATGACAAAGGGCTGGGCATCGGCAAGGTGTGGTATCGGCTCCCGTTGTGGATGCAGAAGAACATCGGCCCCTGGCTTCTGGATGGCGGCGCCGGTGAAACCATCGTCCCTCAAACCGACTACCGTAACTTTCCCTACGGCGGATTCCTGCTGAAGTACACGTTTCCGGGCGACCGTCTGGAGTTCGGCGGCGAGGTCTTCGCGCATGGCGGGGAGGGTGTCGCGGCGCCACAATACCAGGCTTCCACCATGGTGGACCTGGGTGGCTACTACCACTTCAAGCACAATCCCAACGAGCAGTTTCTGTTCTGCTACGGTCACTCGGTGGCCGGCCAGACGGAGAATTACGCGTACGCGGGGATGTACTGGACCTGGGGCAAGGACGACAAGAAGCCGGACACCGATCATCCGTTCCTGTGGCAGCAGGCGAAGCCCAACGGATTGCCGTAGCTGATCGGGTGGCCGGCAGGTTCGCAGGAGAGGAGGCCGAGCGATGGAGTGGACGGAGCGCGAGCTGTGGACACTGATCCACGGGATGGGATTTGGCGGATTGTATCTGCTCGCGTGTTCCGGGGCGATCGTGGAGTTGTGGCGGCGCTATGCGCCCTCGGCACCGGATCCGGGGACGAGCAGCGACGAGCGGTTTCTGCGAGCTTATCTCGTGGTGATGGCGGCACTGGCGTGGCTGACCGTGCTGACCGGAACCTACATCGTTTATCCGTGGTATCGGGCCACGCCGCCTCCGGGAACCACGGACTTATCGGGCTACCCGCAGCAACTGCTCATGTCGAATCCGGCGACGATCGGATGGCATTCGATCGGAATGGAGTGGAAAGAGCATGTGGCGTGGCTGGTGCCGATCGCGATCACGATGGCGGCAGCGGTCTTCTTCCGTTACGGGCGGCAGTTGAAAACTCAAACCACGCTGCGGAACGCTGTGCTGGGGTTTGTATGGGGATCGCTGTTCGCCGCCGGCATTGCTGGATTCTTTGGCGCGGAGATCGACGACCATGCGCCGGTGCGGGGTGGCGCAACGATCCGGTTGATGCAGGGGGCGGCCCGATGAATCCAGAAAAAGCGATTCAGGAAGAGATGCCGAACGGCTCAGGTGCGGCCGCCTTGATGGCGGCGGGGATCGGGGCCTTCGCGCTGTCGGTGCTGGCCATCGCAACGGACCAGATTGCATGGATGAAGAGCCCAATGTTGTTTTATCGGCCGACCGGACCTTTGTCGGGCGTGACCACGTCGGCGATCGTGATTTGGCTGGCGGCGTGGGGAATTCTGGAATGGCGCTGGCGCAAGAAGACGCTGAGGATGGGACGGATTGCGGCGGCGGCTGTGTCGCTGCTGGTTCTCGCAGTGCTGCTGACGTTTCCTCCTCTCGCCGATCTCATTTGAAGCGGTACGGTACTCTGAAACTCACCGGGAGCTGCATTGTGGGCACGAGTGCCGCTTCCGGGAGATGTTCCTGAATTCGCGATGACGCAGAAGCAGATTCTTCGCACACTCCATCAGGATCTCTACATCGGGCTGGTGCGCCTGCACGTGCTGCATCATGCGGCCGAGGAGCCGATCTTTGGTCTCGGGATCATGCGCGAGCTCGGACGGCATGGGTATCGACTTGGGCCGGGGACGGTGTACCCATTACTCCACAGCATGGAGCGCCGAGGCTGGTTGCGATCGCATAGCCAGTTGGTGAATGGCCGCAAACGGAAGGTTTACATGGCGACGCGCGCAGGACGTGGCGCGCTGATGCAGGCGCGGAAGCAGGTTCGCGAACTGTTTGAAGAAATGTGCGAAGAGGAGTGAACTCTGTGGCGGCTCATGGGGAAAGAAAAGGACCCGCCGCGGCGGGTCCTTTGGTTTTTGATACGGGTTGGGTTAGGGAACGTAGTAGCGGAACGATGTCCAGAACATGTTATCGACGCCCTTCGCGCCGCCGCCGGGGTTGGTGGTTCCACCTATACCCGACCACAAGTCGCGTTCGAAGCGGCTGTACTGCAGACCGAAACGCATTCTGCCTTTCGGGCCGTTGTAGAAGTCGTACCAGTTGCCCGCGGTGAATTCCTGCACGTCCTTGTTCTGGTTACCGCAGCTGGGGTTGGAGGGGTTGAAGGCCGTGCCGCCGCCGCCATAGGGTAAGGCGCCGCCTGAGCCTGGCAGAGGTTCGGGACCGTTGCAACCGGTCATGCTGGTCAGCGGCGAACCGTAACCTTCTTTGCCGTTGTAGTCGCGATAGACATAGTCGCCGCCGTAATTGAGGTACAGCATCAGGCGCTTGGTCGGGTTCAGTTCCAGCGTGCTCAGCGCCGAGAAGGCCTTCAGCGGTTCGATTGACCCGTCCGGTCGCAGGGTCACGTCGGCAATCGTCGAGGAGCCGTAGCGGCCAACGCCCTTGCCCCACAGTCCCTTCAGACCCACCGAAACTTTCTTGTTGGCAAATGGAGCGCGGAAGCCGCCTCCGATTCCAGCGGCCGGAGCCTTGTCGTTATAAGCGCCGGTAGAAGTTCCGGTGCAGGTTGTCCCCGTGCAGGTTTCGTTGGGATAGATCCGGTCGCGGAAATTACGCTCCAGACCGAAGATTTCCCAGTGTCCCCAGCCCGGCTGGAAGACCAGCTTGGCGACAAAGTCCGGGGTGTAGTTGTAGGAGTAGTTGGCGGTGGGGTTATAGAGACCACCGCCGACGCCGTTGGAACCGATCAGCACATTCAAAGGTAGCCCGCTGCCGGCTGGATTCAGAGTCTCTGCGTTTTCCGCCGAGGCGCCCAGCCAGAACTTGTTGCCGAAGTTTTTGGTCACGCGGAAGCTGTACTGGCGTGTCCACACGAAGCCCGCTTCGTACTGAGGGTCGATGGTGGCGGGAAGAATCTCGCTGCCACGTGTCTCGCCCTGCGTTGTTTCCGCGACCAGCGACCAGCCCTGACCGCCGGAAACATCCCAGCCGCTGTTGAACGCCGCGTCCGCCCACAGCTGGCGCTGGCGCATCACGTAGCTGTTGGACTGGTTGTTATTGGAGGTGATGCCGGTGCCCAGCCAGTCCATCTCGTAGTAGCCGCTGAGCGTCACGGCAGAGAGCTTGCCGGTCGCCTTCAGGGCCAGCCGCGACTGGCGGCCCGTTCCGTAGAACTCGCTAATCTGCGCGTTGTCGGAGTTGTTCAGCGGAACACCGGTAAAAGCGGTGTTGAGCCCGCCGCCGGTGGCGCCCTGACGCCACACTGTTTCGGCCGCGATGAAGCTGCCTGCCGGAGAAAGCGTGATGCCCTTGTAGTGGATCGTGTCCGGGCTCTCGATCGCTTTCTTCACCTCAGCCTGATTGGCCTGAATCGTGGTGGCCAGCGAGCTGCTATTAGCCTTGAGGTCGCTGACGGAACTCTGCAGGCTGGAGACAGACTCCGAGGTGGCTGAGATCGTCTGCTGCTGCGACTGTGCCGCCTGTTGTGCGGCTTGCGCCGCGGCCTGGGCCGCCTGGGCCGCCTGCTGTGCCTGCTGGAGCTGCGCGTCGCGGTCGGACAGCTGTTGTTTCAGGGTGTCGATCTGGCCGCGATCGGACTGCTCCTGCTGGCGCAGATCTTCGATCTGCTGTTCCACTGACGGCCCGCTGTGAGCTCTGTGGTGAGTCGTCGTCGTGCACGGCTTGCAGGGGGGGGTGCTGGCCGTGGTCTGCGCATAACCGGTCGTCACTGCTGCGGTCAGCGCCAGGATGGCGAGCGCCTTCAAATTGTTCGTCATTCAGCCTCTCAGGAGTTGGAGATACGTGAAAGATGAAGCCTTGGGGGGAACTGCTTGGGCTTCCTGGAGATGGCCGGCAACAACACACCTGCGGAGGTCGATCGACTGCCGGACAAGCTCCTGGTTACCCACAGGGAATCGTCGCAGGCGATTGTGAATGTTCTGAGAATTTGCGGTGAATGTTCGGGAAAAAGCGACCCGTGAAGATGGGTGGAATTAGCGGCGGGTCAACAATTTACGCGGTTCGGCGGAGGTGTCGGTGACCACGGAGTATACAGCAGCCCTGCGCGCATCTGAACGCATCGAACGCGAGGCTCGCCTTTTTATGGCTGGGGTGGACGCTTGCCCGCGGCGATGAGATTCGCCAGCAAACGATAGGCTCCGGGCACCGCTTCCGGAAGCTGCCGGTAAACGGCATACGCCATGTAGAACCACGTGCCTTTGCCCAAATGCGCCTCCAGCAGGCCGCCCTTTTGCGGATCCTGGCCAGGGTCGTGCACCTCGGTGAGCGCCGTGTATTCCGGCGACCAGGAGCCGAGGAAGGAGTGGCCCCGCTCTTCGACCCAGCCATCGAAATCGGCTGAGGTGATGGGGTTGGGCCAGGTGAAGACGCCGGCGTTCGGATTGAGCAGGGTTACGGGCGCCGTTTCGTCGACGACCTTCTCCGGATTGCGTCCCAGCGACAGCGTGTACGGGGCGGGGAACTGGACGCTCTGATACTGGACCACGAGGGTGCCGCCGTTGCGGACGTAATCGAAGAGGCGCTGCGTGGCTGCGGCCAGGTCGGGTCGCGAGGAGTAGGCGCGGATGCCGACGATGATGGCGTCGTAAGCGGAGAGATCGCCCTGGGCCAGATCGGCCGACGTGAGCAGATGGGGCTGCACGCCGATTTCGCGGAGAGCCTCCGGCACGTCGTCGCCGGTGCCCATGATGTAGCCGACTTTGAGATTCGCGGGCAGCTTCACATCGACGCCGCGCAGCCGGCAGATCGACGGCTCGTACAGATAATAGGGACGCAGCCCGGGATATCCGGCGGTGATGAAGCCTTCTTCAAAGCTCTGGTTTCCGGTCTGCGCGATAGCGGCGATCTTGTAGTTCTGATCTGCGAGTTGGCTGGGATGCAGCGTGAAATTGATTTCCTGGCCGGAGTCGGGCCGGAGCTGGAACTTCGCTTCCGCAGGATCGGACGTCCATCCGGCAGGCAGCTGCAACTGCAGCATTCCGCTGGCGTCGTCCTGCTGCTCGTTATTGACGGTCACGGAGAAGGGGACGGTCGCCGTACCCAGAGGAACCACACGCGCCGAGGCGTCCAGATTGACAGAAATCTGCGGTACCACCGCGAGCGGTTGATACACGCCGCCAACACCGTGGACGCGATGCACGGTTTGCACGATTTCGCCGACGCGGACAGGTACGCCCATGTACTCGAACTCCGCCCAGCCGGCCAGCGGATAGGGCGCGAAGGGAAGCGGCTGCCATAGCGGATCGGTGATGTTGTAGTACGGCTGCTCGGTGTTGGGG
>VFSW01009128.1_pt1 | contig 14166 bp, 6 predicted proteins | sample 5358111 | NCBI WGS metagenome assembly VFSW01 (sample SAMN11554181, study PRJNA540505) | mine drainage metagenome | isolation source: sediment from site ElyBrook_90M | place: USA: Ely Copper Mine, Vershire, VT | collected 2017
CGGCGGCGCCCGCGGCGAAAGAGCGCGGCTACACCGCCGGCACCTTCAGCTTCAACTCCGGACCGAAAACGGGAACGTCAGGCCGTTGCCCGACCTGCAGCGGCAGCGGCTTCGAGCATGTCGAAATGCAGTTCCTGTCCGATGTGTACCTGCGCTGCCCCGACTGCAACGGCCGGCGCTTCCGCGACGAAACGCTGGAAGTGACGCTCGCGGGCAAGGACAACGAACCAGCGCTGTCGGTCGCCGACGTGCTCGAACTCACCGTGGCCGAGGCGCTCGCGTTCTTCGCCGACCAGGCGCAGGTACAGGCCGTACTCACTCCGCTGGCCGATGTCGGCCTGGAATACCTCAAGCTCGGCCAGCCCGTGCCCACGCTCTCCGGCGGCGAGGCGCAGCGGCTGAAGCTCGCCGGGCATCTGGTCGAGGCTAGCAAGGGCGCACCCGCCGCAGGCGGCTTGCTGCGCAAGGGCAAGTTGTTTCTCTTCGACGAACCCACTACCGGCCTGCACTTCGACGACATCGCCAAACTGCTCGGCGCGCTGCGCAAGCTCATCGCCACCGGACATTCGGTGGTGGTGATCGAACACAATCTCGATGTGATCCGCGCCGCCGACTGGATCATCGACCTCGGCCCCGAAGGCGGCGACGCCGGCGGCGACATCGTCTGCACCGGCACGCCGGCGCAAGTCCGCGCGCATACGATCTCGCACACCGGAAAAGCCTTGCGCGATTACGAGCTCGCGCTGGGGCCATCGGCCGGAGAGCCGCTCCAATCGCGCGTCTCCGAGGCATTGCCTCTGCACAGGGCGCTCGTCGCGCACTCTGATTGCATCAGGATACACAACGCACGCGAGCACAATCTGCAGAACGTCGGCGTCGACATCCCGCGCAACCGGTTCACCGTGATCACGGGTGTGTCGGGCTCGGGCAAGTCCACGCTCGCCTTCGACATCCTGTTCGCCGAAGGCCAGCGGCGCTACCTCGAATCGCTCAACGCCTATGCGCGCCAGTTCGTGCAGCCGTCCTCGCGTCCGGACGTGGACGCGATTTTCGGCATTCCGCCCACGGTGGCGATCGAGCAGCGCACCAGCCGCGGCGGCAGGAAGAGCACGGTGGCGACGCTGACCGAGATCTACCACTTCCTGCGTCTCCTCTACGTCAAGCTCGGCACGCAATATTGCCCCGACTGCAATGTGGCGATCGAGCCGCAGAGCTTCGATGCCATCGCCGCGCGCCTGATGCGCGACTACAAGGGACATCGCATCGGCCTGCTCGCGCCGCTGGTGACCAGCCGCAAGGGCTACTACACCGATCTCGCCAAATGGGCGAAGGGCAAGGGCTACGGCTTCCTGCGCGTCGACGGCGAGTTCCTGCCGACGGCGAAATGGCCGCGCCTGGATCGCTTCCGCGAACACACGATAGAGCTGCCGGTGGCCGACCTGCGCGTCGCACCGGCGAACGAAGCGGCCTTGCGCGCGGCGCTGACCCGGGCGCTCGACTTCGGCAAAGGCATCGTGCACGTGCTCGGCGGCCTCGATCGCCTCGCCGAAGCGGCGGGCAAGTCCAGGGGCGCGCGCGTCGAGCTCGTCTTGCCGCAGGCGATTTTCTCGACCAAGCGCGCCTGCCCGTCCTGCGCGCGCAGCTTCCCCGAACTCGATCCGCGCCTGTTCTCATTCAACTCCAAGCACGGCTGGTGCCAGTCATGCCTGGGCACCGGCGTGAAACTCTCCGGCTACCAGGAACCGGATTACGGCAAAGACCGCGATGCGAGCCGCGAGCAGGAGGACCAGCGCCTGGACAGCTTCCTCGACGAACAGGAGGAGGGCGATATGACCTGCCCCGCCTGCTCTGGCCGCCGCCTCAATCCCGAAGCGCTCGCGGTGCGCTACCGCAGGCGCTCGATCGCCGAGCTGGTCGCGCTGCCGGTGACGCAACTGGGCACATTCTTCCGCGAGCTCGAGACCAGCGGGCGCGAAGCCGAGATCGCGCGCGACCTCGTCGCCGAGTTGAAATCGCGCCTGTCGTTCCTGGCCGAAGTCGGGCTCGGCTATCTGGCGCTGGCGCGCGCCGCGCCCACGCTCTCCGGCGGCGAGGCGCAGCGCATCCGCCTCGCGGCGCAGCTCGGCTCCAACCTGCGCGGCGTGTGCTACATCCTCGACGAGCCCACCATCGGCCTGCACCCGCGCGACAACCGCGTGCTGCTCGACACGCTGGAAAAACTGCAGGCCAAGGGCAACACCCTGGTGGTGGTCGAACACGACGAGGACACCATACGCCGCGCCGCGCACGTGCTCGACCTCGGGCCGGGCGCGGGCGTCCGCGGCGGGCGCGTGGTGGCGCAGGGCTCGGCCGCCGACCTGATGGCAAACCCCGAGTCGGTGACGGGACATTTCCTCAAGCATCCGCTCAGGCACCCGCTGCATCCGCCGCGCGCAGTGAACGCGCAAACGCCGTCGCTGGAAATCCTCGGCGCCGATTTGCATAACCTGAAGATCAAGCAGCTGCGCCTGCCGCTGGCGCGCCTTTGCGTCGTCACCGGCGTTTCGGGCAGCGGCAAATCCACGCTCGCGCGCGAGGTGCTGCACGCGAACCTCGCGCGCCTGGTGGCGCAGACGCGCTTTTCTCCGCGCAATCGCAAACAGGTGCAACTCAGCGGCTGCCGCGAGATCCGCGGCGCCGAACACATCGGCCGCGTGCTCGAAGTCGACCAGACGCCGATCGGCAAGACGCCGCGCTCCTGCCCGGCCACTTACGTCGGCTTCTGGGACGCGATCCGCCGGCTGTTCGCGGACACCACCGAAGCGCGCATGCGCGGCTGGAGCCCCTCGCGCTTCTCGTTCAACACCGGCGAAGGGCGCTGCCCCGCCTGCGAAGGCCAGGGCGTGAAGCGCATCGAGATGAGTTTCCTGCCCGACGTGAAAGTGCTGTGCGACGTTTGCCGCGGCGCGCGCTTCAACCCGGAAACGCTGTTGGTGCAGTTCAAGGGCAAGTCGATCGGCGCGGTGCTGGCGATGAACGTGGACGAGGCGGTCGAGTTCTTCTCGGCGCATCCTGCCACCCATCACGCGCTGCGCCTGCTGCAGGACGTGGGCCTGGGTTATCTGACCCTGGGCCAGCAAAGCCCCACGCTCTCCGGCGGCGAGACGCAGCGCATCAAGCTTGTCACCGAATTATCCAAAGTACGCCTGGATGCCGAAGGCAACGCGGCTGCGCGCCCGGGACGCGGCGGCGCCGAGGGCCACACACTCTATGTGCTCGACGAACCCACGGTCGGCCTGCACATGGCCGACGTGGAAAAGCTGATCCGCGTGCTGCACCGCCTGGTCGACGCCGGCAACACGGTGGTGGTGATCGAGCACAACCTCGACATCATCGCCGACGCCGACTGGATCATCGACCTCGGCCCGGAAGGCGGCGACGCCGGCGGGCGCATCGCCGCCGAGGGCACGCCTTTGATGCTCGCGCGCAAGCCGGCCCGCTCGCAAACCACGCGAGTGCTGGCTGAATTCCTCGCTGCACGCGGCTCGGACGGACCGCGAAAGCAGTGAACTACCCTCGCCCTTAGGCGGGATGTTCGCTGATCCGCCTCTTGGACTCGAAAACGGTTTGAATAATGGGGTATTCGCAATGCGTCACCTCTCCGGGTCCCCTCAAGGCGGATCGAGATGATCGAGATGGATGATAACCGCAATGCATGCCGCGTCGCAGTATGCCATTGGATGAAATCAACCCTGTGAGAGATCAGCTGAAAGTCTCACAACGACCCAAACCTGTCTCTGGAGAAAATTGGGAGCGGCCGTTCGCCGCGATCACCAAGAAATCAAAAGCTGCCGCTCGCAATGCGAAATCCATGCTTTCGTTTTGGGCGGCGGCTGTGCAGCGAGACCGGTCACTGACCGTACGACGGCGAGCTCACACTTCTGGCCATGACCGGCCGCTGGAGATGTTGCTCCATAGCCGACATTGAACCAGCGGAGCTACTCCAAACCGGTCATCCAACATGGGTTCTTCCTCCTCCTAGTCCACTTTTTTCTTATCGAGTAGTCGCATCGTCGTCGAACCAGAAGGACTTGTCACGTTGGATGATGCGGCCTATGGATGGCTCCGGAAAATGGGTCGCGCACACCATTACGCCGCTATCGCAGTACCGCTCGAGGAAACCCCGGCGCGTGGCGCTTGCAAGGGCGGGATCGGAGTCTGCACGCATGGTCCATCCCAGTTCCACACACTGTACGGGGCTGTGGATGCAATCGCCCGTAATGACTGCTTCCGCGCCAAGAGAGGCGAGGTGGACGCAAGCGTGACCCGGAGTGTGGCCCGGCGTCGGCTCCAGCCACACTTCGTCATTGAGGGCAAACTCGCTGCTGACAAGCTGTGCCTGACGCGCCTCCATCACTGGCAAAATGCTGTCGACGAACTGCGGCTGCGGGTCCCTCCGGTGCAGCTCTTCGATATTGTCCCATTCCCGTTGGGCGAAGATGTACTTTGCGTTTGGGAACGTAGGGACCCAGCGGCCATCGCGAAGTTGCGTGTTCCATCCCACGTGGTCCCCGTGCAAATGCGTGCACATGACGTAGTCCACGTCCTCGGGGTTCACGCCAGCCGCGGCGAGCCGCGGCAGAAACGTATTCAGCTTCTGCATGTGCCAGAACGGGAGCCGCGGACGAGACTTGTGATTTCCCACGCAAGTGTCAATGAGGATAGCGTGATGGCGCGTGCGCACGAGAAACGCCTGAATGGTCAGAATGAGGTTTCCGGACGCCGGATCCAGCGCGCGAGGCTCCATCCAGGTCCGATGTCGCGCCCAGTCGTCAAGCGTACTCCCGGGAAAGAAACTCAACGGATCGAATCCGGTACAGATGGATTCGACGATGCGCTGAATGACGATTTCGCCGAGAGGGTATTGGAGCATCGTGCATTCTCCGTGTTAAGTTGAGGCGAAAATTGCCATTACTTACTGTATGCAAGCGGTCGCAAATCTGACCACTAACAACCGGCGCCCATCTGACGCAGAGGCGAAACAAAGTCGAAGGTACCGTGCTACAGGGCGCGAGACCAACGTCGTTGGACCGAGCCGCCGCAAAGGCGGAGACCATGCAGATTGTAAGGTGAGACGGCGCGATGTCAATCGACAGGCATAATCGAAACAAGATCGGGTGTGTTGCTGGGCGCGCCGGGTTAGCCAGCACTGCGCAAGACGAGGAACCCGCCCAAGCGCGGCCTAATGCGTTGCTTTAAAGGGAGCACAGATAAAACACTGGTTACCCGCAAGAGCGCACGACCGGTTATGCTACTCCGCGCAGCGACACCGTGGCGTCGCTCGTGGATACGGGACGTGGCGCGTGGCCTGTTTCGCGAAACCTAACGGCAACCTATTCGAACGGGTCAATAAGTGTCTGGGTCCAGCTATGCCTTGAATCGCTCCCAGGTTAGTTGGTTTTTCACTACTTGTCCGTCTTGTTCGAAAGGCGGGGTACTCAGCACGAGTCTACCCCCATCCAGCCGGTAGAACCGCTCGTAGGTGATGCCAACTTCCTCGGGCCATAGGCTAGCTGTCAAATGATGCATGACCGTTTTGTCACCAGGGTTCACGGTGTAAGTGCCCCAATATGCGTAGTAGCCGCGGTACGCGCACTCTATTTCCTCTGGCGTCGCCGAAAGGCGTGATCCGCTAGAGAAGCTTGGCTTCGGATCGTGCATGATCTGGACCGACACTAGCCCGTTGGACTGGTACATAATTATTCCGACGGGTTGTTCGCCCATCCACGCGGTGGAAATGTCGCCATTCGAGAAGATCGTCTCGACTGCCACTAGCCGCCAAGTGCCCACGACTTCCGCTACATTAGGTTGGGGGTCTAGCAAAGCAGTCTCTCCGCAGTACGACGGAAGAACGAAGCGGTTACCCTTATGCTATCGCATTAACCATCTAATCGGTTAATTGCACCGAGCGAACGCCAGCGGCCGCAATGCGCGACGTTGCCGACGCCGAAGCCGCAAGGAGCAACGGATCCGATGCGGCCACTGAAGCTCACGATGATCGAAGGGCGGGTCAGGTTTCATAGCAGACATAGACAACGATAGGGCTCTCGACCTGCAAGACAAGCACCGTCCTGGTGATTACGTAATCTGCATCAATTCGACATCGACCGGACGCAACCAATAGGTCATTTCCATTTCGCGATACATTGCCGCCGCCTTCGTCAGATGCGTCCTAGCCTGGTCGCGCTCGCCCTTCGCGAGGCAAAGCCTGCCGAGTCCAGCGAGGCAGTGGGCGATCAGTGGGCGCATGCCGAGTTCTTCGGCGATGCGTAAAGTCTCGGCGAACTGAGTTCCCGCTTCGGCAAAATCAGCTCGCTGCATTGCCACCTTTGCTAGCACTTGGCGTGCTTCAGCTTCGTGGCCCCGGGCACCGCATTCCTTGGAGAATTCGGCGGCTCGCGCGGCAATCCGTACTGCATCGTCCGGACGGTCAAGCAGCAGATAGGCCTCGGCCTCCAAAGGATAGGCCCAGGCCACGGGAATCAAATAACCCTTCGCCTCGTTTTGTGTGGCGAAGGATTCCGTTTGCGCCAGCCGGGTCAACGCTTCCGCGGTCCGCCCCCCGCGCGCATAGGAAAGCGCCGTCATACTCGAGGGTCCGAAGAGCGTGAGCGGCAGGTTTAGCCGGAGGGCAATTTCGTATCCACGCTCAGCAGCAGGGAGAGCACCCTCAGATTCACCACGTTGAAGCCGCGTATCAGCGCATGGCCAACAAGCAAAGCTCAGCGTCGGCGGGTGGGTCATCGCTTCAGCAATGCGCAGGGCCTCGTCGGCGTATTTAGCACTCTCGGCGAATTGCCCGAGCCGCGCCAGCGTTAAACTGAGAAACACCCGGAAATACACCGACATCGGATAAGTTATCCCGAAGGTCTCATATTGCCGTTCGCCCGAATAGATTTCGGCGTTTGGCGTTAGCAGCTCCACCGCGCGCTGATAGTCTCCCAGCGAGTAATAAGACTGTCCAAGCATTGCGATGGCGAGCATTTTGCTCGGAATATGGGCGTTTGCCTCGGCGATCTCGATGGCCCGAAGGCCGGTTTCGACCGCGCGCCGCGGTTCACCCATCAGTAGATAGGAGTTGGTCATTAACGCCAGGACCCTTCCCAGCCGCCTGCGATCATCGATGCGTTCGGCCGCTGCCTGGGCCGCATGCGTCTTTTCCAGCGCCAGGCGAATCTCACCCAGTTGGGTGAACGAACTGCGTAGCGTAATCGAAAGATCGATGAAGCGCTCGCTGGCGGTGCGGCTCTCCGGCAAATGCGCGAGCGCCGACAGTGCATCTCTGACGTAATTTACGGCCTCCTCGTTGGACGCGCGCGCAACCGCCTTCGCGCCCGCCTGCCGCAGCCACTCCTCGGCCTTGGCCCACATTTCGCCACGCAGCGCGTGATGGGCCAAGCGTTCTATGTGTTCTGGCAGGCGGTCGGCGTAGAGCCGCTCGATCGCTTCGGCGATGGCTGCGTGCAGCGCGCGCCGCCGCTCCTGCACCACGCCGCGGTAGGCGACCTCGTGCGTAAGGGCGTGTTTGAACGTGTACTCCAGATCCGGGAACAACCGCGCTTCGTAGAGGAATTCCGCCGCTTGCAGCCGGCCGATCCCCTGGTAGAGTTGTTCTTTGGTAAGTTCGGCGATGGCCTGCAGCAGTGCGAACGGCACATGCTTGCCGATGACCGCTGCGGACTGAAGGAGCCGCTTGTCTTCAGGCGAAAGCCGGTCAATGCGCGCGGATAGAATCGCCTGCACCGTGAGCGGAATGTCCGTCGATTCCTTGGCCGCGGCCAGACGGTAGCCGCCGCGCTCCCCAGTAAGCGCGCCCGTTTCCACCAGCATGCGCACGCTCTCCTCCAGGTAAAACGGATTGCCCTCGGTACGTTCGATCAGCTTTGCCTTCAACGCTTCCAAGCTGGCGTCGTTGCCCATCAGGCCGGCCAGCAGTTCGCCCGCGCTCGCCGCCGCCAAAGGATCGATCCGGATCTGGCGATAGTAGGTCTTGCCTCCCCACCCGTGGTGGTACTCGGGCCGGTAGTTGACGAGCAAGAGGATGCGCGCCGTCGGCAGGCTCTCCACCATGCTGTCTAGCAGCGCCTGCGTTTCGGTGTCGATCCAGTGCAAGTCTTCGAACATGACGAGGAGCGGCTGCACCTGGCTCTCGCGCAGCAGCAGGCGCTTCACCGCATCCAGCGTGCGCTGGCGGCGCGTCGCCGAATCGAGCGCGTCCCACGCCGCGTCCTGCGCCGGTAGATCGAGCAGTGACAAGAGCGCGGGCAGACAAGGTTCGAGCGCACGATCGAGCGACAGCAGCTTGCCGGTCACTTTCTCGCGCATGCGGCGCGGATCGTCGCGCGTTTCGATCTGGAAATACGTCTTGAGCAGTTCGATGACTGGAAGGTAGGCCGTCGCCTTGCCATAGGAGACCGAGCCGCTATCGACCATCATCCAGCCCTGGGTGCGGTACGAATGGGTGAACTCCCAGTACAAGCGCGATTTGCCTACGCCGGCTTCGCCGACCACCGCGACCAACTGACCCTGGCCGCCGGCTACGCGCGCCAGCGTGTCGCCAAGCTGGGCGATCTCGCTGTCGCGGCCGACGAAGCCGGTGAGACCGCGCGCCGCTGCCGCCTCCAGGCGCGAGCGCACCGCGCCCACACCGGCAAGCTCGAACACCTCCACCAGCTGGGCTACACCCTTCACCGGCACTGGCCCTTTCGGCTTCACTTCGACGAATCCCTCGGCGAGCTGCAGCGCGGCCGGGGTCAAGAGGATCGTGCCCGGCGTCGCGAGCTGCTCCATGCGCGCGGCGAGATGCGTGGTCTGTCCCACGGCGCTGTAGTCCATGCGCAGGTCGCTGCCGATGCTGCGCACCACGACTTCGCCCGAGTTGAGGCCCACCCTGATCTGCACCGCGATGCCCTCGCTGCGGTACACCTCTTCGGCGTAACGCCTCACCGTCTCCTGCATCCGCAGCGCGGCGTAGCAGCCGCGCACCGCGTGGTCCTCGTGCGCGAGCGGCGCACCGAACAGCGCCATGATGCCATCGCCCATCACCTGGTTCACCGTACCCTCGTAGCGGTGCACCGCTTCCATCATGCGCTCGAGCACCGGATCGAGGAGCTTGCGGGCCTCCTCGGGATCGCGGTCCGCGAGCAGCTCCATTGATCCCTTTAGGTCGGCAAACAGCACCGTCACCTGCTTTCTTTCGCCTTCGAGCGCGCTGCGCGAAGTGAGGATTTTCTCCGCGAGATGCGCCGGGGTGTAGGCCGCGGGTGACACGGGAGCGGCCGATTCGCCAGGCGCGACGGGCGTTCCGCAGGCGCGGCAGAACTTTTTCCCCGGCGTGAGAAGTTGCCCGCAATTCGAGCAAGCCTGTTCCAGGCGCGTTCCGCACTCCTCGCAGAAGTGGGAGGATGCGTCGTTCTCGGCGCGGCACTTGGGACAGTTCATGTGGAAACTGGCAAAGATACCTTCGGAACAGCATCCAGTGCCGCTACCGTCGCCCGCTCGTCCGCTGCCAACAGGCGCGAATAGCCCGCTACATCAGCAGCTAGAATGGCTGCCAGCCGTTGCTTATGGTCGGTGCCGCTCACCCGTTCCTCCCCGAAAGGCATTGCGGCGGAAATACTAACGCATATCCTGAAGCGCCGGTTGGATGCGTGGCTAGAGAATCGAGAGCCTGAGAACCATACCTAAGAATGGCAGCGCAACTACGATCCGAGCCAACTGGCACCCTTGGCCGCAGGGTGCCGGACAATCGCGGTTCGGCGGGCGTCTTGAGGATGTGCACCTTTAAGCGCGCGGTTGACTTCGGCCACCAGGCATGGGGATACTTTCACCGAACGATCCAAACGCAACCTGGCGCGAGCCAAGGAGGATAAACATGGAGTTTTCGTACCATCCGGGCATGGTCCTTGGCGCAATCGCTGCGACTTTTTCGCTGGTCAGCTTCGTGCAGAAGCGCATGGTGCCGCTGCGCGGGTTCGCGATGGCGAGCAACGCGTTTTATATTGCCTACTGCTACATGGGGGCATCCTGGCCGGACTTGATCCTCCAACTCTGCCTGCTGCCACTCAACACCAAGCGCCTGCTGGACATTCGCAAGCTCACGGCCGAAATGAAGCAGGCGACGGAGACCTCGCCCGTATCGGAGTGGCTGTTGCCGAACATGACGCGCCGTGCATTCAAGGAGGGGGAGACGCTGTTCCGCAAGGGCGATGCCGCGGATTCGATGATTTACGTCGCGAGCGGCGAAGTGCGGATGGAAGAATTGGGGCAGACCCTCGGGCCGGGCGAGCTGATCGGGGAGATCGGGCTCTTTTCCTCAGAAAAGAAGCGCACGCAGACCATCGTCTGCCACACCGATTGCGTGCTTTACCGCATGACCGACGAAATGATGTACCAGCTTTACTACCAGAACCCGAAGATCGGCTTCTATTTCATGCGCCTGATCGTCGGCAGGCTGCAGCGCGATATCGAGCGCGAACGCTCGGCACAAGCCGCCGGGTAGGCGCTACTGTTTTTCGGCCGTACACGCGGTCGCCACGCAGCCTGTCGTCTCCGGAGCTGAGGCAAAACGACCTGTCGCGGCCGGTCTCACCACAGGCGACCGTTACTCCATTGTGTTCCAAGGCATTTCCCATGGCGGTCTTTTGCCGGATACTCTGAATTGACTGCGATCGTTCGATCGGGGGATACTCCAGAAGACGATCTGAGTCACGGAGGATAGTCATGGAGTTGCCATTCCACCCCGGCATTGTGCTCGGCGCGGTTGCAGCGACGCTTTCCTTGATCAGTTTCATGCAGAAAAGCATGTTGCCGCTGCGCGCATTTGCGATAGGAAGCAACGTTTTTTTTGTAATCTACGGCTACACAGAATCAATATGGCCGGCGCTGATTCTGCATACCATCCTGCTCCCGCTCAACACGAAGCGGCTTCTGGATATTCGCAAGCTCACGGCCGAAATCAGGAAAGCGACGGAGTTATCGCCCGCCTCGCAGTGGCTATTGCCGCATATGAACCGGCGCGCCTTCAAGGCTGGAGAGGTGCTGTTCCACAAGGGTGACACGGCAGACTCGATGTTCTACATCGCGAGTGGTGAACTGCGGATGGAAGGCGTGGACCAGAGACTCGGAGGCGGAGAGTTGATCGGAGAGATCGGACTGTTTTCGCCGGACAGGAAACGCACTCAGACAATTACCTGCGACACCGACGGTGAGCTCTACAGCATGACTGATGACATGATGTACCGACTTTACTACCAGAATCCAAAACTCGGGTTCTATTTCATGCGCTTGATCGTAGGACGGCTGCAGCGGGACATCGCTCGGGAGCACGCGGCCCTGGCGACCGCGTGACGACTGCTATCTGACTTGGAGCCAACGTTCAACGGTGCAGAATTGTTGCCTCATCCATGACCGCGCCTGGCCCGGACGCGCCGATTGACGATCAAGTTCGACGGACCGTAACCGCTGCACACCGGAAGTCTAACCTTGCGCGGCCAGGCGCCCGCTCAAGACTGGTTGCTGTCAGTCAACTTTTTTGAGCCAGCGGCTCAACTAGACCCGATGAGGTCATACAGTCCGACGTAGATCGAACGTCCGCTCGCGCCGGCAGCAGACATTCGCGCACTCAAACCAAAATGTTTTGGACGATTCATATGGCGCCGCACTCATTCAGGAATGCCGGCAAGGCGCAACGCGCTCATGTAATGTTCCCTGAACGCCTGGTCTTTGTATGCAAGTTGGAGGTCTATGCCAGAAATCGTGGTTCCCGGCCAAAGTTCCATCATTCGCTTCGCGGCAGATTTCGCTTCATCCACCCTTCCGAGCCGCACTAAGCAGATGACAATTAGGCGATGCGCGGGTGTCCAGGTTGGAGACTCTTGAAGCGACTTCAGTCCAGCCGACAGGGCGTCCTCGCACCTGTCGGCGATTAGGTAAGCGAAGCCAAGTCCGGAGAGCACGTAACCCGTCTCTGGATCGAGAGGATTGAGGCGCATAGCCCGCTGGAAATGCTCGATAGCAATGGTCGCGTCGCCAATATAGGCGCGAATCCAGCCGGCGGAAAGCAACGTTCTGCTTGAGTTCGGATTTAAGGCCAAAGCACGATCGATGGCGCGCAATCCTTCGTCATGGCGGAATCCGAGGTAGCTAAGCGAATGCGCCGCGTAGGTCAACGTAGCCGGGTCGTCACGATGATCCGCAAGCGCCGCTTCAGCCAATTTCAGACCCTCTTGTATATTTTCAGCGGTCGCCCAAAACTGCGCTTTACGTAGCGCGTAGGCCCAGGCACATAAAGCCTTCGCAATCGAATATCCGGAGTCCAATTCGATTGCGCGATAAAGCAGACTAAGTGCCTCGTCATTCCCTGCTTTGGCCGAAACGCGAAACAGGTTCGGCAAGGCGCGTAGGCATAGGTCATATGCGTGCAGGTTCGCCGTCGGCTTCGAGCGCGCCCGCTCTATTTCGGCGAGCTTGAGGGTCGGTTCGATCGCTCCCACCACGCTCTCGGTGATTCGGTCCTGCAACTCGAAGATGTCGTCAAGGTTTCCCTCGAAGCGATCGGCCCAGATGTGCCGGCCGTTCTCGGCCTCTATCAATTGACCAACAATGCGTACCCGGTTGCCGGCTTTGCGGATGCTGCCTTCGAGCACGTAACGCACCCCAAGCTCGCGGCCCACCTGCTTAATATCGACTGCGTTGCCCTTGTAGGTGAAGCTGGAATTACGGGCAATGACGAAAAATGCCCGCACTCGCGACAGGGCGCTGATGATGTCATCGACGACGCCGTCGGCGAAATACTCCTGTTCCAGGTCTCCGCTCAGGTTGGTAAATGGCAACACAGCCAGAGATGGTTTATCGGGCAGGGAGAGGTCGATCTCGCCAACGGCGGGAGCAAGCTTGATGGCTGCGCGGCCCTCGGTGCGAACGGCGAATGCGCGTACCGGGTGAGGAATATTCTTGACCTGCTGCTCACCCTGATCGACAAAGATGGCGGTCACCTTGCCCCGCACCGCGTTTCGGATTGAATCCGAGATTGTGATGCCGCCAACCTCAGCGAGCGCCTGCAGCCGCGCCGCGATGTTCACGCCGTCGCCGTACACGGTGCCGTCGGCCTTTTCAATCACATCACCAAGGTGGACGCCAATCCGGAAGCGCATGCGCCGGTCTTCCGGCACCGCGCTTGACGAAACATTAAGTTCCTGCTGAACCGCAAGAGCCGCTGACACTGCTCCGGTAGCTGTCTCAAACACCGCGAGCACCGAGTCGCCGGCCATGTCGATCACGCGGCCCTGGTTGGATTCAATCTGAGTCCGGAAAACCGCGCGTGTAGCATCGAGGGCTGTCACCGTCGCCCGCTCGTCGACCGCCATCAGGCGCGAATAACCCGCTACGTCCGCCGCGAGGATTGCCGCTAATCGCTGTTTGAGGTCAATGCTGGTCACCGGTGTCGGCCCTCCCCAGGCCGGGTCGTTAATGAATAGTACCGCAACCGGGTTGCCAGGCGAAATCACCGCCCCGATGACCGCCTGGTCAGGGGTCTAAACCCGCCGCTCGGAGACACAATTTCGTTGGTGTCTGGAGGGCTGCAATTGGGCCGGTTGCCTAAATACATCCTGCCGGCGTTAGCGACCGTTCCCGCTGCACAGCCGACTTACAATCCAAGAAATCGAGCGATCGCGTTTCGGTGACCGCTTCCGGGTGACTATGCACAGTGAGCGGCCGGTTTGGAGAAGATTTCCGAGTGGCTCTTCATGGCCGACAGGGCAAGTTCGCCGTCGTAACGCGAACGACCGTTCTCGCTGCACAACTGCTGTTCAGGCAAGATAATTTGATCGCGCCGAAGCGTCTGCTAACGGGTAACTACACAAGATTAAGGGCCGCTTTGGGGAAACATCACCAAGGTCCGGTCATGGCCGATCTGGAGACAGTCAGCATATCTGGTTCAAAGCGGTTGCATTCATTGATGCATCGCACCGGACGAGATCAACCACATAGTACGGATACCCGAATAATGCTATTTGATGCGTCTCTTGATGTCGCCTCAACCGCAGATCATGCTGTCGCTTTACACTGAGGCATCACCGCATTGCATAGACGCCGGCCTTACCCAATTCTTCGTGCATCGTGTCC